>JGI20163J15578_10000821_pt1 | contig 12917 bp, 6 predicted proteins | sample TergutCu122P1_FD_15578 | JGI IMG/M metagenome (IMG submission 15578)
TTCAATACTCTTAAATTTCCCTTAACTTTCGTTCAACTCATAAACAAAACCTGCATCAGTGGGCGTTTTGACGCACCACTGACACCCTCGCTACGCTGGGGCAGACCCCACCACCTGTAGAGGTTATGAAGGTATAACTCTTTCGTGCTTGCACGAGAGTTCTACCGCCAGGGGTATTAGAGCACGTTAGTCATCGGATAAATGGTCATTAAGAGTACAAAACCAAGCTTTAAGGGTTAATGGTCACCACTACACTGTCGCCCACCACCATATACTCTCTCACATCGACACTTTGTACAATGGTGCCTTCCGCCCTAAATGTTCCAGGATTCACTACTCGGGCATAGAAGTAATAGGTATTATTTCTGTGGAATCTTCCGTTAAAATCAAAGAAGGTAATTCGTTGGCCTTCTGCTTGAACATGAGTCCACCAGCCAGGAGTGGTGGCCACGTCTCCAAACCGTGCCGAATGGGGAACGTAAACTAGCCCTGCAGGTAGAAAGTCTGTGATCATGTAAGAACCACTTAATGCTCCTGCTGAATAATCAATGTTGATTTCCACTCGAACCAGATCTCCTTGATCAAAGGTGGTGGTTTCTATGTTGCTTCCTGCTCTTAAGAATCTTCGTCTGATGGTGATGTTGTTCTCTATAGTCTCCATCTCTTCCAGAGGAACCCGAATAATGGATACTGCTCCTACTTCTCCTGTTACTCCAATCAACTGAAACTCGCTCATCTGGGTGGCTGGAATTCTTAGGTTAAACCGTCCTCCATGGCCTAACTCTCTGGTCACTGTCTCTCCAAATAAGGTATAGGTAATGCTTGCTTCTCGCCCAGTGTGATAGTTGATTTCATAAGAGATAAATGCCACTCGTTCAATATTCATCAACGGGTTAAAACGACGATGTCGCATACTATAATCATGGAGAGGAATAGCCTCTGGCTCCCCTAATCTGGCCGCCAGTAATGCCACAACAGAGGTATCCTCTAGCATCTCCTCTCGGTTTCCTCCTGTGTTCACTCGAAGGTAAGGGGCAACCTCTTCTAGCAAAGGAGCAATCACTTCATTATACAATTCCTGGGCCACATGGCGCTCTCCTATTTCTACCAATGCAAGGGCTAAAAAGGCCGTATCTCTTACAGACAAACCTTCCAGCTGTGCATAATTCTGTAACTCTAACAGTACAGGTTCTCTAAGAATGGCAAGGCCATACAAGGCCAGAATTCGATTCTCGGTGGTTGATGTTTCCGCTATTCCTTGCAGATAATCTCTCACTGCCACCCGATTGATCTCATCCACCACAAAGGGCAACAAGGATACGGTAGTAAGCAAGTCTGATGACCCATAAGGAAGAATGGCAATGCCACCATCTTCCATCTGGTAATCGGACAAGTCAAAGGTCGTAGGTTCTCTAAAAAGAGCAGTTTCAGGGAAGTGAGTCTCAATCAACCTTGTTGCCTCTCGTTTGGCTACCAGCCCTTCAATTCTGGCACCATTTCTCCAGATAAAGCGCATGCTAATTAAGTCATCAAGGAATTGCCCTCTTCCTGCATCCATGAAGGTAATGTTGGTTAATCCGTAAGAAGGCAGATCAAATGCAGTATCTTCTGCCACCTGATAGAAAACAGCCCTTTCCACCTGTCGATGAGAGCCCATCACCTGATAGGAATGTTGCACAGCATCTTGGTAATCTCCTACGCTAGCATGAACAATTAAAGCTCCGAAACCTTCTTCTGTCTTCTCCCACAGAGGAATGTTTACTCGCTCAAATGCATCTCCTGCGGCTGTGCGAACATCTCCTGGTGCTTCTTCTCGCCAGACTTCAAAGAGCACTTGTTCTCCTGGAGTAAGACTTGTTCCATAAGCATTAACCCCAATATAAGGCAGATCTCCTATTAAGAAGGTGTTGTTTAGGGTATAGTGCAAAAACATAGGCTGAGTCACAGGCAGGTGGTGGCCACCATTTCCTGCGTAGAGATCATTGCTGATTCCCGAGGCCGTCACTCGCCAGGAGGTAATATTGTCTGGCAGCTCAAAGGTGAAGGTGCCCCTTCCTCTTTCATCGGTTTGTAAGCTCATAAACAGAGCAGTATCTTCAAATCTTTGTCGGATACGTGTTTGCCGCTCCCCTACTGGCTCGCCGTAGAAGCCTGCGCCACCTGCGTCCTCCTCAACTGCCATTTCCATGTCTTCTGCAAATGCTGCTGTGGCAACTGGTGCTCCATCCCTAAATCCATCACTGACAAAGGTACTGTGACTGGTGGTGCTGATTCGTAGATGATCGTCCACACTTCGGTAAAGCATCTCAAAGGTATCCACATGGTAATCCATCAGGGCAAACAAAGCCTCATTTACTAGGCTTATATTCACATGGGCGCTCTTAGGATTGCCCTGACTATCGGTGGTGACCACATTCATCTCTACCATATCCCCTGGCTGGTAACCTTCCTCACAGGTGGACACTTCAATTATCAGCTCCCGCTCTGGATCGTGGAAGCGCAATCTCTGGTTCATCTGCCAACCACTGTGATAAGTATGTCCATTAAAATGATAAGCATACACCCGTACATTAGGAACATGCCGCTCCTCAAAGGTAAAAGTAAGTGGATTGTTGCCCATATGATAACTTAAAATATCATCTTTTACTAGGACAAATAAGAAGTTGCCTCCCTCTACCACTTCTGTTCCTTGCATCAAGGTTAATTCTACAGCATCACCAACTCTGTATCCTTCTTCATTCACCCCATCAAGGAACATTTCATCATCACCAGCATTCCAGAAAAACCAAGAGAAATCTCTTCCAATGAACACTTCTTGTTCCATCTGACGACCGTTGCCGTCCGTTGTGGTTAAGCGCGCTTGGTAACTGGCCCTCTGGCGACCTGGCAAGGTAAACTCCGTAGTTACATGACCATCTCTGTCTGTGATTACTTCAAACTGGTCCACTCTTGTTTCTCGTCTTTCATAACGATATCTAGGTATCACCTGTCTGGTCACATGGTCGTAACGCTCTCCTTCTCGAATGGCTTCCCAATAGATTTCTATAATCTCTACAGACACCCTTTGGTTTTCCACTGGTGTGTCTAGAAAATCATCCCACGCCTCTTCTGTACCTGCATTTAGGCGATCCAAGGTAATCTGGTGAACGTCAAGGCTAAGAGTCACCCCTTCTCCTTCATCCTCTTGAATGGCTCTGGCATTCATGTGGATGTCATTGACAAAGACACGAACACTGGTACCTTGGTGGGTCCATCCCATCTCTGGCAAGGTGGCTTCCGCGAAAAAGTCCAAGCTTCTCTCCCCCTGAACTCTTGCGCTTTCCGCCTGAGGAGTGACTACCACTTCAATGACACCTTCTTCATTGGTTTGTCTGCTGCCTCTAGTCTGGGGGGCTAACTCCCAACTGCTAACACTATAAGAGACCTCCAAGTCTGGCACACTGGTTCCTTCGAAGAATTCTGTTCTTGCCGTAAAGGTTACCTCTTCCCCTGCAAAGACCGCATTCTGACTAGCGCTTACAGTTAAGCGATAAGGAGGAGTTACATAATCCATTACGGTAAAGAAAGTGGAACTTAAAGGGATATCCCCATGAAAAATGGTTAACTCATAAGAGCCTGGGTCTAGGTGAGGCAGATGAATCTCTCCCCAGTAAGCCCCATATTCTACTTCTATATTCTCTCGATACAAGGTGTCTCGCTCTGAAAAATCCCACCACATCTGCGACCTTAGCACCGCTGTCACGTGGCTAATCTCCTCTTCCCTGTGACGATTCTGAACAAATCCCCAGAGGGAAAGAGTGTCACTGCGCTGGAAAAGGGTACGATCCAGCTGTAGGGCTGTCCAATAGTCCTGGTTGGCGCTTCCCATTCCCCAACCCCAATGATCCCAGCCTCCCCAGCTTCTGCCGCCAAAAGGCTGGATGCCCCAGCCACTAGCGAAGATGACACTTTCTTTGCCTTCAGGGGTGGTGATAATCAGGTATTCGCCCATAGCCATCATGCCTTCTATCACTGCAATTCCGTATTCACTACTGGTTCCAGTAGTGCGGGTAACGGGGTCCATTACATTGGCACCAGCAACAGGTTGGCCAGTTGTCATATCGTTAATCCACAAAAGTGCTTTGTTGTCGTCCGCAAGAAGTTGAATGGCCAAATCTGTAATCTGGATGATTACTTGACCATGGCCATCTTCCAGCACCGCATCCAGAAGGTAGAACCCTGGAGGCAACACTTCTGGGAAGGTGAAGGTTTCGTCCCATTCCGAAGTCCCTTGTGGCTGAGTCACAGTCGTAGAAGAAATCCTTGTTAAGTCTGAGGTATCAATGACACGCTGTCCTCCCCAAACGGCCGACCAGTAAGGAGTGCCCGCCAGTTGATTGGCTGCAGCAATGCCTGAAGCCAAATCGTCTATTCGATAAATGTTCATCTCTATGTTAGGCCTTCCTCGGCCTCTATCATAGTTCAGCCAATAACTTACACTTGCCTCTGCAAAGGAGGGGAACTCTACCATAGGATTAAAAAAGTGAATACTGGCAGAACTCTCCTGCCCCACCCAAGGATCAAAAGCGGTCTCAAAGGAAAACATATAATCCGTAGAAATCACCTCGCTGATGTTTGGCAGAGTGAGGCCTCCACGTATGGTCACCGTGTAAATTTGGCCTTCTAATAGTGGGTTGGTGGGCATGAAGATGGCAGTAGAGTCTCGGTAAATAAACTGCCCTTCTACCTGAGGGTAGATGGAAAAGTGATCAGAAATATCAATGGTCTCTCCTGCAGAAAAGGTCACCTCAATACCTGTTCGCACAGGAACATTGGTGGCTTGGTGAGCAGGAAGAGTAGAGATAATCTCAAACTGAGGAGCAATCTGGAAAGCCCATGTGACTTCTTGTTCTCTATAAGTGTCCTCTTGCTCTTCCCCCGTAGCATCCTGGCCTTCCCTCATTGTTTCTTGTTCTACATAAGTGACAAGTCGAAACACCACTACGGTGTTTGAAGTCAAAGGAATGGTTGGGGTAATGACAAAGATATTGCTGTCATAACGATTGATGGTGGGGTCTGGGTGCCCATCCATAGTGATTCTGGGAAGTGATTCTTCATAGCCTGCTGGGGTTTCTAACACAAAAGAACTGACCGAATCGATTCCCATAGAACCAATCACAGTAGGGGCAAGAGTGTAGCCTGACCTGGCTTCTTGCCTGGCCAGAGCCTCTTCAATAGATAAGGGGGTTATTCTGTGGCCCGCTTCCAATAGACCACCCTGCGCGTCAAATATATGCTCTGCCCCGTGAGCCTCAGCGCTCACAGAAGGCAAGGAAATGACATGGTCATCTCCTATGTTCAATAGAACTAAAACAGAGGTTGCGGTAAGCACCACTACCAAAGTTAAAGCGATGATGATCTTTTTATTTATTCTCATGATATTCCCTCCCGATGAAAGCAAACGTTGTATCCTTTCATTCATTACAACTCTAAAGGGATAAGAAACATTACACTTTTCCTTTTTAAAAAGGGCCGTACCAAAACAGCCCACTTTTTCAAACTATCGCAAATCCTTTATCCTTCTACGCAAGAATCGAACCACTATAAATACGATAAAAACGAAGGCGGAAAAAGCCACGATGAGAATTGTCCACCCCACTACAGGATTCCCCAAAATATTGTCCCAAAACCAAGGGTCGTACCGTGAGTGCAATTGTGTCCGCTGGACAAGAGGCAACCTCTGTGAAGATAGAATTAAACCATTTGTTAAGTCAAAGGTAATCACACGACCATCTCGCGTGGTCACTTGGAAGGTATCGTTTTCTTGGTCACGGTATCTCTCTCTATGATAATCCCACTTGACGTGAGACACCGTAAAGGCTAGTCTACTTTGATTCCTCACCAAGTCTGGAACTTCAAAAACGTGCATCAGTTCCCCTTGGTCGAAGAAGCGCATCGCTGGTCCGATAGGTTCTCGATAACGCGCTGGAATACCAGGATCTCCCGTTGCCCATGCCGCCCAGTATATTTCTATAAACGTCATGCGGTCGTTGGAAAAAACCAACCCTCCCCATATGGGTACCTCAACAGTATATACAAGCTCCCCATCTCGGTACAACCCGGTTTGCGGGTATCCTTGTTCTTTAAATTCCGTAGGCGTACCCCAACAAAAAAATTCCTCTAGATGATAATGGTCATATTCAGGCCTGTAATGGAAAACATAACCATCCCCTAAGTCTCTGTACCAAGGAGTTGGCGGTGGAGGTGGTTCATCTGCATAGGCTGTTGCCGTGCCGAATAATAACAGCAGTATACCCAATAAGATAAGTATTCGTTTTTTCATTGCCTTCATGTTATTCGCACTCCTATTCTATCACCTCAATCTTCCAGCACCAACAAATCTAACCTAAATTATCTAAGGCATTACGTTTACTATCTTCCAATAATCCCCTTCTCTTACAGTAATATATCCTCCTGGTAGTAATTGCCCGATGCGATCGTAAGTATCAAATGGAAGAATATATTCTCCTGTGATCACAGAAACAATGGCTTGTCTGTCCCCGTCAGATACCAGCAATAATCCTGCGTAATAATTCCAATTACCCCTGCCTAAATCCTCATATCTTCCTCTGGGGATAATTTCTTCACCAGTATGAACATTGATTACCATCGGTCTATCACCTCCGTCCCTGTGAAAGAAATATTCTCTTGATAGCACTGCATTTCTATTCAATATTTCAATTCCTTGAAAAGTTCCCTTTGGGATGATTACATTAGCAGATTCGATTTCTATGAGTCTTGGCCCGTCGAAGACCCATTCTGGTCTGTCTACTGCCACAATTAGCCCATATCCATGTCGCCATACATCCATACGTTCGAACTCAAATTGAGACAAATCAATGACTTCCTCTCCTGTGGCAAAGTCTACTAATGTTGTCTGATTCTCATCTCTCAAAAAAATGTGACTGCTTCCTACTTCACTACTCCCTACTATTCTTTCGTATATGATTGGTCGAACCTCTTCTCCCGTAACTCCATCTATAATCCCATATACCCAGAGACGCCTTTCTTCTACTCCCACTCGCACCAATTGGTCATAAATGAAAACCACTTCGCAGTAGATGATAGGAACTGTTATTTCACCACTTTCCAGTTCTATCACGCCATATTCTCTAGACCATGGACGTCCAACAATGGCTAATCCATTATATACTGCTACAACATTCAGTACTGATTCCAATTGACCACCCAATTGTACACTCTCAATGGAAAGTAACTCTTGTCCTGTTGCAATGTCAAGGAGACTCATTTGGTTGTCCCTTCTCACACCATCAATCTCCCTTATACTTCTTGATACCCTTACTGTTCCATCGCCAACTAGAACTACTTCGTAAGTTCTTCTATGTCTACTATTTTCAACAGGCTGGAAATTCATCAGCTCTCTGCCCGTTGTCATGTCAATCACCAGAATTGCACCTGTGTTCCTATTGTGAACTACAGCATGACGATCTGACTGATTCGTTCCATAAGGCAAGCGATGACTGTCAATCACTCTAACCCGAAAGTCTTCTCTAAACTCATCGATGTGGAATACACGGTGATAGATTGGTCTTCTTGTTACATACATAACATTTTCACTATAGACCTGTTGGAAAGCCCACCAAGAATAAGCTCCAAAAACTAAAAAGGGGATTAAAAATATACCCAGAAGAACATTTCTTTTTTTTCCTTCACTCTTAACCAGTATTGCTACATACACAACAAATGATCCAGAGCCAACAAGCCAAGCCAGATTTTCTGTACGAATAAACATGGTGATAACAAACAAGCCAAAAACGAGACATGCAAATGCGAATTTTCCACTCATATCTTCAACTTCTCTTTTTGCCTGTTCGTCATCTATCATTTCTTTCTTTATTTCCTTCATGGTTAACATCGCTTCTATTTTTCCCTTTACATAGAAGCCCAGAAGGGCAAGTGCTAAAATGATAGTAATCATCTGAATAATACCCATGATTCGCTCCTCTCTTTTAAAAGGCCACTTTAGAACGGCCCTCTTCCCTACAATTGAAATGGTAATTCTTTCACCTATAACACTTTTGGCAAAGAAAAAAAGTTGCATAGTCAATTAACCTGCCTTCTTAACCAATCCATTGTTTGTCTTGGCTAAAATTTCACCACGTTACTCAAACAAGTCGTCTAATAAGACCTGTGAAACGAATTCAGCACTATAACTGTTCTGCCTTAATCCAAAGGTGGTAATCATGGTTATCTGCACTGCTTTTCGTGTTTTTGTTGAGTAGATAAATGCACTTTTTTTATTTTGCAAGTCCTGGTATTGTTTCTTATCTATTGCATAAGGACCAGAAGCAAACTTAATTTCACAAAGATTGATTAGATTATCATTACGCTCAATCACTAAATCGACTTGTGCACCCTTATCTTCATGACTCCCACGCCACGAAGATGAAGAAGTCAAAACTCCAGATATTCCTAATTTTTTACGAATTTGCTCTAGGTGAAGTAAAACAACTTTTTCAAAACTGAATCCACTCCAAACAGAATAGGCAGAAGTTGCGGAAAAACGAAGCCAATAATCGCTTCCGAATTCTATCTGCCTGTCACGAAATCGTACATCAAACAATGAGAAAGGATCAATCAATTGGTATAAACTGTCTCTCTTTTTTTGACCATAAAAAGTGTATCTGCGTATAAAGCCACTTATAGATAAGTCTTCCAGAATCTTCGTAAGTGCTCCACCATTTGATATTTGAGAACTGTCAGAGATTTCATTCCTTGATAAACCCATGCCTTTTTTTGCCAGAGTTTCAATTACACGAATGTAATTATCGGCGTTCTCATATAGTGATTGATACAGATTGGAAAATTCATTCTCTAGAGCTGCGCCTTGTGCAAAATATATTTTATCTACATTCTGATAAAGACTGAGATGGGGCTCCATTAAACTCATATAATATGGAATCCCTCCAAAAATCATATATGCTTCTGTCATTTGAAAACGCGTCATAGGAATGTTGCGACTTTCATAAAATAACTGACACTCTTTTAGCGTAAACGGGGCTATCAAAAGCTGACGGGTGAGCCGATTGTGCAATCCACCTCTATTATTCACAACTTTATTGATTATCCATGATGCTGCAGAGCCACATATAATCAACAACACATCCTTACTAGAAGATGCCCATCGATTCCAAAAATAATCAAGACCTGTTAGGAAGTCTGAATTTCTTGTGGCCATCCATGGGACTTCATCTAAGAAAATAACTTTTTTCTTTCCTTCTCCACTCTTTCTCTGTTGCTCAACAAGAGCATTTAGGTTCTCAAAAGCGTCTATCCAGTTATTCGCTTGTTTTAGGCTTCTACCACCGAAACGCAAAATCTCCCTATTCCACATCTTTAGTTGCTCCTTCATGCTTCCATTTAATATCCCTGTGGCATAAAAGGTAAATTTATCTTTTAGCAACTCTTTAACCAAAAATGTCTTCCCTACCCTTCTTCTTCCATAAATCGCAACAAACTCTGATTGTTCTGATTCATAACAGTGTGTAAGGGTTTTTATTTCTTCTTCCCTACCAATCAATTTCATCATTCTACTCCTTTTGACGGGTCTTGTGCAAATAACAATCACCCACTCAATCTAGCTATACGTCCAACAAAAACCATAGATATAGCCAAATTGAATCTTCAACAATGGCTTTCTACAACCATTTTACTATTCTAAAGAAGCTCTGTCAATAAGAATAACCTCTCTATTTCAACCAAAACAGCGTAAAGCTGCTTAGATATCTTCATAAACATTTTACTCTCCCAAAAAACCAATCCAGCTATATATGTGCCAAAAACCATAGATATAGCTGGATTGAAGTTTTTTTTTGCAACGGCTCCTTTTGCTCTCTTTACATGATAATTCTGTTAATCCCCTCTAACTTTTTACGCAATACTTAAGGTGAGAAAAATAAAACAAACACGGTTTTATTCTTCTCATCCTAATCATACTCCTCTAAAAAGTGATGTCTGACCCCTTTTTTCTTGTAAGCAATCACCGTATCTAAGTTTACATTTTCAACACTTTTGAAGATATTGGACTCAACAAAAGGATTGGTCTCCTTCATCTTGGCGATTAACTGCTTGATCTCCATCCGTTTAGAAGTGGCGGTACCATCAGGCTGGCAGGTATTACAGGTCTCTGTAAAGCGACAAGCGCACTGGATGAAGTACAGATTGTTCATATCTCGCCAGCGTCTGATATCCTCTTCTCGAACCAGATACATGGGACGGATTAACTCCATGCATTTAAAGTTGGTACTGTGAAGTTTAGGCATCATGGTTTGTACCTGAGCGCCGTAAAGCATCCCCATCAGGATGGTTTCGATCACATCATCATAATGGTGCCCTAGGGCAATCTTGTTACAGCCTAGCTCCTTGGCCTTACTGTATAGATGCCCTCTTCTCATCCGAGCGCAGAGGTAGCAAGGAGATTTCTCCACATTGAATACACTATCGAAGATGTCAGTCTCGAAGAGAGTATAGGGAATATTTAGAAGCTTCATGTTGTTCTTAATAATCTCTAAGTTTTCAGGATTATACCCTGGATCCATAATCAAAAAAACCATCTCAAAGTGAAACTTGTTGTGACGCTGTAACTCTTGGAAAAGCTTCGCCATTAACATGGAATCTTTGCCGCCCGAGATGCATATGGCCACCTTATCTCCTTCTTCTAGAAGCTGGTACTCATTAATGGCTTTGGCAAAACGGCTGAAGATGCTGCGGCGGAATTTCTTGCGAATGCTTTTTTCTATTTCTAAGTGAGCGGGCTCTTTCGATTCTGCCACTTCTTTGTGGAGTTGTTCGAAATGCTCTCTCAACCACCCCATGTAGCCTCCTGCCAGGTGACAAGCCAGATAGCCTTTTTTCCGAAGTTCTCTGACAGGCTCTTCGCTTAGCTCTCCTTTTTGGCAGTACAGGATAATTTTTATTTTCTTGCGCACCTTTTCCAGTATTTCATCTGCGTTTTCTTTTGCCTTTTCACCAAATATCTCTACAATCTTTTCTTTCATGTACTCTTCCGAGTATTCCCTTAAGTCTTTTTTCACCTCACTTAGAGGGACATTTACTGCGCCTAGCAAATGCCCGTGATTAAAAGCGGTCTCTTCTCTAATGTCAATGAGTACGTAAGAACCTTTTGGCTGTAGATTCAGTTCTTCTATGGTTATTTCGTGGTTTTTTGCTTTTTGCTCTTCCATTACACCTCACATAACTCCTGTTTTTATATCTTCTAACCTATATAACATTACTCTAAATCATAAGGCAACAACAAAATATTGTTTAAATGTCAAATCCTATCTGTTTCTCGTGTTTCTCGTTCCTAACCCTCAATCCCCACAATATCACGAATCACTTCACTTGCCAGCATCAACCCTGCCACCGCTGGAACGTAAGAGATACTTCCTGGGATATCTCGCCTTTCAAGACAAGTTCGCTCCACATCAGGGGGACAAACACAGTTGGATCGACAACTAAGAGACATATCTTCAGAAGGTCTTGTGGGCGCCTCTGTAGAGGTGACCACTTTTAAGGATTTCACCTGACGCTTCCTAAGCTCCCTGCGCATCACTCTGGCCAAGGGATCCATCTGGGTTTTATAGATGTCTGTCACCATCACCTTAGAAGCATCTAAGCGATTCCCTGCTCCCATGCAACTGATGACATGAACCCCATGCTCCTTGGCTCGTAAGATAAGGTCTATTTTGGCCGTCACAGTATCTACTCCATCTACAACATAATCATACTGGCTAAAGTCAAACTCATGGGCATTCTCAGGCAGGTAAAAGCACTGGTAAGTGTTCACTATTGCCTTTGGATTAATCTCCAGAACCCGATCTTTCATCACATCCACTTTATGTTTTCCAATGGTTTTTCTGGTGGCAATCAATTGACGGTTCAAGTTGGTTAAGCAGACCTTGTCATCGTCAATGATGTCAATGGTGCCTATACCACTGCGAACTAATGCCTCCACTGTATATCCTCCAACACCACCAATGCCAAAGATGGCAACTCGAGCGTTTTCTAACTTTTTCATCCCTTCTGCCCCCAGTAACAGCTGGGTGCGGGAAAATTGATTTAACATTGTCGTTCCTCCTCATGAACCTTTATTGTTCAAATTCCTTTGTTTTCCCTATCTATTCCTTATCTATGCCAACTCTTGTGACTCTCCCAAAACTCCTTGCATTCCTTAAAGTAAGAAACGAATTCCTATTACGATTAAAAATACACTTTGTTTTGGGTTAACTAGGCTCATCTCTAACTTCAAGAATAAAGCCTACAAAGCATTATAGCAACCTCAATTGTATCTCTGTCAAGAACTCTTTTTCATCTATGGTGTCTCGGTTGTCAATGTGATAAAACTCAAATAATTTGCCATCATTCTTTAGGTTATTCTCTTTTGCGTATCTTAGCACCTTATGGCAAACCCTTTTATTCTGGTCATAACTTCCTCTGTAAAAGATGGAGAGATACTGGCCTTCTGGAAGAAGGAAATCGAAATCCTCTGTCTCTTCTTCTAACACAAAAAAAATGGATTCATAGACATTGGCAGAGCCTGAAATCACATCCTCCATGTGATAAAATGCACCAATGGTTTGATTGCCAAAATCACGAATTTTCTCCTCGTGTTTCTGTTCTAGCTTCTTCATTAAAAAATCCACTTCTTCATCTCTGGTAATGTGTTCACTAAGCTGGACACAATAACGGTTGTCTATGGTTTGAATGGTCATCTGATTGGTTTGCACTTGCAAAGATTGGTTCAAATCCACAATTCTCTCATTGATTCTTCTTTCCCTTAGTTCTAATATTCTTTGTTGCTTTTGAATGTAGCTTTTCTCTTGATTTAACATTTCCAAGGTGTTTGCCAAACATTG
>JGI20163J15578_10000822_pt1 | contig 12917 bp, 10 predicted proteins | sample TergutCu122P1_FD_15578 | JGI IMG/M metagenome (IMG submission 15578)
TATATCAGAGAGAGACTAAAATCCTTACCAGAAATGGTAAGGTTAGAGGCGGAGGCAAAAGTTCCTCGGCTATCTAAGAGAACAACTTGCGTCTTGGCTGACCTGATTAGCCTTAATGTGGTGTTAAGAGANNTAGATGTGGCTTAATGCTAAGTTAAGGCCTTACAGAAGTCNAGTAGTCTTGTCGCTTAAAGCGACTAAGAAGCCCCCACTTCAAATGTATAGGCATTAAGTGGAGGGAGTGTTCACTAAATAATAATTATAACAAGGAGACCAGCCTCATGGCAGCAGATATCGGTATCGATTTAGGCACATCCAGCATATTGGTTTACGTAAAAGGCAAAGGAGTGGTGGTAAAGGAACCCTCACTTGTGGCCTTTGATCGTGACTCAAACACCATAAAGGAGATTGGGGAAGGGGCAAGATCCCTACTTGGCCAATCAACGGGGAATATTATTGCGGTAAGACCTCTTAGAAAAGGGGTAATCACTGACTATACTGTAACTGAGAAGATGATTCGTTACTTTGTGCAAAAGTCTCTGGGGAAGCTTATTTTTAAGAAGCCAAGGATTAACATTTCAGTTCCTTGTAATATTACAGAGGTGGAAAGAAGGGCGGTAATTGAAGCGGCTATGGCAGCAGGGGCTAGAGAGGTGACCTTGCTGGAAGAGCCTATGGCAGCAGCTATTGGAGCAGGAGTTGACATCTATAAGCCCAGTGGCAGTATGGTGGTGGATATTGGTGGGGGCACCACAGATATTGCGGTGATTTCTCTAGGGGGAATCGTTGCCAATACCTCTATTCCTGTGGCAGGCAATGATTTTGATGAGGCCATTGTAAAATATGTGAGAGACGAATATAATGTGTTGATTGGGGATTCTTTAGCGGAAAATATCAAGATGAAGATAGGGACGGCGTCCTTAAACATGCTAGAAGAAACCACAGAGATTCAAGGGCGAGCCATTGAGACAGGATTACCTAAGAAGATCACCTTGTCCTCAAAGGAGATGGCAAGAGTGTTAGAAGAGCCCATTAGTCAGATTATCGAAGGCATTAGGGTAGTGTTAGAGGAGACGGAACCAGAACTTTCCTCAGATGTGTTAGAGCGAGGGATATTGCTTGCTGGTGGTGGTTCTTTGATTCGTGGATTAGATAAGTTAATCGAAGAGAGAATCGCTATTCGAACGGTGTTGCCAGAAGAGCCTCTACTGGTAGTAGCAATAGGAACTGGGATGTATGTTGAGGAAGAATAATCAGAACGTGTTTTGTGGATGATTGATTTTGTGGGGTGCAGGAATATCTTTCAATTTATGGACCGTGAATAGAAAGTGGCATCATAGATGTGCAGTAACAAGGGAATGAGCGAGAATATAGCATCGTAGTAGAGAACGGCATGAGAATGGGCAAGATGGAAAGGAAATAGAACTTGGAGACAGTAACAGGCTATGTAGAGCATATTGTTTTTCGCAATGACGATAATGGATATACGGTTTTTCATTTGGAGACAGAGGATGGGGAAGTCACTTGTGTAGGGACTTTCTCTTCTATTCATGAGGGAGAACGAGTTGAAGTTAAAGGGGAATACATCTACCATAACGTTTATGGTAACCAATTAAAAGTTACGGGCTTTAAAGTCAAAGAGCTAGAAGACTTGGTTTCTATTCAGCGCTACCTGGGCTCTGGTGCCATCAAAGGGATTGGCATTGCCCTGGCTTCTAGAATTGTGAAGGAGTTTAGAGAAGATACCTTTAGAATTATGGACGAAGAGCCAGAACGCTTGGCTGAGATTAAAGGAATCAGTGAAAAAAAGGCCAGAGATATTGCCCAGCAAGTAATAGAGAAAAGAGATCTGAGAAACGCAATGGTTTATCTCCAGAAGTTTGGAATAACCACTGGATTGTCTGCCAAGATATATAANCATTATGGGGATAAGATTTATCAAGTGTTAGAAGAGAATCCCTANCAAATCTCCGACCATATTGTTGGGGTGGGATTTAAAACCGTTGATGATATTGCTATAAAAGGTGGCGTAGCTTTTAATTCGGAATTTCGGATTAANAGTGCCATGTTGTACGTTTTGGGACAAGGTACTCAGGAAGGGCATGTNTATCTACCCCTTGAAGNTTTGGTAAGCAAAACCAGTGNTCTTCTTGGCTTTCAGATAGAAAACATCGATATTTATATTATGGACTTGGCNATGGAGAGAAAAGTAATAAAAAAAGAAGTAGATGGAGAGGTGAGAATCTATTCCAGCTACTTTTATTATATGGAATTGCATGTGGCCAAGATGCTTCACGACATAAACATTGATTGTGAGATGCCAGAGGAGTTGATAAACAAGCGACTAGAAGAAGTGGAAATGGGCAAAGAGATTGTGCTAGACGCAGCTCAGCGCCAGGGAGTGATAGAGGCCATCAAACATGGCTTGATGATTCTTACCGGTGGGCCTGGAACTGGAAAAACAACCACCATCAATGCCATGATTCAGTTTTTTGAAAGTGAAGGCATGTCTATCCTCTTGGCGGCTCCAACCGGTCGCGCGGCCAAGAGAATGACCGAGACCAGTGGTTATGATGCTCAGACCATTCATCGATTGTTAGAAGTAAACGGCAATCCAGAAGAAGAGGGTCTGGGAAAATTCCAGAGAAACAGAGAAAACCCATTAGATGTAGATGTGATCATTATTGACGAAATGTCCATGGTGGATCTTCCTTTGATGCATGGATTGCTTCAAGCCATTATTCCTGGCACAAGATTGGTTTTGGTAGGGGACGTGGATCAACTTCCTTCTGTTGGACCAGGCAGTGTTCTGAAGGATATTATTGCCTACGGAGGCTTTTCGGTAGTGACCTTAACACAGATTTTCCGTCAAGCCAAGGAAAGCGATATTGTTGTAAATGCTCATAAAATTAATAAGGGTCAATCGGTGATCTTGGACAATAAAAGTAAAGATTTTTTCTTTTTGAAGAGATATGATGGGGATATTATCATCAAAGCAATGCTTACCTTGATACAAGAAAAGTTACCAAGCTATGTAAACGCAAAGCCTATAGATATACAAGTGATGACCCCAACCCGAAAAGGAGTGTTAGGGGTAGAACGACTAAACGTTGTGCTGCAAGAGTACCTTAACCCGAAAAGACCTGGAAAAGATGAAGTTCAATTAGGAGAGCGAATCTTTAGAGTAGGTGACAAAGTCATGCAGATTAAGAACAATTACCAGATGGAATGGGAGATACGAACCATGATGGAGTTGGTTGTAGAGCGAGGCAATGGGATTTTCAATGGAGATATGGGAGTGATTAGGAGGATTGTTCCCTATGAAGAGACTCTAGAGATAGAGTATGACGAAGGGCGAATCATCAATTATCCCTTTGAGATGTTGGTAGAAGTTGAGCATGCTTATGCCATTACTATCCACAAGTCTCAGGGAAGCGAGTACCCTGCGGTGATTATTCCTTTGCTGGCTGGCCCTCGCCTGTTGTTTAACCGAAACTTATTGTATACCGCTGTAACAAGAGCCAAAAAATGTTTGGTGATTGTGGGTAGCGAGACCGTATTCCAAGAGATGATAGAAAATAAAAGAGAACAAAGTCGCTATACGGGGCTTGCAGAGAGAATTGCAGAGTTGAGAAGTGAAAGTACTTAGAATTGCTGTAGCACCACTACAGCGTCAACGCTCCGCCATGACATTAAGCATTATACTTTCTGAAAACTTTTCAACCTTGAATTTGTATAGCTACGCGGTAGAACTGCAAGCAGTTATACCTCGTGAGTAGTTCAAGGAAGAAGAGTGAGTCATAGTTCATGAAGCTATAAATGTTGTCAAACATTTATAGCGCCTACCTATGGCGAACGATGATGACGTAGAAATACAGCGCTATAAAAATTCAAGTCGTATCTGCGACAGCGTAGCGCGTGCTACGGTTAGCAGGTGCAAGGTCGAAATGGATGCCTATTACGAACATAAAACCATTTTGTATTTGGCACGGCCATCTTAAGGTGGCCGAGTATTAGGATGAGGAGATCAAGAATAAGATGAGGAAATTACTAATCAAGATACTGGATATAGTCTACCCCATCACCTGCCCCTTCTGCAACAAAATCTCCAAAGAAGGGATTTGCTCTACCTGCAGAGAAACGGTGAGAAAAATAGAAGAGCCACGTTGTTTTTCTTGTGGCAAGCCTGTAAAAACCATGGAAACAGAGTTTTGCTATGATTGCAATAAAGCGGACTTTGCATTTGATCAAGGGAAAAGCCTCTATCTCCATCAAGAAAAAGTGGTGGATGCGTTGTATGGGTTAAAGTTCTTTAACCAAAGGATTAATGGGAAGCTATTGGGTGAAGAATTAGCCCTTCACTTCCACAAAGAGATAAAAAGGTGGGGGATTGAAGAGATTGTTCCTGTTCCCATGCACCCTTCCAAGCAGAGAAGAAGAGGATTTAACCAAAGTGAAGTGATTGCAAATGGGCTGGGGAGAGCCTTGAACATCCCTGTAAATACTCAGTTGGTGTATCGAATTAGGAAGACAAAAGCCTTGAAGGATCTGGAGAGGGAACAAAGGATTAGCAACCTAGATGGAGCCTTTGGAATACCTAAGAGCAGACAGGTTCCTGAAGTGGTATTGATTGTGGATGATATCTACACCACAGGGGTCACGGTGAATAAGGTGGCCAAGGTTCTTAAAAAGGCAGGATGTAAGAAGGTGTACTTTTTAACCATTAGCATTGGACAAGGCCTTTAAAGGTATGGTATACTTAGCATGACATGGCCAGTTGGAATATTGTTAAATAAACAAGGATATGAAGTGCCATGTTAACCATTAAAACATCAGGCTTAGGCGCACTACACTCTTGATTTTTATAAAAGGGAGGTAGCTCTAAGCTTGTTAGGTCTGTTTTGGCAAGAAGCCTGTTTTTAAAGGGTTGTTTATCATAAGGCTTGTTTATCGGAAGGCTTGCTTGTCAAAAGGTTTGTTTTTGGCAAGAATTTTACTTTGTTAAGAGATGGAGATGTTATGTTAGATAAAGAACGCATAAGAGCGATGGTGAAGTTGTCCTTTTATGAACAGGGAAAGGGAAAAGACTACTTAAGAATAAGTGGGTACTTTAAAAAAGATTATGTAAGTTTTAATACATTACTAACGGGCTTGTGGGTAACCGTAGGTTTTGCTTTGATTATGATTGTTTATGGGATGATGGAGATTGAAAATATTCTAGCGGAATTATCTATGGAGACATTTATTGCATTGGTGAGAGAAGTTGTCATCGCATACTTAGTGGTACTCATTGTGTTCTGTGTCATATCCTCTATTGTTCATCGGCAGAAGCATAAGAATGCCAAACGACATGTAAAACATTATTACCGAGATTTAGGGCATTTAGAGAAGATTACAGCGAAGGAGAAACATTAGATCATGACAATTATATTAAGCATCCGGGAGTTTTTTCAAAAGATATATTCTAGATATTACCTCCAGGTAACCATTGTATTAAAGTTTCTACTAGGATTGCTTGTTTTTAGCACCATCAATACCAATATTGGTTTTATGGAAAGACTAGATTCATCTGTTGTTGTGGTTGGTTTGGCGGCCCTTTGTTCCTTCTTGCCCCCCATGATAATGGTATTGTCAGCAATTGCACTAATTGCGGCTCATTTGTATGCCTTGTCAACAATAGTAATGGCCATTACTTTACTGGTATTTATTCTGCTGTATATCTTCTATTTTCGCTTTGTTCCAGGGAAAACCTGGCCAATACTGTTGGTGCCCATGGCTTTTTTCTTTGAAATGCCTTTAGTGATTCCTCTCATCTTTGGGCTACTGGGTTCCCCACTTATGATTGTTCCAGCTATAGCAGGAACCATTGTTTTTCATATTCTTCATTACATCATAAACACAGAGACAGTTTATGCTGTGGAAGGTGTCCAAGAGATGATGGATACCTCAACCATATTCATCACAAGCATTGTTGCAAACAGGGAACAATGGTTAATTGCATTCGTTATGGGGGTGGGAGTGTTAATTATCTACGCTATTAGAACACGTTCCTTTGACCACAGTTGGAAGGTAGCCATTGCAGCAGGAGTAGTGTGGTTATTTGCAGGTTTTCATCTAGGCAGTGCTTTCTTTGAGATGGAAGCTCCCATCGAGAATCTAGTTGCGAATCTGATTCTTGTTGTGATTGTGGGAATAGCGCTGGAGTTTTTGTTCTTTAGAGTGGATTATTCAAGAACGGAATATCTCCAATTTGACGATAGTGAGTATTTTTATTATGTAAAAGCCATACCCAAGCGATTCTCTGAAGGATGGGTCATAAAGCAGGAAAGAGTCAGAGAAAGAGAAGAGAGAGAGAAGGAAAAACAAAGACAAAGAAGAAGAGAAGAACTAGTAGGCAGGAATGAAGAGGAACTGCCAGGGAGAGCAGGACAAGGAAGAAGAGGTCAAGAGGCCAATGGGCTGAGAGCTCGTGAACCAAGAGCTAACCGACCAGATGATAGGTCGCCAGGACGTCGCTTCTCAGATATGCTACCTTCACCACATTTGCGTAGGAGAAAGGGAGAAGAGGATGAGGAGAACCTGGAGGAAACCACCATCATCGAAGCAGGGCAGGTAAGCACTAAAATAAAAGATTTAGGTTTAAAAGCAGCGAAAAAGATGAACCTGGCACCTGGGGGCCAACAAGTTCCAGAAAATAAGCAGATATCGGTAAATTTACAAGAGTTAGGAAGTAAGCAAGTATCGGTAAACAAACAAGCTTCAGAAAAGAAACCAGACATAGACAAGTCTTTAGGGCTGGAACCAAAGAAAGAGTTTGAAGAAGTCCAGAAGAAAGAACCAAAGAGCCCTGGTGGAAATAAAAGGAAAAACCAAGGCGGAAGTAAAAAAGTGTAAAAACAGTAAGGACAAAGGTAGTAGGACAAAAGTAGGGTTATATAGAAAGTGTAAGAGTGAGAACAAGAATAAGGACAAGAGCAAGGATAAGAGTTAAAGGGGTAAGGATTCTAAAGTAGAGGTGAGAGATGTTTCAAAGGATTCTGGCATTTCTAAATGACTTATTAACGGGTTGGACCATTCCCAACATTGGCATAATAGACATTTTGGAGATGCTGATTATTGCTATAATTGCATATCGAGTGATGTTGTGGATGAAAAACACAAAGGCCTGGATGTTGTTGAAGGGCTTGCTATTGCTGGTGTTTTTTATCTTTATTGCGGCTTTATTACAGATGCATACCATCATCTTTTTAGGACGACAGTCCTTGAGTGTACTGGCTATTGGTGCGGTAGTAGTATTTCAGCCCGAGCTAAGACGAGCCCTAGAGAGGCTGGGGGAAAAAGACATTTTCAGTGGCATTAATCTGTTTGATTCCAAGCAGGAGAATTTAAGATTTAGCACCAGAACCTTGGACACCCTGGTAGACGTTTGTGAGAAGTTAAGTGCCGAGAAAACTGGGGCCCTAATTGTGGTGGAGCAAGCCACCATGCTGAATGAATACGTCAACACAGGAATCGTGTTAGACAGTGTCATTAGCGAGCAACTCCTGCTGAATATATTTGACGGGAACACCCCCCTTCATGATGGGGCAGTGATTATCAGAGGGAACCGAATCATTGCGGCAACCTGTTATCTGCCGCTATCTGAAAACATGTATATCAGCAAAGATTTAGGGACTAGACACCGAGCCGCCCTAGGCATGACTGAAGTAAGTGATGCTTTGGTATTGGTGGTGTCTGAGGAAACAGGAGCCATCTCTGCTTCTATAGGCGGTAGATTAGAGCGAAACATATATGCTGCTGATCTGCGAAAGCATTTAAGGCAAGTGCAATTAAAAGCTCCTGAGCCCAAGAAAATTAAGGTGAAAAAGGAGGAGAAAAAGCATGAAGAAGCCTAATTTTTTCCTTCGGGTGGGTAAAGGACTCATCAAAAACATTGAATTAAAGATTGTGGCAGTATTGTTTGCTTGTTTGTTATGGTTATTTGCAGTAAATATTGCTGACCCAGTGGGGTCACAACCTTTTCATAACATTCCCGTAACCATCATCAATGAAGACATTATCACTAATCAAGGGAAAATGCATCAGATTCTGTATGGAACCGAGAGTGTCAGTGTTATCATTCGTGCTCCGCGCTCTGTAATGGAGCAGATCAGAAATGAAAACATTATTGCAACAGCAGACATTAGCCAGATGGAGTTAAACACCTTAGTGCCAATCACCGTAACGGTGCAAGGGATTGTAGGGACAATCGAGTCAGCGGTGGCTAATCCTACCAATCTGCAGGTTCTTATTGAAGATGTTGAACGAAGAACTCTACCCATTGCTATTTTTGTAGTTGGAGAACCAGCCGATGGGTATGTGGTGGGGGAAACCACTGCCACTCCTGACACCATTACCATTCGTGGCCCTGAAACATTGGTGAATAGTATTGATAGAGTGGAGCTTAGAGCAAGTGTAACAGGATTGTCTTATAGTCAAAGCTTACCTGGAGAGTTGATTATCTTTGATGAATATGGAGACAGGATTAATCCAGCATTATTCTCTGGTTTAATAGATGCTGAAACCGTCTATTATGTGAATGTGGAGATGTTGGAAACAGAATTGGTGCCTGTTGTCATTGAAGAGCCTGAAAATGTTCCAGAGGGATATGTGGTATCCAATATATCCTCGGAGCCTGGCTATGTATTAGTAGCTGGAACCAGACGAGATCTGCAGCATCTTCGAGAGATTGTGATCACTTCAGATGCCTTTGATCTGGATGATGATGTGGGAATCTACTCGATTCCTGTGGATGTACGACCCCATCTGCCAGTAGGAATCATCTTGGCAGATGAGACCGCCAATCTGATTGTTGTGAATCTGGCCATCGAGAGAGCAGGAACAAGAACCATTGAGTTGATCGTAGATACCATCTCGATAGAAGGCTTGGCAGAAGGATTAACGATCTCCTTTGAACCCAATGGAGAAATCTCAATAGTGGTCTCGGGACAGCGACGTATATTGGATGGTTTGGATCTGAGAAACGCTGTATCCATTGACCTGACACAACATATTAGCCCTGGCTCATTCATTGTTCCAGTACAGGTTGAATTACCATCCCATGTTACCTTGTTGCGTGGCGCAACGGTACGTATTACATTAGAAGAAGTAGAAGAAGAGGACGAAAACGTTGATTAGCAGAAGAATTGTGATAAAAAACCCCACAGGATTAAATTTACGACCAGCAGGCTTGTTCTGCCAAACGGCAATGAATTATGTAAGCAAGATTACATTTAAAAAGAAGGGGAATGGAGAAGACATTACAGCCAATGCTAAAAGTGTTCTTAGTGTATTAGGGGCATCGGTACGAGGAGGCGAAGAGATTGAACTCATCTGCGAGGGAGTTGACCAAGAGGCAGCACTGGAAGGCATGATCCAAATCATTGAGGAGGGACTAGGAGAATGACGGGGAAGAAGGCAACCTTAGTGATTATGGCAGCAGGAATCGGCAGTCGCTTCGGAGGTGGAATTAAACAACTAGAGCCAGTAGGACCAAAGGGTGAGATTATCGTAGATTATTCCATATATGATGCAATAGAGGCTGGATTTGATAAAGTTGTATTTGTGATTCGAAAGGATTTAGAGTCTGATTTTAGAGAGGTGATTGGCAACCGAATAGAAGAAAAAGTTGAAGTTGTTTATGCCTACCAAGAAGTATCAGAGATACCAGAAGTGTATGCTACAAAGTTTGCCAAACGTTCCAAACCATGGGGAACAGGGCAGGCTATTTTGGCGTGCAGGGAGATTGTGAAAGAGCCATTTGCGGTGATTAATGCAGATGATTATTATGGGAGAAGTGCTTATCGGGAGGCTTATGAGTATCTGACGGGGCGTGAGTGCAAAGGGGAGAAATGTGTTGCAAAAGAGGGAAGAGAAGTTGCCATGGTGAGCTTTATCCTCAAGAATACACTCAGTGATTTTGGCACAGTAACCCGAGGGATTTGTGAGAAGAGTGAAGAGGGTTACTTAAAGTCAGTAGTAGAAACCAGCAACATTGCCAAAAGAGGCAATGGGGCAGTTGTCATAGATGGGGAAGGCGAAAGAAGTTTAGATATTAATGCACTGGTGTCCATGAATATGTGGTGCTTCTTTCCCGACTTTTTTGAGAAGCTTGAAACAGGGTTTGAAGAGTTTCTGAGAGAGTTGCGGTATGAAGGTGGAGAGGGTTATCTGAAAGCAGAATATCTTCTTCCTACCATTGTAGGAGATTTGCTAGACAAAGGAGAGCTGAAGGTTAAAGTTCTGGAGTCAAAGGATCGATGGTTTGGAGTGACTTACAGAGAAGATAAAGAGACTGTGGTGGCTGAGATTGGGAAGTTGTTGGAAGAAGGGTTGTACTCCTAGGAAAGAGTTTTAAGAGCAAATGTAGATGCAAAGCAATTAGACAAGATAAAAACATAAGACGAGGTAAGGTAATGTTCAAAGACAAGGTATTATTAATTACGGGCGGAACAGGCTCTTTTGGAAGTGCTGTATTAGATCGTTTTTTAGCAACTGATGTAAAAGAAATACGTATTTTCTCCCGTGATGAGAAAAAACAGGATGATATGCGACATCTCTATCAAAGTAAGTTTCCAGCTGAGAGTGATAAGATAAAGTTTCACATTGGAGATGTGCGAGACATTGCCAGTGTTGAAAATGCCATGAATGGAGTAGACTATCTCTTTCATGCTGCAGCACTGAAACAGGTTCCTTCTTGCGAGTTTTTCCCCATGGAAGCAGTGAAAACCAATGTGCTTGGCACTGAAAATGTACTGACTGTCGCCATAGACTACGAAGTGAAGAAGGTCATCTGCTTGTCTACAGACAAGGCCGCTTATCCCATTAATGCTATGGGAATCAGCAAAGCCATGATGGAGAAAGTAATCGTTGCCAAATCCCGAACCGTCTCACCAGAACAAACCACCATCTGCTGTACCCGTTACGGCAATGTAATGGCTTCTCGTGGGTCAGTTATTCCGCTATTTATTGAGCAGATTAAGGCAGGGAAACCCCTTACCTTAACAGACCCTACCATGACTCGATTTATCATGAGTTTGGAAGAAGCGGTAGAGCTGGTGGTGTTTGCTTTTAATAATGCCCAGACAGGAGACATTATGGTTCATAAGGCACCAGCCTGTACCATGGAAGTTTTGGCACAAGCAATTAAGGAATTGTTTGGTGATCAGTCAGAGAATAAGATAATTGGCATTCGTCATGGAGAGAAGATGTATGAAACCTTACTGACCAATGAAGAGTGTGCCAATGCTATCGACTTGGGACATTTTTACCGAGTGCCTTGTGATAAAAGAGATTTAAATTACAATCAGTACTTTACGGATGGGAATTTGAAGCGCAATATTTTAACAGAATTTAACTCCAACAATACACAACAGTTAGGAGTAGAGGAAGTGAAGGAGAAGTTGCTTTCTTTGAAATATATACAAGAGGAGTTGGCGGCTTGGAATAACAGGTAAAGCATAGTAAGAAGAGATAGCACTTCTAGACGAGTGTTGAGAAGAGTTTTGGCCATGGCAACTGAAAGCACAGGTTTTAGGATATTTTAGAGTTCAGGAAAGATGACAAGGCATTAATGATGAAAATACTAGTAACAGGAGCCAAGGGATTTATCGGTAAAAATCTGATTGCCTGGCTAAGAAACAGAAACTATCAGAACATATTCGAGTTTGACATAGACACCAAGGAAGAGCTTCTGGATGAGTATTGCAGGGAAGCGGACTTTGTTTTTAATCTTGCAGGAATCAATCGCCCTAAGCGGGTAGAAGAATTCATGGAGGGGAATCGTGACTTTGTTGCAACTCTACTCCACTCTTTAAGAAAGCATGGTAACAATTGTCCGATCCTGCTTTCTTCTTCTGTTCAGGCAGAGCTTAACAATCCTTATGGAGCAAGTAAAAGAGCTGGGGAAGAACTGTATCTGAACCATGGAAGAGAAACAGGAGCCAAGGTTTTTGTGTATCGTCTTCCTAATGTGTTTGGGAAGTGGTGTCGCCCTAATTACAACAGTGCAGTGGCTACATTTTGCAACAACATTGCAAGAGATTTGCCGATTACAGTGAATGACCCAGAGGTTATTCTCAAGTTGGTTTACATCGATGATGTGATCGAAGAGTTTGTAAAGGTCTTAGAGGAGACAGTGAAGGTCAAAGAAAATGCTCCCCCAGCGTCAGAAGACCATGATAACACCTGGATCAAAGAAGATGCTCCCCCAAGGTCAGAAGACCATGATAACATCTGGATTAAAGAAGATGTTCCCCCAAGGTCAGAAGTCCATGATAACATCTGGATTATAGAAAATGCTCCCCTAAGATCCAAGGACGAGAATAACTTCTATGGAGAAGGCAAGTGTGGGGAGGATAAGATACACAGTATTCCTACAGTGTATCAAGTTCGCTTAGGATACGTTGCTGACTTACTCTATTCCTTCCAAGCATGTAGAGAGAATCTAGAGGTTCCAGAATTATCGGATGATTTCACTAAGAAACTCTACTCTACTTACTTAAGCTATCTGCCTACCGACCAGTTTGCTTATCCCTTGAAGATGAATGAAGATGAGCGAGGTTCCTTTACGGAGTTTATTCGAACAAAAGACAGAGGTCAAGTGTCGGTAAACATCTCAAAACCAGGGATTGTAAAGGGGAACCACTGGCACCATACCAAGAATGAGAAGTTTCTAGTGGTGGCAGGAAAAGGAGTGATTCGGTTTCGAGCCATTAATGGGTATGATATTATTCAGTACTTTGTAGATGGAGAAAAGTTACAGGTAGTAGATATTCCCCCAGGATACACTCACAATATCGAAAACCTAGGGGAGTCGGAGTTGGTAACGGTGATGTGGGTTAATGAACCCTTTGACAAGGAGAGGCCAGACACATATT
>JGI20163J15578_10000823_pt1 | contig 12916 bp, 11 predicted proteins | sample TergutCu122P1_FD_15578 | JGI IMG/M metagenome (IMG submission 15578)
AGTGTTTGGCACACTGGGTAATACTGGTGACCGTGCAGCATGTCCCATTCTTCCAGCCGCTTCAACAAAACTTCCAGCCGCTATAAATGTCAGTCGATCATGATAAGTCGTACCCATCTCAGCTGCAATAAAGGCTTCATTAACTGTATTCGAAAGCCATCGAACGTCCCCCACTCCCATTGCAGGTATATTAAGAAATAGTGGCATGCCAGGTATGGCATCTCTTATTGTTAACTGTGAATTTTCATTTATAATATTTAGCTCCATTAGCAATAGAGCATCCTCTATTTCATCAATATTACCATTGGCGTCCCGAACTACCTCTAATATTCTTAAACGTTGCTCAAAGGTCAAGTGAAATGCTAGATTTATACAACTTAAGAAAAAATACGCTATCTGTGCATCATGCGCCACATTATAGTCAACACGGAAATCTCTTGTTGAAAAATTGTTCTCCATGTACTCATGAAATAACCTCATCTCCTCCAGATATCGCCATGCAAAATTAATGATATCTTCTTCGCTCCAAGGTTTCCAATCTTTCGTTTAACTCCGTTATAGCCATCTGAGCAGTGCCAATTGCATCCGTATAGGCTCTGCTAACTAGCTGTAAAAAACAGTGCCTCCACAAATTCATCTACGTTAAACTTCTGTAAATCATCAATGGATTCCCCTACCCCAATATATTTCACGGGTATTCCTAACTCTGCTTGTATGGCAATAGCGATTCCGCCTTTGGCGGTGCCATCCATCTTGGTGAGAATGGCGCCTGTGATGTTGGCGGTTTCGTTAAACTCTCTTGCTTGAACTAGGGCATTCTGACCTGTAGTGGCATCCAGTACTACTAAGGTTTCACGGTAAGCCTCTGAGTAGCCTCGCTCGATGACTCGGTTAATTTTGCCTAATTCATCCATTAAATTCTTTTTATTGTGCAAGCGTCCAGCAGTGTCACAAAGAAGGATATCGGCTCCTCTTGCTTTTGCCGCTGCTACTGCATCAAACACTACTGCTGCAGGGTCTGAGCCTTCCCCACCTCCTACCATATCGGCTCCTGCTCGGTTGGCCCATTCTTTCAATTGTTCTCTTGCGGCGGCTCTGAAGGTATCTGCTGCTGCAATGACTACTTTCTTACCTTTTTCGCCAAATTGACCTGCCAATTTCCCGATGGTAGTGGTTTTCCCCACCCCATTCACGCCAATGATGAATACCACTGAGGTTTGATTCTCAAATTCATAATCGGCATCGGTTACGCTTAGTTGTTCCTTAATGGTTTCCATCAGTAACTGGCGACACTCCATGGGCTCTTTAATGTTCAACTCTTTCACTTTGTCTTTTAGCTGGTCAATAATCTTCTCTGTGGTAGCCACTCCAATATCACCCATGACTAACACTTCTTCCAATTCTTCATAGAAATCTTCATCGATCTGGCTAAACCCTCTAAAAACGCCATCTATTCCAGATACGATAGAATCTCTGGTTTTAGTAAGTCCTGTAACCAAACGGTTAAAAAAGTTAGGCATGGTTTTACTCCTTTGCTTCATGTTCTAAGAGGGCGAAGAACGGCCTACATATGGCCTCGAAAACACCTCGGCTCTTACTTTCACCCTTCAGGTACAGGCAGCCTATTTCAATTCCTCTTCCAGCAGGTCTACGGATACTAATGTAGATACTCCTTTTTCTTGCATGGTGATTCCGTACAAGCGGTCAGAAACGGACATGGTCCCTCTTCTATGGGTAATCATAATAAATTGAGTATGCTTTGTTAACTTCTTAAGATACTTGGCAAATCTTATCACATTGGTTTCGTCCAGTGCTGCTTCAATCTCATCTAGCAGGCAGAATGGTGAAGGTTTTAGATTCTGGATGGCAAACAGCAGAGCAATTGCAGTTAATGCTTTCTCTCCTCCAGATAACTGCACGATGTTTCTTAATTTCTTCCCTGGAGGCTGAGCAATAATCCGAACTCCTGCTTCTAGAATGTCTTCCTCTTCCATCAACTCTAAAGTTCCTATTCCACCACCAAATAAAGCTTTGAAGACCACATCAAACTCTTTGGAAATCTTCTCAAACTGGGTGGTGAATTGCTTTCTCATGGCCACATCCAATTCTTCGATAATCTGAAGTAAAGTGGCTTCCGCTTCTTCTAAATCATCATGTTGTTCTTTGATGAACTTGTAACGCTCTGAAACTGCTTTAAACTCTTCAATGGCGTTTACATTCACATCTCCCAGTTCTTTAATATCTCGTTTGATGGCTTGAATCTGCCGCTTCATAAAGGAAAGGTCTGTGAGATTTTCGTCTCGCAGTTCAAGAGCATTGTTGTAAGTAATCTCATACTCTTCCCACATATAATCAATCTGCTTATCTACATTTTCCTCATGAGATTTCTTTCGATTGGTGAGACGATATAGTTCTTTATCCAATTCTGCCATTTGTTGATAAATGGCATCTCGATCGTCTAAGAAAGATTTATTCTTCTTAGTTAATTCTTCTTTTATTTTGGTTTGACTCTCAATCTCTTCTTGAATCTCTAAAAGCAAACTATCGGAATCTTTAATGGCATCTGTTAAATCCCGAATCTCCATTTCCTTCTCATCAATCTCTGAGCTTGAGTCCCCTTTACTGATAGTCAGTTCAGTCAGCTCAGCTTCTAGCTTCTCAAGTTCTTCTTCAATTCGACCAATGTTCTCTTTAATGTGAATGTTTTGTTGCTCCAAACCAACATATTCCAAATTCACATCTTCTAGTTGCTTCAGTTGAATTCCTTCGGTCTTCTTATCCTCCAACAACGCCTTCTCATGTTCCTGGATTTGGTCATTCAGTTCTGTTTCTATCACTTCCGAAGTTTCTAACTCTAGCTGAAGAGACCGGGCATTCTCGAAAAGGTCATGAATGCTTTGTTCAATCTCACTGTCTTCAGTAGTCAGGCGATTGTACAGTTCCTCTGCCTCTTTTAAGCGTTTTACTGCTTGCTCTAAGGTAAGAGTTACCGTGTTTCTACTGACAGAAGTTTCACTCATCTGAAGGTTCAAATCATCAATCTGTTTAAAGGAGTTGGCTCGATCGATTTTCACCTGATTCAATTCCCTTTCAACCTTATCAATCTCAAGGCGAAGGTCATTGGTAGTTTTCTCTAACTCTTCTATTTCTCTTCGTCTGCTCAGTAGATTACTTGAATTTTTGTAGGTTCCTCCAGTAATCGAACCACCTGTATTCAACAACTCCCCTTCTAGGGTTACAATTCTTAAGGTTTGATGGTACTTTCTGGATATTTTGATGGCATTGTCAATGTGATTCACCACTAGAGTCCGACCAAGAAGCTGCTTGGCTAATCCTAAATATTCCTTATCTACTTTTACCAAAGAATCTGCAACACCAATTACACCTTCCTCCTTTAGAGCCTGTTGGTTGGAAAAAGATGCTGGATTTTTCATACTGGTTAAAGGCAAAAAAGTTGCTCTGCCTAGTTTATTTGCTTTTAGATAATGAATGGTTTTCTTGGCGGATTCTTCATTGTCGGTAACAATGTTTTGAATACTGCCACCTAGAGCGGTTTCAATAGCAATTTCATATTGCTTTTCTACCTTAATAATATCCGCAACAACTCCAAGCAGTCCTTTGTTGCTCTCTCGGTTGGTCATGATCTTACGGATACTGTTGCCATATCCTTCATACCGTTCGGTGATGTTTTTAAGGGATTCCAATCTGGAAGATTCTCGATGGTAGAGTCGCTCTTTTTCTTTGAACTCTTCTTGTTTCTTACTGATTTCACTCTCTAAGGATTTGATCTTCTTCTCACGAATCGCAATTTCATTGCTATATCCCTCAATCTGAGCATTTAACTTGGCCAAATCAACTTCCAAGGCTTTGATGACGTCTTTGTTTTCTTTGGATTCTACTCTTGTCTGGTCAATTTGACTGGATATCTCTACTCTCTTGGCCTCCAATTGAACATTGGTGGTGTCAACATGTTGAAGAGAAACCTTGGTGGTGGCCCGATTGTTTAATATGCCATAAATCTCGTTCTTGTTATGATCTACTACTTTGGTTGATTCAGCAATTCTAGTCTGAACCTGAATTAGCTCTTCCTTCAGCTGGATCTCTTTCTTGTTGTTAATGGCCAGGTTGTTGGTAATGGATTGCAGTTCTTTTTCAAAACTAGCCTTCTGAACATCACGAATACCCACTTCTTCTTGAATGGATTCTTGACGTTTGTTGTAATGTTGATCGCTTAGCTTTGCTGTTTTAATCTGTTCAATAAGAACTTGTATCTGGCCTTCCAGTTGCTGTTTTAAAAGTTTGGTGTCATTCAGTTGGTTTTTAGCGCGATCGACGGCGATTTCATTCTGCTCCATCTCATCTTCTATGGCCTCATTGTCCACCTGCATCTTGGCCCGTTTCGCTTCTATTTCTTCAGTGTCTTTGGTTACATTTAAAATGTCTTCTTCTAAACCCTTCACCAAATCTTTCATTCTAGAGGTCTCTAAAAGAAACATGTTAATGTCGTAGATTTTCAAATCTTCTTTCTTCTTTAGGTATTCCTTGGCAATCCCCGATTGAATCTCAAGAGGACCTATTTGTCGCTCTAGCTCTCCTAAGATATCCTTCACTCGTGATAGATTCAATCGTTCGTCTTCCAATTTCTTCAAGGATTGATTTTTTCTTCTTTTAAACTTAACAATGCCAGCAGCTTCGTCAAAGAGTTCCCGACGTTCTTCTGGCTTCCCGCTTAATATTTTATCAATCTGGCCTTGTCCAATAATGGAATACCCTTCTTTGCCAATCCCCGTATCATAGAAAAGCTCATTGATGGTTTTTAATCGGCAAGGAGTTCCATTTAACAGATACTCACTTTCACCAGAACGATATAACTTTCTGGTTACCGTCACCTCTTTGTAATCAATGGGCAATATTTTATCAGAATTGTCTAAAGTAATGGCTACATAGGCATAACTTAAAGGTCTCTTGCTCTCTGTTCCTGAGAAGATAACATCTTGCATGTTACCCCCTCGAAGTTGCTTGACTCTTTGCTCACCTAATACCCACCTTACCGCATCGGCAACGTTACTTTTTCCACTTCCATTAGGCCCAACAATTCCTGTGATCCCTTCTTGGAAGTCAAATTTTATTCTATTGGCAAAGGATTTAAACCCCTGCACCTCAATACTCTTTAGATACATACTCTAGCTTTCCTTTATTCTAGCCTTTCTTTAGCTAGTTTTTCGTCTTACACCCCATTATACCCCTATTTTTTAGGTTGCTTTCTAGGTCTACTTTTAGCAAAATCATCTATATAGATTTCTTCAGTGCTTTTATGGCATGATAAGCAGCCTCCTGCTCTGCGCTTTTTTTTGTCTTGCCTCTACCACTTCCTAGTACTTTCTTCCCTAACTTTACCTGAGCAGTGAAAATCTTCTCATGGTCTGGCCCTTCTTCTCCAACCAGTTGATAGGAAATCCTCTCCTCTGTGTACGCTTGGGTCATCTCTTGAAGAACAGTTTTACTATCGTAAAAAAGCCTTTTGTTTTCCAAGTCCTTTAGTACATACTTTTCAACAAACTCTTTTGCCTTCATCCAACCGCCATCCAGATAGATCGCTCCAATCAAAGCTTCTAAGGAATCAGAGATGATGGAGTCTCTACTTCTGCCTCCAGTACTTTCTTCTCCTTTTCCTAGGTAGAGATAATCTCCCAACTCCAACCCTCTGGCGCAATGGGAAAGTGCTGGCTCACATACCAAGCTAGCCCTTGTTTTGGTTAATTCCCCTTCTGCTAGTTTAGGAGAGTTTAAAAATAAAAACTCACTGATTACCATTTCCAACACCGCATCTCCTAGAAATTCCAACCGTTCATTGGATTGGTATTTCTCTAATTTCTTTTCATTGGCGTAGGAACTATGGGTCATGGCTTGAATAAGCAAATTCTTATCTTTAAACTCAACCCCTATCTGCCTTTCCAGTTGTTCTATCTCATTCTTCACTACTTCTCTCCTCGTCACTCTAGTAACACAAGAATTGCCGCAAATTATGAAGGCATCACTACGCAAGTAGTTCTACCGTCCTCGTAATTTGCGGCAGTTTTAATCAGTATCTTTTTCTTTTCTATAGTTATTCGATCACTTTCTTTATCTGATTCACTGCGTCTTGTACAGTTGAAATCTTCTCTGCTTCATCATTATCAATCTCAATATCAAATTCTTCTTCAATCCCCATAATAATTTGAAAAATATCTAACGAATCTGCTCCCAAATCATCCACAAAAGTGGTATCCATGTGTATATCATCTTTAGATATGTTTAGCACATCGGCTATAATTGCTTGAAGTTTTTCAAATTCCATAGTCTCTTCCTCTCTGATTTTTTTTAGAATAATTTATTCTTTTTGAGATGGTAACATTCTTGTGGCTCCACTCTCATTCTTGCATCTGTTGCATCTTACTTTTGTTATCTTAGAAATAGACTATCATATTTACTTGACCTTGACAACCTCTTTTCGATAGTTTTTTTTAGGACTATTCAGCTTCATTTCTATCCTCTCGATTTGGCTGATTAACCTTTAACTCTCCTTGTTTTCAGGCTTAAAAGCCGCTGCCAGTCTCTCACTTATTTTCTCTTCTTTGAATTTCATACATTGAACAATGCTATTGGCTACCTCTATGGCCATGGCGCTACCATGAGTTTTCACCACCAAACCACGTAGACCTAGAAGAGGTGCTCCTCCGTACTCGCTAATGTCGAATGTTTTTAGAGTCTTCTTCAAGGCTGGCTTAGCTAACATTGCCCCTATCTTGCTTCTGGTGGTAGACATTAGTCCTTTTTTGATGGTATCCATCAAGGTCTTAGCCACACCTTCAGTCAGCTTAAGGATCACATTCCCAACAAAAGCTTCACACACCATCACATCTACTGCTCCAGCTGGAATCTCTCTGGCTTCAACACTTCCTACAAAATTGATTTCTTTACATTCTCTTAGCAACGGGAAGGTTTCCTTTACCAGAGCGTTGCCTTTTTCCTCTTCTGCTCCGTTATTTACAATTCCTACAGTAGGATTCTTCACTCCCATAATGTGTTCCATGTAGATAGAGCCCATCTGGGCAAATTGAACCAAATGAGAGGAACGGGCATCTACATTGGCCCCACAGTCCAATAACAGACTTAAACCTTTGGCCGTTGGAAGCAATACCGCCAAAGGAGCGCGCTCTACTCCTTTAATCCGTCCTACTACCAATTGAGAGCCTACCAATACCGCCCCTGTGTTACCAGCAGTTACCAAAGCATCAGCTTCTCCATTTTTGACCAACCCCATGGCCACTACTAAAGAGGAATCTTTTTTCCCTCTGATGGCCGCAACTGGTGATTCTGCAGTTCCAATGACCTCTGATGTATGAACCACCTCTATCTTATCTGTAGGATAGTTCTCAGAGGCTAGAATGGTCCCTATCTTCTCCTTATCCCCTGTAAGGATCACCTTAATGTCAGCACGGCGATTCACTGCCTCTACTGCACCTTTTACTAACTGCTCTGGAGCGTTATCGCCTCCCATTGCATCTACTACTACTTTTGTGATTTCTGACATGTTTCCCCTCCTGTCCAATCTTTCTATAAAAAATAGATTTCGCATACTTTAGTGGCTTATAGGCGGTAAAACTCTAATACAAAGCTTCCTGTACCCATAATGGTGAAAGAGTTATACCTTCAAGAATTATACCACAAAATTTCTTCCAATTGTTATTATTTATAATACAAGCATCAAGATTAAATTGACAACAGTCTAGAATACAATGTATGATAGAAAATAGAACGCGCTCTAGTAAGTCTTGTGATTTAGATACACCAATGGATGCGAGGATGTTTCTAAGTAAGTTTGATTTGAAAAGGTTGGTGAAGTGATGCCTGAGAAAGAAAAAAGCAAAAAAGTTCAAGAACAAAGACGAGAGCAGATTTTAGACGTAGCTTTAAAGCTATTTGACCGCAATGGATACTCAGAAACGAGAATCATTGATATTGCCAATGCCGCGGGCATTAGCAAAGGCTTGGTATGAATATCACAGAACTGCTTTTTGGACTTCTCGTTATCGTCACTCAGTTTATTGAGGCTGTTACAGGCTTTGGCTCTACAGTAATGGCACTTCCATTTGCCATTGCACTCACAAGTGTTTCGGTAGCAGTTCCTGTTTTATCGTTACACACATGGCTGTTTTCGGCTTGGGTGGTTGCAATAGATCGTAAGAAAATAATATGGCGGCAATATCTTACAGTAATGGCTTTCGTACTTATGGGGCTTCCTTTGGGCATGCTGGCTTTTTCTATTTTACCAGAAGATGCCCTCAAACGGATTTTGGCTGTATTTATGATTGCTGTTTCCATTAACGGAATCATTCGAAACTTGCGTAATCAAAAATGCGAAACTGGAATGCTATCCATTCCTATGTCCCCTAGAAAGCGAGCCGTACTGTATGGTTTATTGTTTCTAGGAGGAATAATTCACGGAGCTTTTGCTACTGGAGGGCCGTTGCTCATCATCTATGTGACCTTGGTAATTAAGGAAAAAGGAGCATTTCGTGCCACCATGTGTTCTGTTTGGCTAAGTCTTAACACTATCTTGCTGACTCGTTTTATATTAACCAGTGAATTTACTCCAGAAGTTACACGCTTGAGCCTGATAACTTTGGTATTTCTAGTTATCGGTGCCGCTTTCGGTACATGGGCTCATAAACGGATTCCTGACCGTTACTTCACTCGTGTGGTTTATGTGGTTCTATTCTTATCTGGTTGCTTTTTAATTTACTCTACCTTTTAATATTTGATGATTAGAACGTGGTATACTGTTAATTGCATAAACTAGCATAGTGCTCATCAAAAATAGTTCTTTAACGTAAAATCCCAGCCATAAAGGCTGGGGTCTTTTCATTTACTCAACTTCAATAATCTCTTTTTTGTTATAACTTCCACAAGACTTACAAACGCGATGTTGCATCATTAGCTCTGAACACTTGCTACACTTCACAAGATTCGGAACGCTCATCTTCCAGTTTGCTCTTCTCTTATCTCTTCTACCTTTTGAAGATTTATTCTTTGGACAAATTGACATCTGTATCCACCTCCCTTAACACTTTCATTGTTTTGCCATCTAATCACTTAATCCATCTATATTCTTAAACAAATCACGAACCACAGACATTCGTGGGTCTAAACTTGTATCTTCACAGTCGCAACCTTCATTACTCTTGGAACTACCACAGCAATTGCATAAACCAGCACACTCTTCATCACAAAGTATTTTCATGGGCCAATTTAACACTAATTCACTTTGTAATAATTGCTCTAGATCAAGGTTGTATCCCTGAATGAAGTCCGCTTGGTCTAACTCATCTGACTCGTCAGTTTCTAAAGTTTCTGAACCTCCAAGGCTAATATGCCTGCTTCCATGAATATCCAGAGGAACATCCACATCTTTAAGGCAACGGTCGCAAGTCAAGATAAGAATCAACTTGGTTGCAATGGAAACTCGATATTCCCTATCTCTTAAATGCTCTACAATAAGTTGAACTGGTTCAAGATGATGAATGGTAAATGAGCCAAAAGCAAGTTGGCACTGCTCCATATTCAAACCCATTATTTCATCTACTGTCTTATAAGGTTTTGTAAGAACATCTGAGATATTGATTAACATAACATCGCTCCTGTTGACACTTAGGAACAAGAGAATAAAACTTATTCCTATGCATAACAAACAGTAGTTTTTCCCGTGTCATGCCTAAATAATTATACCACTAAAATATTGTTTGTCAACCAAATTATGCAAATCTGCAAATCTAGCCTGCAAATCTGCAAATCTAGCCTGCAAATCTGCAAATCTAGCCTGCAAATCTGAAAATCTAGCCAAATCTCTCTACATCTAATATACCCTTGATTCTACATCCTCTTTTTGTAATAGGTCATATTGTCTAATCTCTCGATTCTGCAATAAGCTGATCTATGAATACTCTCTCTCCTGTTTGTATGGAACGTTCTGCTGCAATGCCTACAAGAACCGACCAGAACCCTTCTTCAACAGTAGCAGACTTGGTCTCTTTCCCTTCTATGTTGTCCACAAAATACTTATGTGCAAAATAAGTCCCTCCCATATGCCCACTGGATTGTATGGTTTTAGGATACATTGGGGTAGAGATACGGCTTGGTCCGTGGTCTGCCGCCAAAATCTCCAAGTAAGTTTCATTGGAGTTTTCTGGCATGTAATTTTCATTCTCATAGGCTCGAAGCCTTCCTTTGTCTCCACAAATTGTTATTTCCTCATAAAACATAGGCGCAAACATACATAGATTAAAATTGCATTTTATTCCATTTTCGTAAACCACATTCACAAAAGCATGGTCAATAATGTCGGATTCCTTGCCCTCATATTCAAAATCAAGAAAGTTCACTGCCTGCCCACCATCTGCATAAACATATTTTGGTTTAGAGTTGGCAAAATAATTAAACAAGTCAAAGTAATGGCAACATTTTTCTACCAATGTTCCTCCTGAGTACTTGGAAAACTTATTCCACTGCTTAATCTTATCTAGAAATGGCAGGCGATGTTCTACAATGGTAATGGTATGAATATTACCTAGAGATTTCTTATTCATGGCCTCTTCATAGGTTTCTGTATAAATGGCTTTGTAACGGTATTGCAAACCAATCTGGAAGGTGGCAGGGTAATCCTCCACCAACCTTTTCATCTCTAAAGCATCATCCACTGTGGTAACCATGGGTTTTTCCATCATAATATGCTTGCCATATTTTATAGCTTCTTTCGCCACCTCTAGATGGGTATAGTTTGGGGTACAGATAATTAATCCATCCACATCGGGATCACTACAAGCCGCCTCTAGACTATCGTAAACCACCAGCTGATGTTTGGGATAAAGCTCATAAAACATCTCCTGTGCTTGTTTGATGCTGTGTTCACTTACATCATATAAACCATGTATGGTTGCTCGACCTTCTAACATGGTCACTCTCATATGTTCCTGAGCCATCATCCCTGAGCCGATAACATTAAACTTGTACTTGGGAGTTTCTTGTTTGTACACATATTTATCTTCTTCTGGTAGATAATCCACATTTAGAAAATCACTGTATATTACCTTGTTTACTTCTTTTTTTTGTATCATATTATTTTCTCCTAGCTATTGTTAACCTCTATTTTCACCTATTACTTACCATTCCAAAACTCCTTGCTTTAGTTACAACAACCTATGATATAAGTGCCAAAAGTTTTTTAATACTCACATCCATTAAGACGGCCTACCCCTTCACCGCTCCAGTAGTCAAACCAGAGATCACTCTTTCTTGGAACAGGATAAATCCGATTATACTGGGTACAATAGCAATAATAATTGCTGCATACATGGATACAAAATCCGTGGTAAATTGGTTGGTAAAGAATCGAATCCCTATTTGTATGGTTCGATTCTCTGGTGAGGTCATCAGTAAGTTTGCATAAACAAATTCATTCCAAGCGGTGATAAACTGGAAGGTTCCTGCTGTAACTAACCCCGTTTTCGTTAAGGGAAGTACAATAAGAAAGAACCTTCTGTAGAAACCACAACCGTCAATGTAAGAGGCCTCTTCTATTTCCAAAGGAAAGCTGTCCATGAACCCACGAATAATAAAGATGCTGATGGGCAAACCAATAGCAGTATAGAGAATCCGTAAGGCATTCAAAGAGTCTAGCAGATCAAGGCGTAAGAAGATAGTAAAATACGGAACCATCAACGCATTAAGAGGAACCATAATCCCTGCTGAAATCACAGCAAAGATTACCTCTCGACCTTTGTATCTGAACCTGGCAATGGCATAAGCTGCCATAGCAGCAATCATTACATTCAATAGGGTTGCCACAGCAGCAACGGTAATAGAATTAAAGATCAGCCGCCCTAAATTCGCCTGTGTAAAGGCATTGTAAAAATTCACAAATTGAGGCACTGCAGGAGGCGTAAACGGGTTGGCAAAAAACTCTGCATTGGTTTTTAATGAAGTCATCAATAACCATAGCAGTGGAAACAAAGTGTAGAATGCGAAAAATAGGATTAAAAACCATTTTACAAACTGCATAAAGACTTTCATAGCAGGATGTGTTTGATTCACTGATTTATAAGCTTGTATTTTCATCATACTATTTCGTCCTTTCTGCAAATATTCTTCGGATGGCCACAATAACAAATGCTCCTGTAATCACCAGAACCACGCTGGAAGCATTGGCGCCACCAAAGTTGTTGTTTCTCATCTGATGGAAAAGATACAACACCACCACAGAGGTTCTGTTGGCAGGCCCTCCATTGGTAAGTAGCAAGATTTGCTCAAAAGTACGTAAACCAAAAATCGCAGCTAAAGTTACACAGGTGATGATGGCGTATCTGATTAAAGGAATGGTGATATGAATATCCATCTGAATCCGGTTGGCACCGTCAATCCTTGCCGCCTCATAATAAGTATCATCCACACTGGTGATGCTGGCCATCATAATCACCATAAAATATCCAATATATAACAGACCATAGATCAGTACACTTGGCAAGGCAGTGGCTGGATCTCCTAACCAATTCCTTGTTAAGTGATCTAAACCTACCAGTCTTAAAAATCCATTTAAAATGCCAAACTCACTATTGTATACCACTGACCACAACATGGCGATGGCAATGCCAGAGATTACTTGTGGAAAAAAGTATACGGTTCGAAAGAACTTCCATCCCTTTGGTTTAGTAGATAGAATCAATGCCATTAGCAGAGCCAATGGAACTTGAATAAACCCAGCGGCAAAAGCCCAGATCAAATTGTTTCTAATGCTTCTTCTAAACACATTATCCGAGAAAATATCTCGGTAGTTTTCTAATCCAACAAACCGAGGCTCGGCAATTCCGTTCCACTCAAAAAA
>JGI20163J15578_10000825_pt1 | contig 12904 bp, 4 predicted proteins | sample TergutCu122P1_FD_15578 | JGI IMG/M metagenome (IMG submission 15578)
GTCCCGGTGCTCAAATCGAAGTATTCTCCTGCGAAGCGGAATGGGTTTGTATTAACTGGGAGCGGGTTTTCCTCAACTCCGAACACAAAAGCGTCCTGCGTGTTTGCGTTTTGTTCAATCGTTGCGTCATCCAAATCAAATGTGTACTCTCGAACAAATGAATGATCGGCTTCGCTTGTCATTGCGTTATCTTGCGCCGCAGGTGTTGCCTCTCTCTCAGCAATCAATAAGGGATGTTTAAATGGATTTCTTCGGAGTATATCATAATAATCGGCAGAGAAATCTATGTCGTCGGGATTAAGTGCGAAATCAGAACGCTGAGATAAGACTGAAAACATTTCCCACGTTAAAACTAATTCATAGGTGCCTGTAACTCCGTTTTCTGCCGTTGCTGTGATGGTCACTGAAAATGGGCTGCAACAGCAAATTGAAGCATTGTAGTACCAAAAAAAGACTGAACAGCAACAGCGGAACAACCAGTCCGTCCAAAATTGCCCATTACCTCCTACCCATAGCATAGCGGGATTGCCGGAACTCCAAGTTACATTTTGGTTTGCCTCTGGGGGATAAACCACAGCTGTTAATTGTCCGTAAACATATGCAAACCAATAAGAAAAAACATATACATACTTCGTTGCAGTAATCTCAATACGCGGAGTCTCTGTACAAGGTGGATTCGGGTTCGCTTCACTCGCTTCCACATTCAACTCGTTGCCAAAAGCATCATAACGGTATGTGTGCAAAACATTACCCTGCGCATCAACCCTTTGTATGACATCGCCCCTGGCGTTGAACAGATAGAAGCCATGCTGTAAACTCCTCAGTAGATTGCCGCGAGCATCGCGGTTAAATACATTTATAACCCCACCGCTTGCATTTTGCTCAAGTACAATATTCGCGCCGTCCCAAACATGGGTTGTTGTCACGCCATTCACTGTCTTACTCCGACGAAGCCCGTTCGCGCGATATGCGTATGTGGCTATTATGCCCGGCATCTCTACGCGTGTCAACTGATTAAGGGCATTATATGTCCTTGTCTCTGTCCGGTTGCCCGTGGTCATTGTTAGCTGATTCCCGTTATGGTCGTACGTGAAAGTACTAACCTCCACGTCGTCGTCGGTGCGCGTTGAGCTTAAAAGTCTGTTGTTTATGTCGTATGTGTAGGTGACAATATAATTTTCCGAGCCTGCTACAGTCATAGTAACACGATTACCACGATTGTCAAATGTGTATTCGCGAGTGAATGATAAGCCCGCTAACGGCAGTCGTGGACGCTGTGGTCGTGAACGCGCACCCACATTCAAAAACCCTTGACCTTCCGCTCCTAAAACCTGTACAGGCAATAGGCGGCGGGTGGTTGTTCCATCTCCAAGCTGACCGTTTGAGTTAAACCCCCAAGTCCAAACTGTTCCGTCTTCTCTTACCGCAACAGTATGACTTCCACCCGCCGCAATATCAGCAACATCTGTAAGTCCTCGCACTTGCACAGGTGTGCTGCGCGTGGTTGTCGTGCCATCGCCAAGTTGACCGCTTGAATTAGAACCCCAAGCCCAAACTATTCCATCTGCTCTCAACGCTAGGCTGTGCTCATTACCTGCAGTGATTTCAACAACATTTGTAAGATTATGCACTTGCGCAGGTGTATGACGAACAAACGTTGTACCAGCTCTTGAATTAGAACCCCAATCCCATACTGCGCCATCGAATCGTAGTGCAATGGAATGAGTTGAATTTGCCGCAATAGCGACAACATTTGTAAGCTTCTGTACTTGCACAGGTGTATGACGAGCAATCGTTGTACCATCGCCAAGTTGACCGCTTGAATTAGAACCCCAAGCCCAAACAGTGCCGTCTTCTCTTAGGGCAACTGAATGAGCCGTACCCGCCGCAACAGCAACGATATTTGTAAGATTATGCACTTGCACAGGAATGTGACGATCGGTTGTAGTGCCATCGCCAAGTTGACCTCTTAAATTAGAACCCCAAGCCCAAACAGTGCCGTCTTCTCTTAGGGCGACTGAATGATTCACACTCGCCGCAACGGCAACGATATTTGTAAGATTATGCACTTGTACCGGGATGTGGCGAGCAATCGTTGTACCATCGCCTAGTTGCCCGTTTGAATTAGCCCCCCAAGCCCAAACAGTGCCGTCTTCTCTTATGGCGACTGAATGACCCGCACTCGCCGCAACAGCAACGATATTTGTAAGATTATGCACTTGCACAGGAATGTGACGATCGGTTGTAGTGCCATCGCCAAGTCGACCGCTTGAATTAGAACCCCAAGCCCATACTGTGCCATTATCTTTTACCACAACACTGAACAGACCACCACCCGCAGCACCAAACGGCTCGAAATCTATAAGGGCATTATGTTCGTCAAGGTGCAGCGATGCGTCAGTTTCATAAAGTGTAGGCATGTCGAACATCTCCGGTACACAATCTTCGCAGCAATTCGGTAAGAAATATTCGATTGCTAATACATAATATTCTGAAATCTGATAAGCTTCTTCCGCATAGTAGTCAACGTATGCGTACGCAGATTCACCATTTATATAGTCCACCGACGGCAAGTCGAGTTCATCGTATTCTCTCCGTGGTGATGCCCCGGCATCAATCCGCACCATGACAGTAGCGGAAACACGATTAGCAGCAGTTGCCCTTATGAGTACAGAAACGCCACAGCACCACCGGCAAAAGCCACTGCAACACCACCAACAAATATTATAATCTATGCCTACAATTCCATATTGATTTACATTTAGTATATTGTGAGAATAAGCATGCCATGTTACATTCTGATCTGCGCCGAGAGGATACACAGTTGCCTTCAATTGTCCGATGGAACAGCACCCAAAACACCGAATCACTCCATCCCATCCATGCATTGCTTCAATAACAACATGCATCGGTGGCGGGCGCATACCGTCTTGCATCTCTTCTCGAATAAGTCTCCTCGCCAAGTCGTAACTGTAAGTTACGGTGCGAATTTCATCGCCAATTGTCTCAAAAACACTAGATGTGTTCCCATCTAAATAATAGGTGTATTTAAAACTCGATAATATATTTCCACCATGACTGTTAGTTAGGCTTGTAATCAAACCAGCTAGATTGTGAGTATAGTCGGTTCTTACACCATTGCTCAATACCTTGCTGATACGGTTGCCGTTGGCATTATAACTGTATGTTGAAAGTAACACCCCATTTGCTGACACTGTTCTCATCCGTTGTGCTATATCATACGCATATGTGTTATTCTGATGTACAGCTCCATTTACAGCCACGCGTGAAGTTATTACATTATTTGCTGTATTGTAAGTATACGTCCTTACAATACCACCCGTCTCTTCAACATGAGAAACGCGACCTTGAGCATCAAATCTATATGTTATCGTGTGGGTGCCGTTTGTTTCACTGAGTAGCGCTCCGGTTGCATAAAATATATATGCGCGGAACCCTTGAGACATTCCATTGACAAACGCTTCTTCTCGGATCAATCGACCCATATTATCATATGTTATTCTGAACAACGTGCCGTTGCGGTCGGTGCGTGTCAATAAAAGACCGTTAGCGTCATATGTGAAGCTTTCCACCTGACCCAAAGCATCTCTGATTTGAGTCAATTGCCCACGATTATTGTATGTATATGTTGTGACTGCATCGCCTATGCGTTTTGTAAGAATATTGCCTGCTAAATCGTAGGTATATTCAGCCCTTATACCACTCTCTCCGCCTGTTTGCGATGATATTAGCATATTATGCCTAAATGTATTCTCCGTTCCCGCCCAGACCTGCGCTCTGCTCGGAAGGTTGACTAAATTTTCCGTGCGCAGCACATTACCGTTCACGTCGTAAAAGTACCTTGACATAGCACGATGAATAATAAATCCGATACGTTCAAAAGGTACTTCTTGTCGGATGAGCCGACCAAGAGCATCATACGTAAATCTTTGAACATTACCCATAAAGTCAGACCTGCTAGAAAGTCTACCCATACTGTCATAAGTGTTGAGGGATGTGTTCCCCTCAATATTGCGTACAGATGTTACGCCGAATACATTGTAGGTGAATGTATTGTCAATGCCAAGAGACGTCTCTCGAGTCACTCGTCCGGCGAGGTCGTGAGTATAGTTGACAACTCTGCCGCCGACAACACCTTCTTGAGTCAAACGCCCAAATCGGTCGTATTGGACAAAAGTTTGTACACTTGGCGCATTTGTACCACCGTGAACAATGGTCGTAATCCGGCTATTACCCGCAGCATCACTTATATCATTATATACAATTTCCTCCCTGCGCATAACCCCACCTGCGCTATTTAGAGATTGTGTATCTATAACACGGTCGAATATATCATACTCAAAAGTTGTACGCGTGCTTGAGGCTATCCCCTGAGCATTCCTTGTTTCAATCAAACGCATGCGATTATCATACATATTGCTCAGGATTGCAACACCACCGGGCGCTGTTATCGAGACAAGGTTGCCAAACCCGTCATATCGATAAGTATATATCGCTCCGAGAATAGTTCTGTTAGTCAGGGTGTTCTGTTGATCATTGTACGCGTAGGTGACAAATCCACCGTTTGGAAAATCAATCCGAGTAACACGCCCTATATTATCATACTGCCAACGTGTCACATATCCATTCGGGTCTGTCTCTGAAAGAGTCCGCCACATCGCATCATAAGTGAAACGGCGCTCCACGATTCCACTGCCTCCAACAAGAGCGTTATTCGCGTCCCTTACGTTTATTGTCCGAATTGAATTTGGCATCGTGCCTCTGTCGAAAGCAATCTCTGTCGTGATGGCGCCAGTGAATGAATTGCCCACGTTGTTAGGGAACTCCAGAATTCTTGTTACATTCCCGTATGCATCATGTTCAAAGTCAGTTTGTGTTCGCCTTGTTCCATTTTCTTCTATGACTGTCCTGATTATGCGTCTTCCATCGGCGGATAGTGTATTTCTTTCAATAACTGTTGTACTCGCGTCAGGTCTTGAGGTTGTTGTTAATGGTAACCCAAAACGATTGTCATATGTATGATCTGTCCTATATCTTGCGAGAGTGCTCCCTTGTGCCAACGGACTTACAGATTGCGTTACTTGACCGTAGCGGTTGTATGTAAATTGTTGCGTGGTTTCGCGTGTGCGGGTTCCACGATGCTCGGTTAGTGTAATATTGGTCGGCAGCCTATCATTATTGTATGTAATCGTTTGTGCAGATAACAACGTATTTTCGGCATTATATATCCGTTGCAAGGTGTTTAAGTGAAAATTATTGAATGTATATACAGTTCTTAGCCCGTTATTCTGAACAACTGTAGTGCTGTACGTGTGATTTGCAGGAGGTCTATCTACATGTTGTGGAAAAGCTGTCGGCTCTCCCTGGTAGGTGAAAGTCGTTCTTAAAAACGCCTTCCCGTCACTGCGTAATTCTCCTGCTGTAACTATATGCGCATGACGGCTACCGCTCGCTCCAAGATTGATGGTTCTGTTACCATAGTAAAAATGCAAAGTGGCACCCGACGGATAAGTAACCGTTGTTAAAGCAAGCGCATGATTTAAATGTCTTGGAGTTTTTGAGTTGAAATCAAAATATAATCGACCCAAATAGTACCCAAAATTGACAACTGCCCCAACCTGATTGCTAACGCTATTTATTTGAAAATCGCTGTTACCTGTTTGACCTGCAATGCGTGACATGTTAATGCTATATACGCCACCGCCCGGATCTGTTATTGTTACAGTGCGATTATTGCCGGATGCCGTATAATTGAAAGTAATCACCTTGCCAGCGGTATCTGTAATCCTTGTTGGTAGCATCATATTGCCGAATTGTGTGATGGTGGCGTACTCAATCCTAATAGTGTTCCCAAACCTATCTCTCATCCCGATTACACGCGCGCCGTTGAAGAAATACTCCGTACCGTTGAGAAATCTCAGCCGCCTGTTAGACGTTAACTGACCGCTTACAAAGCTATTATCATTAAACAGCTGCATATCGTGAAGAGTGTATTCCAGAATCTGATTACCATTTAGTGTAAACGTTCCTCTGCCGGGAACATACAACACATTATCGTATATGTATGGCAAGTCTAACATCCAACCTACGCCCAGACCATGCAGGTCGCGACGTTGAACTGCCGTCCGAGTAGTGAGGTTAAGTCTGCGTAAATCCGCATCCGAAGAGTTGTATACCAAATCTAAGTTTAAGCCAAATCCATTACGTCCCGGCAACCTTAATATATTCATTCGATATGTAGAAGCGCCGGTGTTTAGTATTACCGACTCATTCACACCGAAATGTAGACGGAATGGGTTTTCGACTATGCCTTCATGTGTAGGTGGCGTAGGCGTAGCGCTTGTGGGGGTAAAATTCATTATCCCCATGCCATATTCTTTCAGCTCCCGAAGTTCATAAACGTCTACATCAATGACAGATAATGTCGCCTCAATGTCAATATCGTGATTTGTTAAATACGATATGCTTTGTGAGGGAGAGCGTGGCGATATGACAGAGGGTCTACCATATATTTCAAAGCAGTTAATATTTGCAACATCTCCAAAAAGAATGGCACTCAACTCTGCAGCCGAAGTATGTCCCTCAGAGGTAATATCGCGAGAGTTGTCTTGGGGCATAAACGTTCGCGGATCTGCGCCAAGTGCCGCTCCAAGTTCAAATGCCATTTCTGTTCCTGCCGCGCTTTGGCTACTCAGAAACATTCTGCGTGCTTCGTTAAACGCGGTTGCGCTCGTAAACACCGTTCTTCTTATACTCATACACTCTTCCGAAGTCTGTCCATCGCTCGCATTTCGCTCGGGTATTTCAAAGCTGTATTGAACGTTGCCGCGATTGGCGTTAAGCAATACGGATATATCTGCGAGGGTGTTGTCAGCAATGTCGTTGAAAGGCGATTCAACAAGTCTTCTTGAATTAACTTCTCCCGTTATATCAAACATTTTAGCAAACTGTTCGAATCGCTGAACTTCCAATAATCGTCGATATGAAGAGGGAAAAGTTCTCAAAATATGGCGAGCTTCCGCATAATCAAACAAACCGCCGGACATAATCATCACTAATTCTATGCTTTGCGCCAAGCTGTATCCATCGCGTTCCATTACAGCAAATAATTGCTCAACGACATTGCTTGCGGCGTAGGATATATCAAGCTGTTCGAAAATAAAAGAGCGGTTATCCACCGTTAAGCCGGAATAGGATAAACCGCTATTTAGTATCGTAGTAAATTCAATATTCATGCAATGTGGGCATAGAGGTTCGAATGCTCTCAAAAATTGCGCCAATTCCGCTTCCGAAAGTTCGGATAATTCATTATGCTCCCTGCTAAAATCAGAAACAAGCTGCGGTTCCATATCAAAAAGCGAGAGCATTTGCTCATCGGTCATACTTGGCAGCATATCAGGATCAAAGTAATACGGGTCTATCTCTCGCAAGGTCGGCGGCTCGTGACTCACAAACGCAGTGCCGAATGTCAGCATCATTGATAAAATGAGTATTGATATTATAATTCTTCTAAATGTCTCGCCGGTAAGTATAGTTCTTAGCATGGTATTCTACTCTCCCAATCATTAAATTTTGTGTTCATGTTCTACTCAAGGCGCGACATTTTAGCAAAACATCTTTTGCGTTTACAATTTTCAACGACAGTTTATATCTCAGATGTAAGCCTGTCAAGATAAAATGGTAAAAAGATGTTGAATTTTCATTATTTGTTTTACTTTTGTAATTATTGCAATCCTTAGATATTCCCTTCTGCACTGTCCATATGTAATTTGATTCCAGGGGATTGCGCGCAATGTCGCAATGACGCAAGGGGCTTAGTTTTTACTACAGCCCCTTGTCGCGTATAAATTCTGTTAGATCGTAACTTACTATTCCTCTTCTTTTGGAGGGTCGCCGTCGAAGCCGCCCTGAGGATTTAGGAATATCTCGCCACGCTTGCCGGGTAGCGGAGTGAGCCAGTCCGGGCTGCTCTTTGGGAACAGCAGGCGGGCTTGCCAATGGATGGCAAAGTCCTCAGCCTTGAGATCATATCTCTTTGTCATCAGTTCAACCAATTCCTTGCCGGTCTTGGCGGTGTTGTAGACATCTTCATAGTATTCAAGGTATTTGACAGACCAATCAACGCAGTCAACATACTTGCGGGACGTGTCTTCCATGACTTCTTCCAATATCTGCATCTTCGCCAGATCGTGGTGTCCGGGAATGACGATGCGCGGGTCGAAATCCATCATTCTTGCGATATCCTTGCGCCATTTTATGCGGCGTTCCACATTACTTTCGATAGGCCAGAGGTGGCAGTCGTGGAATGCAACGTCGGTGGCGCAAATCACTCCCATGGACGGTACCCAAACGATGGTGTTGTTTATACTGTCGCCCTCATAGCCGTCATAAAATTCGATTTTCTCGCCTTCTAACTCAACGAAGGGTTCATCCAAAATAAACGGAACGACGACTGATTTTGGAATGTCACCTGCGCCAAACCGGTCGATAGCCCACATGCTGACTTTATCGGTTGTGGTGTCCACGATATCGTGGACAGACTGTGCAAGCGCGACTATCTTGGCATCAGGGAAAGCATACTGCAGTGGATGCAGCCCGAAGTGATGGTCGGGGTGAAAGTGTGAGACGTATATATGCGTCAGACGTTTGCGCATGCCAATGATATCCGCAACCATCCTGTGCGCGTCACTAATGAGCATTGGCGCATCAATCAGGACGCAGTCCTTTTCGCCGTAAAAAAGGGTTGAGTTGCTGTTGAAGCCTAAATAACTGTGAGGAAAGACTCTGTATTTGAGTGCCATTTTCATAATCTCCTTAATCAATAGATAATTTTTTTAGAGCAGACTGCGGTCAGGCGTTACGATAATCTTGACATGTCCTTTTTTCTCGGGACCTGCCAATGTTTCAAATCCTTCGCTGACTATGTCTTCCAGAGCAATCCGCTTGGTAACATATCCTTTTGCCGGTATCCTTCCGTCGTCAAGCATTTTGACAACGGTTTCATAGTCGTTACCTTTGTAAATGATAGAGCCGACTATGTTTTTCTCTGTAAGCACCAGGTCCATCATATGCAGAGTTGAGGGGTTTTCCCAAAGACTCAAAATCACCAATGTTCCCCCGACGCGTATCGAATCGAGCCCCAACCTGAGTCCCAGATCGACGCCATATGTCTCATACGCGACGTCCGCCCCACGTCCTTGCGTCAGTTTTTTGACCTCGGCGGCGACATCCACCTCTTCGGGGTCAAGCAGCACATCTGCGCCGGAGCGCAAGGCATACTCCTGGCGGACAGACTTGCGTACTACCGCGATGATTTGTTTTGCCCCGGATGCCTTAAGGGATTCTATAACTCCAAGACCGATAGGTCCGGCGCCCAGCACGACCGCAACCGCGCCCGGTTTAAAGCCACCCAGCGATAAAGCGTGAAAACCAACAGCGATAGGCTCTGTCAGCACCGCTTGTTCATAGTCAAGACTTTCGGGTACTTTGTGCGTGAATTTTTCGTGGAAAACAGTATATTCCGCAAAGCCGCCGCCGGATCCATGTACGCCGTGTATACAAAGTTTTTCGCAGAGATTGTAATCTCCGACAAGGCAGGCAGGACACTCTTGGCAGCAGACCGTCGCCTCAGTGACCACGCGATCACCGACTTTAAACTTGGTGACGTTTTCACCAACCTCAACGACATCGCCCACAAGTTCGTGCCCCAATATGACCGGTGCTACCGCCCCCGTCAGAGGATGAGGGGTATCAACCGGAATGGACACCGGTCCGCCAAGGTATTCATGCAGATCCGAGCCGCATATCCCACACCATTTGATTTTAATTTTTACATGAAACGGCTTGACTTCAGGCTCGTCGACATCGACAACGCGCACATCCCCTCTATTATACCACACTGCTGCTTTCATAAATCATCCCTCCATTTCAATTATTATTTTTAAGCTTTTGCAAGTTAAAGAGTCGTTGCAAAACCACCATCAACGCTTAAGTACCATCCATTCATATAGTCTGAGGCACGGCTTGCAAGAAATACTGCAGCGCCCATCAGGTCTTCAACTTCTCCCCATCGCCCGATTGGAATACGGTTTGTTATTTTATTAAGGAATTCTTCATTTGCAGTCAGATCCGCGTTAATTTCGGTTTTTATAAACCCGGGACATAGCGCATTGGTTTGTATATTATATTTACCAAAATCATTTGCGAAATAACGAGTTAACCCTATAACTCCATGCTTAGCTATGGCATATGGCGGACACATGGAATCTGCGGTGAACGAAAGGACAGAGCCGATATTGATAATTTTGCCGCCACCATTGCTCGCCATTACTTTACCGACTTTATGCCCAAGATAATAGCAGGCGTTAAGATTTATGTCTATAACGCGCTTATACTGTTCATCGGGAAAAGACATAATATCTTCAAAATGATTAGTCCCGGCATTGTTTACCAAAATGTCAATCTTGCCATATTCATCGAGGCATCCCTTTACAATGTCATCAATATGTCTTTTATCGCCCAGATCTCCACGAAGGAATTTAACTTTGCGCCCTTCGGCTTCGACAAGTTTTTTGACTTCTGAGACATCTTCGGTGTAGTGCGGAAGATATATGTCAGCTCCGGCTTTCGCATAGGCTACAGCATACCCCATACCGAGGTTTTGATTTGCCCCTGTAATTATGGCTACTTTGCCTTTTAGACTAAAATAATCAAGCGAAAAATTTGTCATAACTACCCTCTCAATTTTACTAATTTTTGCTATATGATTTTAATGAGTTTTTAAAACAAGAGGGGACTGCTTTTTATGGCAACCCCCTCTGTGGTTTTTTTCGACTTTCTTACTGGAATAAACCGGAGTGGAATTTGCCGCAAAATTAAAACTTAAAAGTTTGTTGTTTTGCAGACATCATTCCAAACTACCCTCCAATAAAGAGTGACATAATCCCTGCGGTAACCGGAGCCCAAGCAACTGTGGCGACGAATGCTATGACAAGGAATATAATGTTGAATACCGCCGAATTTCCCATGGTGACATGAGGTCCGATAACCAATGGTGTAACAATCGTTGCCGACGGGGCGAGTGTTGCCAAGCTGGAAGCGACTGCAAGTGTGACAGAGAAAGCTATAATCATTGGAATGCTTACGCCTCCCATGCCAAGGAATATCGCGACACCCAGGTTTAGGAATAAGATAGCGGGGACGGTGTTACTTACAAATTGCGTGATTAGAAGTGCACCAAACAAGTTAAACGCAATGATAAGCATAACGGGCATTCCACCGAAAATCGGGTCAAGAATGTTGGTTAGCCATGTGAGAACTCCTGTTTCCGGAGATGACAGAGGCACACCCATGACCATGATGCCACCGATGAAAATGAGCATCGCAAGCGGGACTTCTTTTATACATGAGATATAGTCCATTACGGGTTTGCCGTCAGCTCTGATTAAACACAGAGCGGCAATAGCGATGACTGCAGGAACAGAGATGCCCAAGCCCATGAGATATGAAGATATGCCGGTTAAAATGCCTATTTCCAGGAATATTTCGGGCAAAATGGTGACAGCGACAACGATGAGGGTAGCGACTATTGCAATTTTGCCGCCCTTGGTCATTTTGGGAGTGTTGGCGACAAACTCATCGACGTCCAGGTTACGTAGCGCAGACACGTCGGGGTTTATTATACGAATTGCCAATATAACGACAGCGAGTCCGACAACCATGAAAGGAATACCGACTGCGAGCCATTGCCCGTAAGTGACGACGACACCGGTAAGCGATTCGATAAGACCGATTATGATGTTCGGAATGGTCTTGGCGATTGGTGTTGCGCCATTGATGATACCATTGACCCAAAGATTTCCTAACATAAGACATATATATAACTTATGATTTTTCTCTACACCAAGCTGCTTACATAAGCGAACGATAATGTTGAGAAACACAATAAAAATCGCAAAATTATGCATAAAAATGCCCACAACAAAGTGTGCGGCAAAAAACATGGTCATAAATGCGTACGGGCGACCTTTAACGAATGGGCGTGTAATGAACCAGGCCGTAATGGCGTCCATTACGCCGTTTTGGGTCAAACACACAGCTAAGAGGGTGTAGACGAGTACCAATGCGACAATGGGATTACCTATGGATGCAGCCCACATTGCACCGGGAGCCATAATGTTACCGACAACGAGCATACCCAAGAATAGTAGAGCAGCCCAGTCGGTGCTTACTGCTACCCACAAAATCATACATGCTATGAAAATTGCCAGAAAGCGCACACCGGTGGCAGTAAGACCATTACCCTCAGGGATTATCGCCCAGAGTATGAAACCGACGGCCACAGCAAGCAAAGTGCGAAAGATGACCGATGACCAAAAACTTTTTGTAGTAGTATCAGCTGACATAAATATCCTCCTCTTTCTATTTTGCTACCGGCTATGACCGCTAGCAATTATAACATTACATACATAGTTCCGATTATGTTCGCTAAACAACGCCGGTTTTGCCCATTAAATTCCCCCTTTTAACATTTTTTTGCCGATAGAATGTGCACTTAATTCATGCACGTTATAGTTACCAACGCTTATACACTATTTTCACCTTATTGTCAAGCGTATCACTTTTTTTTATATGTTTTACATTTTTTATGTTAAACAGTTACACTTTTTTTATATATATTTTACATTTTTTTGGACGTCAGGTAAGCGTTGGCAAGTGCACTATGAGAAAATCGGCAAGAAAATTAGCAAAATCGGCAAAAAGTTGACAACCAATTAGTCGATGAGTATACTGTGAGCAACATATTTGAAAAATCTACGAGAGGAAAATAATCATGTCCGCTATATGCCAAAAAAATTGTATAGAATGTGGGAAGTGCACGCGT
>JGI20163J15578_10000826_pt1 | contig 12897 bp, 13 predicted proteins | sample TergutCu122P1_FD_15578 | JGI IMG/M metagenome (IMG submission 15578)
GTGGGGTTGGGCAATACAAACACCACAACTACAATACACACCGCTAGTTATATAGTTAACTAAAAGTTACACTGCTATAAACTTTGTAGTAAGTTGATTCTTGGTTGTAATTTGTAAATCTACAGGGGACTGTTTGGTTTTTTAGGGATAAATTTTATTTAGTGCACTTTCTTTAAATTAGAGAAAAATGTTAATGAGGAATACTAATGGTTGAATTGGATTTTGGCGGGGTTAAAGAGAATGTTGTTACCCGAGAAGAGTTTACCGTTGAACAAGCACAAAAAATTCTACAAAATGAAGTTATTGTGACTTTAGGTTATGGTATTCAGGGACGATCACAGGCACTAAATATGCGTGATCAGGGCATTAAGGTAATTGTTGGTCAAAGACCGGGTTCTAAGACTTGGGAACTAGCTATTAAGGATGGTTGGGTTCCAGGTGTGACTCTTTTTACTGTTGAGGAGGCATCTAAGCGTGGAACCATTAAAATGTTTTTGTTAACTGATGCAGGTCAGAAGGAAGAGTGGCCTCAGGTTAAACAGTCTTTGAAGAAGGGAGATGCTCTCTATGTTAGTCATGGGTTTAGCGTTGTTTTTAAGGAGCAAACAGGTGTTGTTCCTCCTGCAGATGTTGATGTTATTTTAGTTGCGCCTAAGGGTAGTGGTACTAGTGTTCGTAGGAACTTTTTAGATGGTAGTGGTATTAACAGCAGTTTTGCTATTTTTCAAAATGCTACAGGTAGGGCTGAGGAACGTGTCAAAGCTATGGGAATCGCTATTGGTAGTGGTTATCTTTTTCCAACAACTTTTGAGAAAGAAGCTGTTAGTGATTTAACTGGTGAACGTGGAACTTTAATGGGTGCTTTAGCAGGTATAATTGAGGCTCAATATACAACTTTACGTGAGCACGGACATAGCCCAAGTGAAGCATTTAACGAAACTGTTGAAGAACTAACTCAAAGTCTAATACGACTTGTCGACGAAAATGGCATGGACTGGATGTATAATAATTGTAGCGAAACTGCACGAATAGGTGCGTTACGTTGGAAAGAACGTTTCAGAAGTGCCACAAAACCTGTCTTTGAATCTCTTTATGAACTTACTGCAACAGGCGAAGAGGCTCGTATCGTTTTAGACCGTAGCAAAGAAGCAAATTATAAACAAAAACTTGCAGACGAACTAAAAGCGATGGGTGACAGCGAACTATGGCGTACGGGCACAACAGTACGATCACTGCGTCCCTCAAGGAAAAAGAAAGAATAAATCTTCTTTTCTACCATTTTACTTTTTTAATTTTTTGTTAACAGTATTGCAGTAAAGCTGAATGTGACAAATCTCTTCTGTATTGTTATCTGTTTGGGCGTTCTGTTTTTATATAAAAATGTTAATTATATTCTATAGATAAAGAAATAGTGGAAGAGACTAAACAGTATGCGAGAATTAAAATTTTATAACGGTGATGCTGTTCCCCTTGAAATGCATAAAGTGCGTATTGTACAGAAACTACATTTACTCCCAATTGATGACAGACTAAAAGCCATTAGTGAGGCGGGCAATAACACGTTTCTCCTTCAAAATAAAGACACATTTCTAGATATGCTAACAGATAGTGGCGTAAACGCTATGAGTGATCTCCAGCTTAGTGCTATGATGGTCGCTGATGACAGTTACGCTGGAAGCACTACTTTCTCTAAAATGGAAAGTAAACTACAGGAAATTTTTGGAACAAAATATGTCCTACCTGCGCACCAAGGACGTGCATGTGAACATATCCTTGCAAAAATACTTGTGAAAAACGGCGATGTAGTGCCTATGAATTACCACTTTACAACAACAAAAGCCCATATAGGTCTTCAAGGTGGTAAAAGTTTAGAAATCCATTACCCTGAAGCACTGATAGTTGAAAGCAATAACCCCTTCAAAGGTAACATGTCTCCAGAGCTTTTGAAAAAAGCAATAGCTGAATATGGCGTGGATAAAATCTCTTTTGTACGCATGGAAGCTGGAACAAATCTGATTGGTGGTCAGCCTTTCTCTCTTGCTAACTTGAAAGAAATTTATCAAATATGTAAACAACACAACATCTTATTAGTGCTTGATGCCAGCCTCTTATCAGATAACCTGTACTTTATTAAGGTACGAGAACAAGCTTACAAAAATGTGGGAATCAAAGAAATCACTCGAGAAATTGCTGACAATACTGATGTTATCTACTTCTCTGCCAGAAAACTAGGTCATGCTCGTGGCGGTGGTATTTGTACGAGTAATCACGGTTTATACATGAAAATACGTGAACTAATACCACTTTATGAGGGCTTTTTAACTTATGGTGGTATGAGTGTTCGTGAAATTGAAGCAATCACTGTTGGTTTAGACGAGACAATGGATTATGATATGATAAGTCAAGGTCCATTGTTTATTGAATACATGGTAAACGAGCTAAAACAACGTGGTGTACCTGTAGTTACACCAGCAGGCGGTTTAGGCTGTCACCTAAATGCTATGGCGTTTGTACCTCATGTTCCTCAGTCTGAATACCCTGCAGGTGCTCTAGGTGCTGCATTATTTATTGCCAGTGGCATAAGAGGCATGGAACGTGGTACCCTATCTGAAGAACGTGAAGCTGACGGTTCTGAACATTACTCAAACATGGAACTTTTACGTTTAGCCCTTCCGCGCAGAGTCTTTACTCTATCACAGATTAAATATGCAATTGATAGAATCGTATGGCTCTATGAGAACCGTAAACTTATCGGTGGATTAAAATTTGTAGAGGAACCTAAAGTTCTACGTTTCTTCATGGGCAAACTAGTTCCAATATCTGATTGGCAAGAAAAACTGGTAGCCAAGTTCAAAGCTGACTTTGGAGACAGCCTATAAAATTTAATTTAACCACAAATCTCCTAAAACCCTTAAAATAGCTACTTTTTAAAGTAGCTCTCTCTTTTTTATTTCGTTTTTATTGGTCAGAATTGTTGGGTTCAAGAATTACTTTTAACGATTCTCCAACAGTTGTCATTAGCTGATAGCCTTCTTGAGTTTCACGCAGTGGTAATCTATGAGTTATCATGTCTGCTACGTTTAATTTTTTAGTTGTAAGAATTTTTATTGCCTCTTCAATGTCATTAGGTGCTGCTCCGTAACTGGTTTGAATATTAGTTTCATTTCTCCAAAACTGGTTAATTGGTAGTGGAATTTTTACTGTTGGGTCAGGGACTGCAAACAACAATACGGTGCCGCCTCTTTCTACGCATCCAACTGCTAATGTTACTGCCGAAGGTACTCCTGTACAAACTATAACCTTGTCAGCTAAATATCCATCATTCACCACTTTGATTTTTGAAGGCAGAGTTTCATCTACATCAAAAGCGTAATCTGCGCCGAATTGCACTGCAAGTTTCATACGGTACTGATTAATGTCTACTACTACAACTTTTTTTGCACCTTTAAATTTAGCAAGTTGTGCATGTAATATACCCGATACTCCACTACCGATGATAAGCACTGTATCATTTTTTTGAATGTTAGCTAATCTTTGCCCTCTTACAACACATGCTAATGGTTCAATAAATGTGCCTTCTTCAAATAACATGTTATCTGGTAATTTGTATATGCCAAGTTGAACGTTGATTTTTGGAACTTTAATGTATTGTGAGAAACCACCGGGATAATAGTTTGTGTTATGCAAAGTTTCACATGCGGTATGATGTCCTTTTTGACAGTAAACACATGTATTGCAAGGTACATGATGAGAAACAAAGACACGGTCGCCCACTTTAACGGTGGTAACTTTTTTGCCTACTTGATCAATTATACCTGTCGCTTCGTGTCCTAACACCCGAGGTGCCTTTGGAAGGCGGTACCATTCCAAAACATCACTTCCACATATGCCGCTTGCCATAACTTTCAACAAAACTTCTTCTTCACCTATCTCTGGCATAGGAAATTCTTCAACACGTACATCCTTATTATTGTAGTAAACAGCAACAAGCATAAACTTCACCAAGCAAACCCTTATGCTTTTCCGGCTATTATATAATTATAAAAGTCTTCAGCTTCTTTAGCCGTGAAGCCATCATGAATTATAGCGCGTATAGCCCTAATTGACGCAACTGGATGAACTGTCTGCCAAATATTTCTACCTAAATTAACACCAACGGCACCTTTTTGTATACCATCATATACAAAATCAAAAACTTCTCTCTGAGTTTCTGTCTTTGGTCCACCAGCAATTACAACAGGTACTGGACATCCATCAATAATTTTTTCAAAATGCTCTTTACAATAATAAGTTTTCACTACCCGTGCCCCAATTTCAGCTGCAATACGCGCAGCAAGAGCTAAATAACGTGCTTCTCGCTTTTCTAACTCCTTTCCAACAGCACAAACTGCCATAACGGGTATTCCATAATTTTCACATTCATCAACCAGCTCAGACAAGTTGGTCAAACTCTTGTTTTCATATTTTGAACCGACAAAAACAGACATAGAAACCGCGGAAGCATTTAACCTGATAATTTCTTCAATAGACGTTACACGACTTTCATTTGCAAGATCTTCTCCTACAACTGAAACTGCGCCTGAAACCCTCATAACATAAGGTTTCTCTATTGCTGGATCAATACAATTACGTAAAACTCCTCGTGTAAGCATTAAAGCATCTGCATATTGAACAATTGACTTTATTGTCTCTGCAGGTTTTTCAAGACCACGAGTTGGACCCTGAAAATATCCATGATCAATTGGTAAAAAGAAAGCTTTTCCATCTTTTTGAATAAGCTTGTTTAATCTGTTTTGCATACCCCATTCCATAATTATTACTCCATTGAAAGAACCTTCTCGTTTTAACGGTATAAACGTTTAGTGATAAACCACATCATATTAAAAATAGCAAAACATGCCAAAAACCCATAATTCATCTAACAAGACAATTTTTTCTTCTTTTTTTCTTGTTTTTTTACCAGATTTAAGAGTGTTATTTTTATAATTGAATCACTGTATGCTTCAACAAGAAAAGTTGAGGGACCCAATTAAGTGACAGTCATAGTTGACGACGCAGGCAGTGGCGATTTACTCTTCGGTGTTGTAGTCGGTGTTTACCGCCCAGAACAAAACTACTTCAAATACGACATAATCGATGTATGTTTCTATCAGGAACTTTTTAAAGAAAAAAAGTATCTGCAAGAATCTTCACGTATCGTTTCTAAACTCGTTGCAACAGTTAACCCTGAACCAGATGAAGAAATTCACATCTGTCAAGGCTGCATTTTCGACGTAGCCGCCGAAAATTTACGAAAAGTCTATGGCGAAGACCGAGTAAAACGCATTCATGTTGACGGTGAAGCTCAACGTTTAATCGAAATTGCCTATCTTGATGAAATACGCAATTTAGGATATGAACCATTAGCAGAACGTGACGAAAAACGTGGTAAAAACTTTTTTCACATGATGCGCTGGCTAAAAGTCAATCCTCACATGCTTCGTTACGCAAAAACAGGATGGCCAAAGCTTAAAAAGTATCCGTTATTTCAAAAATTCCATGTTTCAGCACAATCTGAATCTGTACAGATTTATCAAGTAGTTTGTGATGTCTGCGGTAGTGACTGTGAGGTGCCGTTTCAACCAAAGGCTGACAAACCTGCGTACTGTCAAAGATGTTGGAAACAGCATAAACCAAACAAAATTCCAAAGAGACATAACAAAGTTAGAAACAAGAAAAAACAGTAGTTTTATTTTTTATTAAAAAAATGTTTGAATAGTAATGGTACGTGTCTATAAATTTTCTACTTTGACTGTATCATGATATAGTGGATAAATATCTTGTTTTTTAGTATAGTTTATGAAAAAGCAAAAATGTAACCGTGTTTAGACTTGATATTTGTGTGTTAAGTTTGGATAAAGCTGATTATTTGCTTTGGAGTCGTAAATATGATAAAGCGTATGGATTTTTGGCGCAACGTGAACGTGAGTTAGGCTTCAAGTTTCGTAAGAATAAAGTTATGACAAAATCTGATTTAATTGCTGTGGTTGACTGGGTTTTTCGAGAGGAGTCTGATAAGCGTACTCGTGTTGTAGAGTTGGTGAGCCGTAATAGTGATGAAATTGTGATGCGTGTTTCTAGCCAAGCCTTTAATTTACCTGAAGGTAGTGACCTCTATCGTATGAATTGTTTGTCTACTCTTGAAGGGGTTAATCCTGTTATTGTTAGTGCGATTTTAATGTTTTTTGATCCGAAAAATTATGGGTTTTTTGATGTGCGCGTTTGGAAGCCGTTACTTGGTAATGCCCCTTCAAATTTGTTTACTTCTTTAAATTATCAAACTTTGATGTTGGCTCTCAGAAAGTCTGCTAATAAACACAATTTAGATGCCCGCGTAATTGATAAAGCACTATACAGGAAAAGTTTTGATCCTTCCCGTTAAAAGAGATATTTAAAGAAAAAGAATTTTTAGATTAGTTCTATGGTTACGTGCACTTCTTCTGGTACGCGTATACGCATGATGCGTCTCATGACTCTCTCTTCAGAGTCTATGTCTATTAGACGTTTGTGTATGCGCATTTCCCATCTGTCCCATGTGGTTGTGCCTTCTCCACAGGGTGTTTTAAGAACTGGAACACGTAGGCGTTTTGTTGGCAGTGGTACTGGACCATTGATTTTTACGCCTGTTTTTGTTGCTATGCTTTTGAGTTCCTCACATACTTCTTCAAGTTTACCGTAATCGGTGCTTGTGAGGCGTATTCGTGCTTTTCTTACCATTTTCGAACGTCAATCCCGCTTTGTTGCAATCCTTAGAGTCAATAACGCACTTTAAAAAGCTATCGTAACGTAACCTGCTGTTGAAGGTTCAGATAGGCTTAAACGTGCTATTGACATTGGGTTTTGGATTTAACTCTATTCCCAATGTAGTACATAATTAAATAGCTTACTAAAAAATGCTCTGATGCTTTAACATTTTTCAGCTATAATGTTTAACGCGTAAAATTGTTGAGTTTTTGGTCGAACTTGCCTAAATTTTATGATGATTATTGATGTTTGGTGTATATGTCTGTCTATTTTACTTTTTATGTTATTGATGTTTTGGGTATGTAGCCGCTTTTCTCGGGAAAGGTTAATTAGTCTAATTATATGTAATACTTCGGCGTTTAAGAGCTCGGGTAGTATAGCTCGGTCTAGTATATGCGGCTGTCGCCCGTAGGACCCGGGTCCGAATCCCGGCCCGAGCGCCACTTTTCTATTTCTAATGTTTCTTCAAGTTTTTAACTCCTAAAAACTTGCTCTTTGTGTAAAGACATAAAATTTGGATTTATATCTAATGATGGTTTAAGCAGAACTGTTTATTTTAGTGCCTATTGAAAAGTTATTTGCTCTCTGTGTTTTGGGTTAGATGCGTTTGTTTGCAGAAAACATATCAGTGTCTATTAGTTTTTTATCAATACTTATGTCTTTTGCTGCGGGGTCTTCGTATAATGTGCGTCCAACTGATAATTGGTTAAAGGATATTTTAAAGCATACAAGTGTTAAAGATGATGGTTCTTTTGTCGCTCGTGTTAGTCAGGATAGTTTATGTGTTATTTGTAAGGGTGCTCGTAATCTTTGTGGCAAGACACGTTGTCCGATAATGGTTAAAATGCACTATTTTAACAAAAGTGTTCCTTTATTATCTAATCAAGATATTGCCGGTATGTCTCCACCTAGTGTGTTCATTGGAAGAATTGGTTATCCTAATGTTTATGTTGGTCCTCTTGTTCCTCCTGTAAGTGAGGATACTAGTATCTATGATTTGCCTGAGCAATGGTTTGGTAAGTCTATTGATGAAATTGTGGGTTTTCGTTCTTTACTTGTGCGGGGCAAGCATAGAATTAATGTAACTAATATTTTTAAGGCTGGAAAAATTCTTGATGCTACTCGTGAGTTAGCTCTATCAGATAATAGTGTGGATATGGAGTTAAACCTAACTAAGAAGCCTCAGGGGTCAATTTTTTTGGATGATGATGTGCAACCATTTGGTCCATCTGCGCCTATTCGGGACTTGCGTGTTGGTAATGCTCGTTATGAGCAACATATTGAGAAGGCTTATTATGATACTGACCTTAAATCTATTAATGCGGTGTTAGAGCTTTATGATCGTGGAGTTGTTGTTACTAAAATTCAGAAGGCTTTCAGTGTTGGAGCATTTGGTATTGAAAAAAATCGTCGTCTGGTTCCTACGCGTTGGAGTATAACTGCAGTTGATGATATTATTTCAAAAAGTCTGTGTGAACAAGTCAAGACTTTTCCAGAAATAAATGAGTACCGTGTGTATGAATCCGTTTATCTTGATAATGTATTTGAAATTTTAATGATTCCTGCTTCGTATAGTTATGAATCAATGGAAGCATGGTATCCTGGAACCGCTTGGAATCCAGCTGGCAAAAATGTTGCTATATTTTCTGATTGGGAAGGAAATACAGGACGTACTACATATGCTGCTATTGGTGGCTGTTATTACTCGGCACGGTTAGCAACTTGTGAATTGCTAGTTAAAGAGCGACGACAGGCTACTGTGGTGGTACTTCGTGAAGCACGACCAGGCTATATTATGCCTATTGGTGTTTGGCAAGTTCGGGAAAATGTAAGAAATGCCATGCGACAAAAGCCCTTCATGTTTAAAACGTTACCTGAAGCACTTCAACATATCAGCACCAGATTCGAAATTCCACTGGGCAGATGGATAAGGCAGAGCAAACTTTTAAAGCGGGCACTCTATCAGAAGAAAATGTCTGATTTTTTTTAGTTAACATAATCACTAAATACATGAATCACTTATTGATAATTATGCCAGTTACTATTCGTTACAGATTTAGTCAACATTTTGATGTTTTATCTGAGCAGGCGTATTTGTGGTGTACCGATTTTTCGCCGCAAGATTCACAACTTTTAGGCTGTATTCTTACTGAACGCCAAGTTGTTCCCATCTCTGAGGGGTTAATACTTTTAATAGATATTTTTCGTACTGCACAGGGTACAGTAGAGAAGCAGAAAATAGTTCACCTCTATCCGGACAAGTTAAGCTGGGTTCTAACACATATAACCGGTACAACAAAACATTCTCAGTTCCGTTACGAAATCTTGGCGGATAAAAATGGTTGCCACCTAAATTATGAAGCACTGCATATTGAACCTGCAAAAGACAACATATCTACTGATGAGAAGTCCCAACTTGCTGAAACACTCTGTAAGAGAGACTTAGAACTGTGGCAACTCTTAGCAATAGCAATGAAGCAAGAACTAAAATAGCTGGTAACTGGATAGTAGATTTTTGATTAAGAGTCGTTCAAAAATTGAGAGCAAGGAGAAAACTTGTTACAGTTGTTTTATTCTTCTGGTGGAATAAAGACTGCTGCTGAGACTACTGTTGTCCAGAGTCCTTTTTTGTCACCTTGTGCTGATTGTGTGCAATTTGATGTTTTTATGATTAGGCCGGTTGTTTTGAAGATTTTTTTACGTTCATCCCACGCGGTTTCTGGGTCAAATTGTATGCCCATGGTTGTTGCAAGCATAGTGGCTGCTAGGTCTTCTGCGTAGTCTCCTGCTACTTCATCGGTTTGGCCAAAGCTGTGGTGTTCACTTAGGTATCCGTATTGGTTTTTGCCTGAAGGGATGGCTATACCGACTGATGATGCGATTTGGCGGTGTGGTTCATTAGTTGAGTTGCGAGATATGACTACAAATGTGATTTCTCCTGGGTAGATTTTTGTCAGTCCTTTTTCTTTCGGGAGCATTTCGCATCCTGGTGGAACAATGCTAGATACTGCAACTAGGTTACATTTTTCGATGCCTGCATCCCGTAGGGCTAGTTCAAATGATTGGAGTTGTTCTTTATGTTTGCCAACTCCTTTTGTTAGAAAGAAGTATTTCGGTATCATTTAATATCAGTTTTAGTCATTGCTGTTTTAATTTAAAAACGTTTTTATGTTAAAAATAAATGTGAACCCATGTTTTTCTTGTCTTAAAACATTTAAAACATATTTGTTAAAATCCATACACTCTACTTATTTGTTTGATGGCGAATGTTTTTGTTTATCTAAATCATTAAGTTACTTGTGAAAATTTGTGTCTTTAATTTCACGTTTCGATCCTTGGCAAAGCGGGTTGTGTACTTGTCCACAAAAGTTAACGTTTAATCCCTACACAGGATGTGACCATAAATGTATTTACTGTTATGCTTCTAGTTATATTGTAGGGTTTAATGAGTGTAAACCAAAAAAAGAGTTGTTTGAACGACTGCGCCGTGACGTCTCTAAACTTAAGGGCGAGATAATTTCACTGTCAAATAGTTCTGACCCTTATCCTAAAACTGAACAATACACTGGACTTACTAGAAGATGTCTTGAAATTCTGGTTGAAAGCAAATGTCGTATTCAGATCATTACTAAAAGCAATCTCGTCGTTCGAGATGATGATTTACTAAAACGTGTTCCCTCAACTGTAGCTTTTACCATAACTACTGATGATGACAAACTTGCCAAAACACTTGAGCCAAATGCACCATTGCCTAGTCAGCGTTTAAGTGCTGCCGAAGATCTAATAAGTCAAGGTATACCCGTTTCAGTACGCATAGACCCTATAATTCCATTTGTTAACGATCAACCACAAAAACTAATAAAAACTCTTGCATCCATAGGCGTTAAGCATATAACTAGTTCAACTTATAAGGTAAAACCTGATAATTGGAAACGTCTTTCAGTCTCTTTGAAGGATGTTGCAGGAAAACTTGAAATTCTTTACTTCCAAGAAGGTGAACGTGTAGGCGGGAATATTTTGTTACATAGAGATATGCGGATGAAAATTTTGAAGAACATGCGTGACCTCTCTGATGCTGCGGGGTTACAGTTTGGTTGTTGTCGTGAAGGTTTAGAACGTCTAAATACTGCACCATGTGATGGCTCATGGTTGCTGTCTAAAACTATGGGAGTGTAGTGATGACTCGGGATCGTGTGGTTATACTTGCTGATTTTGACTATTTTTTTGCTCAGTGTGAAGAGTTGCGAAATCCTTCAATTAAGGATAAGCCGGTGGTGGTTGGCGTTTACTCTGGTCGTACTGAGGATAGTGGAGCTGTATCTACTAGTAATTATATTGCTCGCAGATACGGTGTAAAGTCGGGCATACCTATATTTTTGGCTAAACGTAATCTTGAAAATACAAACGCTGTATTCTTTTCTGTAGATCATGATTACTACACGCAAGTTAGCGACAGTGTTATGCAGATTCTTAATTCATATGCAAGTTGTCTTGAACAAGTTAGTATAGATGAAGCCTATTTGGATGTTACTTTGCAGGTGGAGGGTGACTTTGAAAAAGCTTGCTTATATGCTCAAAAAATCAAACAGGCTGTAAAGATGCAAATTGGACTTTCTTTATCTATAGGTATTGGGCCAAACAAACTTGTTGCAAAAATTGCCTGTGATAATCAAAAACCTGATGGATTAACAGTTGTCAAGCCTGAAGAAGCTGTAAAATTTATTGCTCCGCTGTCTGCTGAACGACTATTAGGTGTGGGTAAAAAAACTTTTGTGCGTATGGAGCAAATGGGCATAAAAACTATTGAAGACATTGCCCATTTTGATATACAACGTCTAATTGAAGTATTTGGTAAAACTTTAGGCGTATACTTCCATAATGCAGCAAACGCAATTGATAATGAACCTGTTGTGAAACATGGCGATGCGGAATCAATAAGTAAAATAGGTACCCTAAAACAAGATACCCGCGATTTAGCATTACTTTTACAGAAAACAGATGAACTATTAGAAATAGTCTACAAAGAAGTAACAGAAAAAAGCTACAGCTTCAAAACAATCTCTATATACATAGTTAACGTTGATTTGGTAAGCAAAAGCAGATCAGTTACTCTTGAACAGCTTGCAAAAGATAAAGAAGTTATTAAACGAAATGTTAGAGTTCTTTTAGAAAAATATCTCACAGAAGACCCTTTGGAAATTCGGCGTTTAGGTGTTAGAGTTTCAGGTTTTAGCAAAGAACAACCACAACAGAAGCAGTTAAGTTCCTTTTTTCGTTAAACAAAATACTTGTTACATATAAAGTTGAAAAAGTTACATGTATGAGTTGTGTATTGTTTATGGCCATGTTGATTTGAGGTTGCGACGAGTTTAGGTAACGATTACTTTTTCTACTATTTTGTCTGTGTATAATGAATAATTTTGTATTTTATTAATACAGTTTTATTGATACGCTTAAAGAAACATTACATTATGTAGTTGAAGTGTAGCTTTTGGATTGTTAACGTATTTTTTAGTTATTGTAAAATTTCTTGTGGTTTTCGTTTTTTTAGGTGAATTACTATAAGGGTGCAAAGGATACACATTCCCAATAGTGTACCTATGATTGCTGTTAGGGAGTATAGTATTGATGATAATGAGATTGTGTTTATTGGTAATAGGAAGAGTAGGTCAAATGTGGTTCCTAATGTGATTCCTATTGGTGCTGTTGCGAGGATGAGTATGAGACATTCAAAGAATACTATTTTTGATAAATAGTTGGTTTTAGCACCTATTGCTTTTATGATGCTAAAGTCATAAAATCGTGATGATATAGAGACAAGCATGCAATTCAGTAGGCAAAGCATAGCCGTAACTACTGTTAGCAATGTGAAGGGTAATATTGAAAGCCAAAGTTTGTCTATACTCGCTATGTACTCATTACGTAAGTTATCTAAACTGCTAACGGTAAGACCATACTGCGCAGCTAATTGTGTTACTTCTAAAATAGTATCATTACTTTTCCCGTCAGTTTTAACTACCTGAACTCTTGAAATTTACCCATACAATTTTGTTTTAATTGACAAAAAAAGCTCATTTAAACAAAACAAGCCCAAACCTTTTTATAAACTTACCC
>JGI20163J15578_10000827_pt1 | contig 12894 bp, 13 predicted proteins | sample TergutCu122P1_FD_15578 | JGI IMG/M metagenome (IMG submission 15578)
TGGAAAAGCGGCATACAATCCAGTTGCATTTTGGTGGCAACATCAACATTTCCATCTAGATAGTGGTATACCATGTCATGAACGAATTTTGGAGCCATATTTCCTAGCACTGAGATTACACCAATTCCTCCAATGGAGAGAAGTGGTACAATGACATCGTCATTTCCTGAATACAAATCAAGTTTACCATCACACAGATGCATGGTCATGGCGGTTTCTCCCACGTTACCTGAAGCTTCTTTGAGGGCCACAATGTTGTCCACATTTTTCACAAGGTGGGCAACGGTTTTAGGAGCCAGAGAGACTCCAGTACGACTAGGAACATTATAAAGAATCTGCGGCAACTTCACGCTGTTTGCGATTGCGGTAAAGTGAGCAATTAATCCATTTTGAGTGGCTTTGTTGTAATAAGGTGTTACTACTAAGGCCGCATCTGCGCCTCGTTCCTGGGCCCCTCTACTGGTAGCAATGGCAGAAGCAGTACAGTTTGAGCCTGTACCTGCAACTACTGGAATACGCCCCTTAACTCTTTCAACAACGAAGCGGATGGCTTCAAGATGCTCCACAATATTAAGTGTAGGAGCCTCTCCTGTAGTCCCACAAACAATAAGAGCATCGGTTTTGCCTGCAATATGAAATTCGATAAGCTCATCAAAGCTATCGTAATTAATACTAAAATCTTCATTCATTGGAGTAACAATTGCAACTCCACTCCCCTTAAATATAGCCATGAATCTTCCTCCTTAATAGTCATGAATTGATTTACCAGAACTAGCCGCAGAGCCCCTTGCTTAAGCGTAGGGATATGAGGCTCCATTTAATTTTACCATACTTCGACAAAAAAGTATATGCCAAGTGCTTTGGCGGGATTTAATTGGTTAGTAGGTATTTCGGTACAGTGATATCAAAGATTTATACTGTAACAAATTAAAAAATGCTTAAATTATCAAAATGTAGTAGAGAAAGCTATTAAATAGCACAAGTTACCATTGAACAGTTCATAAGAATATGATAGTATTAGTCTAAAGATATAGGATTAAAATAGACAGTGGTGTATTGTGTGGATTTTTAGGAGAGACAGCATGGGCAAGGGCGACCGGCGGAAAAAAGATATTTGGGAAGAGCAAGATCCGAAGATAGAAAGAAGAGAAAGCTCTGGAAGAGCAGGCCGAAGACTAGCTAGGTATGACGGAGGATTCATTGACCTGGTAGATGAAAGTGTCAAAAAAGGTGCAAAGGAAGATCTGGTAAAAACTTCCAAGCAAAGCTCTGAAAAAGAATCGAAAGAACCTGCTTCCCAAAGAGCTGGAAGAAGCAAGAAAAAAGCAAAGAGAAGAATCCCAGGAGGAAAACCTTCAGAGGAAGGTTTCTTCAACGACCCTAAGTTAGCCACTGACAAAAAGGAAGCATCCCAAAAAAATATAGTTAAAAAAGAGAATTCAGCTAAAGATAATGATGTTGAGCCCAAACCAAATCGAGTAAAACAAATTAGGCAAAAGCTTGAGAGGGAAAAATTAGAGAAGGAAGGTCTAAGCAAAGAAATAAGAATCGAAAAAAAACCTGAAAAAGAAAGAACAGAAGAAGAAAGAACAGAAGAAGAAAGACGAGCTAGAGAAAAACGTCGCAACGAAAAGCAAGAAGTGGTGAGACGAGCCAAGGAGAAGCGCCACGAAGAAAGACTAGAGTTGGAGAGGCGAAGTGAGGAGAAGAGTCGCAAAGATAAGCTGGAATTGGATAGACGAACCGAGGAGAGAGGTCGCAAAGAGAAACAAGAGGAAGCAGGCCGAGCCAAAGAAAAACAATCTGAGGAAAAACAAATACAAGGAATATTCGCAGAGAGTAGACCAAAAGATGACACAGATGAACCATTAACAGGTAAGAAATCAAAAGTAGCAAAGCAGAAAGTCAAAGAACCAAAAAAACCAAAAGAGCCAAAAGAGCCAAAGGAGCCAAAAGAGCCAAGAGAACCTATGAGCAAAAGAAACAAACAAATTCTGGGGATAAGTATTCCAGTGGCTTTGCTTCTTTGTGCTTACGTGGTTATGTCCTTGTTTTACATGAATCAATTCGTTGATCGGACCTCTATTAATGGTTATGATTTTTCAAGGACAACTCCTAGAGAGGTTTCATACTTCTTTGCGAATAAAGGAGAGACCTTTGCATTAAGTATGACTGGCCTTGCTGGCCTGGAAGAGACCATAACAGGGCGAGAATTGAATCTGTCCATAAGTGATAATGGTCAGGTAATGGAGTTGTTTGAAAATCAGAGCCCTTGGGCATGGCCGATTCTCCTTCTGACTGGATCCGAGTACCAGATAGATTTGCTAGTGGAGTACAATAATGATTTGCTTATAGAAAGAGTAAACCAGATTGTTTGCGTGGAGCGAGAGATTACCGTAATACCCGTGGACGCGAAACCATATTTTAATGGTGAAAGATTTGAGATACAAGAGGAAGTACTTGGAACTTTAATGGATCCAAACATTGTGTTATCTCATATTCAGGCGTCCATGACAGCTTATGGCAATTCATTGGACTTATATGAAATAGGCGCTTACATAAGGCCAGTTGTGACAAGTAATGATTCAAGATTGATTGCTTCAATAGGACGATTGAATCATTATGTTGGAGCAAGTATCACTTATGATTTGAATCCGAAGCTTGTGGTAGTTAATCATGAAGAGATTGTGGATTGGTTATCGTGGGACAATAGCTTTAATGTAACCTTCCACGAAGAGCTGGCCAGACAATTTGTAAGGGATTTTGTAGCAACATATTCCACTTTAGGAACCGTTCGTACCTTTACGAATCCTCTAGGGCGGACTGCAGAAGTAGAGAGTCATGTGTTTGGATGGGATTTGGATGAGGAAACAGAAGTAGAGGATTTTCTATCCAATATACGAAATGGTGAAACCGTAACTCGGGAGCCCGCTTATTTTACCAGAGGATCTTTCCAAGAAAATGGAGAGTGGGGAGATACGTACATTCAAGTTTGTATGACAGAGCAACATCTGTGGTATTTTGTGGATGGAGAACTTGTGCTGGAAAGTCCTATTGTAACAGGCTTGAGAGGACGTTCTGAAACCCCAGCAGGGATTTTTGAAATTTTGTGGATGGCAAGTCCAACCGTTTTACGTGGACCAATCATTGATCACGAAACTGGAGAACGTGAGTGGGAGTCTCCTGTATCTTATTGGATGGCCATTACATGGTGTGGTGTGGGACTTCACGATGCTACCTGGCAACCATACTTTGGTGGAAATCGTTGGACCTATGGGGGTAGCCGAGGTTGTATCAACATGCCCCTTGGATTAGCAGGCGAGTTATACCGGATGGTAGGAGAAGGAACCATAACCATTGTTCATTGGTAGCGGTTGGCACTTAATCAGGTGCTGTCGTCCTAGCAAAAAAACTCTCTAATTAAAACAAGGAACCACTCTGAAGGGGCAAGCAAGTGCACGATTCAAAGAAGGTTCCTTTTTTGTTTAGAAGGGGCCAAAAAGAAAGGTCGTCATGAATTTACAAAAAAATATCATTGAAATAAAGAACAACAATCAGGAGGACGTGAAATATGAGATACTTTAAGAAGATAGTTGGAGAACGAATCTACCTTTCGCCAATCAACACAGAGGATGTTGAAATCTATACCAAGTGGTTAAACGATATTGAGATAAGCGAAAGCTTAGGCAGTTATGCTATGTTATTAACTTTAGATGCAGAGAAGAAATGGCTAGAAGAGTTTTCTTCAAAAAATCACAATTATGCCATCGTTCTTCATGATGGGGATAAGATGATTGGAAATATTGGCTTTGTTGATATTGACAACATCAGTAGAACGGGAACCGTAGGATTATTTATAGGGGATAAGGATTGTCATAATCATGGATATGGTACCGAGGCATTGAAGCTGATTTTAGACTATGCCTTTAAAACATTGAACCTGCATAATGTTATGCTTTTTGTTCATTCCAATAATGAGCGTGGAATCGCTTGTTATAAAAAAGTTGGTTTCAAGGAAATGGGACGAAGAAGAGAAGCGAAGTTTATAAACGGTGAGTACGTGGATGTGGTGTACATGGACATTCTCGCCAGTGAATTTCTCTCTTGAGTAAAAGGTGTAATGTTTTTTTGTTTTTCTAAGTTTTATTCTATAAGTATAGAATAAAACATCATCATCGGGCAAGAAGAATAATCCCGCTGGATTTGCTCTTCTCACCCTAGGATAAGGAGGAAACCTATTATGAAAATGAAGAACAAAAACATGATTACACCTGTCATCTTAATCCTTTTAACCACCCTAGTATTGACCTCTTGTGGTAGCACTGTTTCCAATGGTTTATTAGAGGATGCTTCACCAGGAACTAGTGCTTTAGAATTTTTCTATTTTGATGGAGAGACTGTAACCAGTTCCTTTCTCTTTGAGCAAGAGTTAGTAGAGGAAGTGTTAGCCAAGCTTGACGCTGTGCCTGTAACTCCAGCTCCCAACTGGAGTTTAGAGGACATTACCTTACCCCTTTATGGATTTTGGATTGGCGGGGTATCAGGCTGGGGAGTTTATGGCACCTGGTCCAATGGCTATTGGATTACAAGTGAGGGGAATGCTTATACCTTTGACTTTGATTTTGAAATCCTGAGAAGCTATCCTTGGGATCAAGAAAGGACATTCCATTCTTTTGCAATGTTCCCAAATGCTCGTATCCTAACTCAAGACGATGACATATGGAACAGCTTGTTGCTTACCCCAGTTGATATAGAAGATGAACCGATGAACAACGAGGATGAGCTTGCACCTCCATCAGGAGGTGAAGGTAGTGAAGCACCTACAGAGATTGAACCTATTGTATTCTGGGATACAACAGGAATTACCATGACTCTTGTAGATTGGAACAGGGAGCGTGTCATCGTAAACATTACCAATGAAAACAATGAAGAATGGATGTATGGAGAACATTTTTCTCTCCATGTGCTACTGGATGGGCGATGGTACGATGTTCCTCCACTTCCAGATTGGGCCTTTACCGACATTGGTTTGATTGTTCCTCCAGGCGGGGAAGTAGAGCATATCTATCATCTTGCTATGTTTGGGGATTTGCCAAGCGGAACATACAGAATAGCGGCTTATGGTCTGTATGTGGAATTTGATTTACCGTGAACGACATGTTTTATACACGTGAAGGGTCTGGAAGAGTGATGGAGAAATGTGGCATGAAGTTGGAAGGCATCAGCAAACAAGGGGATAAGGTGAAAAATGTTTTCCGAGATGTAGTGAATTATGGTATTGTAAAAGAGGACTGGAAGAAGCTTAGATAGTCAGGAGACAAGGAGAAAATTAAAGAACAAGGAGAAGTAAAAGATGCGTGTATGTGTGTTGTTAGGCAGTACAAAAGCAAACGGAAATACGGAGGAATTATGCAAGCCTTTTGTGGAGGAGCTAAAAGCGAATCATGTAGAAGTAGATTTCATCACCCTGTATGACAAGGAATTAAAGCCCTGTATTGGATGCTTTACTTGCAGCAAATCCATGGGCAGTTTTGGTTGTGTTCACAAAGATGATATGCAATCTATCGTCGATAGATTAGTGAAAGCGGACGTATTGGTGATGGCCACGCCTAGTTATACTTGGCAGGCAGCAACACCGCTAAAAACAGTAATGGACAGAATGATTGGCTTGATTAAGTTGAAAACAGATGAGAAGGTGATTACATTAAACGACAACCAATCCTATGCTTTGATTGCAACCTGTGGGGATGAAATAGAAGAGGGAGTTGATTTGATCAGTAAAAGTATAGAGAGAATGTGCGAGTACTCAAACCGACCCTACTTAGGATTTTTTGCGTGGCGTGATATCAATGGCATAGAAGATTTCAGAAGCCCAGAGGCTATCCAAGGGGCCAAGGAATTTGCGAGAAAAATAATGAAGCGTTGTGATTAATGAAGTGCAAAGTGATACTCTCGGATGATAAGATCCATCATAAATCGCCAAAATATCTATTGATGCTTACATCATAATTTAATAAAGTTAGAAGCCAAAACAAATATGCAGTAAAAAAAGATAAACAAAATTGAAATAGAAAGAAAGACAAATTGCAGTGAAAAGAAAAATAAGAAGATAAAGGAGAGGAAAACCATGAAATCATATCGCAAAGAATTAACCTTTCACACCAGGACCAGAAGAGCCTTTGTCAATATCACTCCCCAAGTAGATGCGGCACTTAGAGAAAGTGGAATCGGGGAAGGTCTGTGCTTAGTCAATGCCATGAATATTTCGGCTAGCGTCTTTATCAATGACGATGAGGGAGGCTTGCATAGAGATTTTGAGCGTTGGTTGGAGAAACTAGCTCCCGAAAAGCCACACAGTCAATATGATCATAATGGTTATGAAGATAATGCAGATGCACATCTGAAGCGTTCCATTATGGGAAGAGAAGTAGTAGTGGCGGTAACAAGAGGCCAGCTAGATTTTGGTACATGGGAACAAATCTTCTACGGAGAGTTTGATGGAATGAGGGACAAGCGTGTACTGGTGAAGATTATAGGTGAATAACGATATAACCATGAAAATACCCAAGAAAATCAAGGGGAAAAAGTGGTGAAAAAATTGTTATAGAAATGTGTAAAATTCCTTGACGATAAAGACCTTTTTGTGTTATGATGTTTTGGCGAAAGAAAGAAGGTCTTTTTTTTATGTCTAAAACCTAGTATTATAAAAGGCCCCCGGGTGGTTTAGGTATATACACTGAACAACCATCAGTAACATGAAACGATTATATATGAAGCGAGGTGGAAGTTGTGCGCACAAGAATCACATTGGAATGTACAGAGTGTAAGAATCGTAACTACAATATGATGAAAGACAAGAAGTCTCATCCAGAGCGTTTGGAGACAAAAAAGTATTGTAAATTTTGTAGGCAACACAAACTGCACAAAGAAACGAAGTAGAGTGTAGGAGTGATTTAAGAAAAGAGGTAGATGTTATGGATAGTAACACAACAAAAACTCAAAAAACTAAGAAAAGTTGGTTTAAAGGTTTAAAAGCTGAATTCAAAAAAGTAGTTTGGCCAGATCGTCCTTCTATAGCGAAGAGAACAATGGTAGTTATTGTTGTTGCTTCTATATTAGGAGTACTCATTACAATCGTGGACTGGTTTATCCAAGGTGGACTAGAGTTTTTTGTATACCTGTTCTAAACCACATGACCGATGGAAGATTCCCAAACTAAGAAAGGTGATTTTATGTCGAAAGCAAGATGGTATGTGGTTCATACATACTCTGGTTATGAGAAAAAAGTAAAAGCAAATATCGATAAGGCTATTGAAAATCGCCATTTAGAAGACCAAATTATTGAAGTAAGAGTTCCGATGCAGGAAGTTACGGAGATAAAAGATGGTATTCAAAAGGTTTCTGAGAAAAAGTTGTTCCCTGGTTATGTGATGATTAATATGTTTATGAATGATGAAACATGGTATGTTGTTCGTAACACGAGAGGTGTAACAGGCTTTGTTGGACCAGGGTCAAAACCAGTGCCTTTAGAAGACGAAGAGATGGAAAGACTAGGCATCAGACACGAAGCGATCGTGTTCGATTTTGATGTAGGAGATACCATAATCGTGCTAAGCGGTGCTTGGGAAGGCAGGTCAGGAGTTGTTCAAACCATAAACAAGCAAAAGAAGCGTTTGTCAATCAACTTAGAGCTGTTTGGTCGTGAAACACCAGTTGAGTTAAGTTTCACAGAAATCAAAAAAATGGATTAATAAGAGTGCCCTTGCAACACAGGGACAGACTTTAGAAAAAAACGTCAAAAGAAAAAAGTGGGAGAGTGCTAAAGTGATTGGCGAACCTTGTTAAAAAGCATCATTCGATCACAAGAGCAAGTATCTCGAATGTACCACAAGGAGGTAATAAAAATGGCAAAAAAAGTATCAGCGTTTATCAAGTTACAAATTCCAGCCGGTAAAGCAACTCCGGCGCCACCAGTTGGGCCAGCATTGGGCCAGCATGGTGTGAACATTGTTGAATTTACAAAACAATTCAACGCAAGAACAGCGGATCAAGGAGACTTGTTGATTCCGGTTGTAATTACTGTTTATGCAGACAGAAGTTTTACATTTATTACTAAAACACCACCAGCAGCTGTATTGGTTAAGAAAGCATGCAAACTTGACAAAGGTTCAAGCGTTCCTAACAAAGACAAGGTGGCAACCATCACTAAAGAGCAAGTCAAAGAAATCGCGGAATTGAAGATGGTAGATTTAAATGCAGCATCCCTTGAAGCAGCAATGAGCATGGTTGAAGGCACTTGTCGCTCCATGGGCGTAGTTGTGGAGAGCTAGAGTGATTAGCGAGGTTTTGTCGAGCTTGGGAGGGTATAACTCTTTCACCCTCACGGGTGCAGGCAGCTTGCACGAGAGTTCTACCGCATATCACGAAGCCGTTCTTTACACTTGGCGAGGTAATTTCACCCTTCGAGTACAGGCGAGCCTAGTATAGAGAACATCCTTATATCAACCAACAAGAATAATTTGTAAATTACAACACACAAAGTGGGAGAGTGCTTCAATATCATTAGGATCAAGCATCTCGAACGTACCACAAGGAGGTAAAAACATGAAACGTGGAAAGAAATATGTAGAAAATGCAAAAAAAGTAGATAAGATGAATCTGTATGAAAAAGCAGAAGCAGTAGCATTAGTAAAAGAAACAGCAGTAGCCAAGTTTGACGAAACCATTGAAGCTCACATTAGAACAAACTGTGATGGTCGTCATGCAGATCAACAAATTCGTGGAGCAGTAGTGTTGCCACACGGAACAGGGAAGAAGGTTCGCATTCTTGTATTTGCCAAGGGAGCGAAAGCAGATGAGGCATTAGCTGCAGGAGCAGACTATGCAGGTGCAGAAGAACTGGTTCCCAAGATTCAAAATGAAGGTTGGTTTGAATTTGATGTAGTCGTAGCTACTCCAGACATGATGGGAGTTGTAGGTCGTTTAGGTCGTGTACTAGGACCAAAAGGTTTGATGCCTAATCCAAAAGCAGGAACCGTGACCATGGATGTGACCAAAGCCATTGAAGACATCAAAGCAGGTAAGATCGAGTATAGATTGGACAAGACAAACATTATTCACGTGCCAATCGGTAAAGCTTCTTTCACTGAAGAACAATTGCTAGATAACTTCCAAACTTTGATAGAAGCAATTATCAAAGCAAGACCAGCAGCAGTAAAAGGACAATTTTTAAGAAGTGTTACTCTTGCTTCAACAATGGGACCTGGAGTGAAGATTAATCCAGCAAAGTTAGTCAATAACTAAGACAACTTTGTTGCCGATACTCCTTGAACTAACGAGTAAATATGAGTGTTCAAGGAGGCTCATTGATTTTTGTTGTCAATACTCCTTGAGCGCCTATACCCACTAAGGTGAAAGCGCGATGATTCAAGGAGATTCATTATATTAACAATTGACAAAGTAAAAAGAGAATGCTACTATAATGTAGCGAATGACTACCGAAGACAGCAGGTGCCAGATGGCGTAAGATGAAAACGCCTGCCGAGGATGTTCAAAGATCATGATGATGTTTTGATGCCCTTATGTTTTCGAACGTAAGGGCATTTATATTCCTATTTGAGTAGTCAACAATAAAATAAGGAGGAATACCGAGAAGTGGCAAAAGTAGAAATCAAACAACCAATCATAAGTAAAATTGCTGAAGAGGTTAAAGGTGCCCAGTCTGTTGTATTAGTTGATTATCGTGGACTAACAGTGGCTGAAGATACCGCACTTCGAAGAGAGCTCAGAGAAGCTGGTGTACTTTATAAAGTTTACAAGAACACCATGATGAGAAGAGCCTTTGAAGGAACAGAGTTTGCAGAGCTAGACAGTTATTTAGTAGGTCCCAGTGCAATCGCTGTGTCTATGGAAGATGCAACATTAGCAGCTAGACTTCTTGCAAATTTTGCGAAGAAAACACCGAAGTTAGAATTGAAAGCGGGTGTAGTAGAAGGTAGCATTTGCGATGGGAATGCAATTCTAGAAGTTGCAAAAATACCATCAAGAGAAGAGTTACTTTCTAAATTGCTTGGAAGCATCCAATCGCCAATTACGAATTTTGCACGTGTAATTAAGCAGATTTCAGAATTGGAACCAGCAGAAGTAGCGTCAGAGGCAAAAGAAGAAGCTCCAGCAGAGGAAGCTCCAGCAGAAGCAGCACCAGCAGAAGCAGCACCAGCAAAAGAAGCTCCAGCAGAGGAAGCTCCTGCAGAAGCAGCACCAGCAAAAGAAGCTCCAACAGAGGAAGCTCCAGCAGAAGCAGCACCAGCTGAAGAAGTACCAGCAGAGGAAGCTCCTGCAGAAGCAGCACCAGCTGAAGAAGTACCAGCAGAAGAAGCACCTGCAGAAGAGTAAGAGGGTAGAACAGGCTCTAAATTGAAGAAGTAGCATGAAAAATGCAATGTGTAGCAAAAAAGAATGAAATTAAAAGATTAAATCACGGAGGATATAAAAAATGGCTAAATTAACAACAGCTGAGATGATCGAAGCGATCAAAGAATTATCAGTATTAGAATTGAATGAACTAGTAAAAGCTTGCGAAGAAGAGTTTGGAGTATCAGCAGCAGCAGGCGTAGTAGTGGCAGCAGCAGGCGGAGACGTTGCAGCAGAAGAAGAAAAAGACGAATTTGACGTAGAATTAACAACAGTTGGAAATTCTAAAGTTAAAGTAATCAAAGTGGTTCGTGAAATTACTGGACTTGGCTTAAAAGAAGCAAAAGAAGTAGTTGATAATGCACCAAAAGTAATCAAAGAAGCTGCAACAAAAGCAGAAGCTGAAGAAATCAAAGCTAAGCTAGAAGCAGAAGGTGCTGTAGTAGAACTTAAATAGCATTACTTAAAATTAAAAGAAATCAAACTTCCCATTTTTCAATAAAACGAAAGATGGGAAGTTTTCTCTTGGCGAGTTTTTGACACAGNATAAAGTATACAAAAAAAGTTTGATAAAAAAAACACAAAAAAAGATTTGACAAAAAAGCCTATAGACGGTAATGTTATAGTCGAGGTAATATGGATATTATTTAAGATAGATAAAGAATCTGATATAAAGGAGAATCAAATATGAGGAGAAGAAAGACAAAGATTGTATGTACGTTAGGCCCATCAACAGACAAGGAAGGGATGTTAGAGCAGTTAGTCCGAGAAGGATTGAATGTTGCCAGATTTAATTTCTCTCATGGGATTCATGAAGAACAAAAAGCACGTATGGATAGCTTGAAAGAAGTACGAGAAAGATTAAACCTTCCAATTGCAGCACTTTTGGACACTAAAGGGCCTGAAATACGATTAAAACACTTTGTTGAAGGTAAAGTTGAGCTGGAAGAAGGAGATGATTTCTTCTTAACATCAGATGATATAGAAGGAACCAAAGAAGGGGTGTCTGTTACCTATCAAGATTTGTACAAAGACATTAAGCCAGGGGATACTGTCTTAATCGATGATGGTTTAGTAGCGTTAACGGTGAAGAAGATCACTGGCAAAAAAGTAGAGTGTGTGGTAACCAACAGCGGAACCATCTCCAACCAAAAAAGTGTCAATCTGCCAGGAGTTGAGGTGCGAATGCCATTTATCAGTCAAAAGGATTTGGACGATATTCTTTTTGGAATCCAAGAAGATTTTGATTTTATCGCAGCATCTTTTGTACGAACGGCATCTGATGTGAAAGAGATACGAAAGATTCTAGATGACAATGGAGGCCAATCTTTAAATATCATTGCCAAGATAGAGAATCAACAAGGGGTTGACAACATTGAAGAGATTATTGAAGTAGCAGATGGGATAATGATTGCTAGAGGAGATATGGGAGTGGAGATTCCTCTAGAAGATGTTCCAATCATTCAGAAGAATATTATTCGGAAAGTATATAATGCTGGTAAACAAGTAATTACTGCCACCCAAATGTTGGAGTCCATGATGACCAATCCACGTCCTACCAGAGCTGAAGCTACAGATGTGGCCAATGCTATCTATCAAGGAACCAGCGCCATTATGCTTTCTGGAGAAACCGCTGCTGGGAAATATCCTCTTGAATCTCTACGAACCATGGTGAGAATTGCCATCCGAACAGAAGCAGACATTGACTACTTTGGTTTGTTCACCAGTAGAGGAAAAGAAGAGAAACCAGACATGACCATTGCAATCTCTCATGCTACCGTTATGACTGCCATGGACTTGGGAGCAAAAACCATCATTACAGTAAGCAAAACAGGACGTACTGCCAGAATGATTTCAAAATATCGTCCAGAATGTAAGATTGTAGGTTGTTCTCCAGATATTAAGGCTTGTCGGAAGCTGAATATGTCATGGGGGGTATATCCAGTAACCATTACAGAGGAATACAGCATGGAAGTACTGTTCTTACGAGCAATCGAAAGAGCCAGAGCAGAAGGCTATGTTGAAAAGGGAGATGTGGTGGTTCTAACCGCAGGAATTCCACTAGGAAGACCTGGGCAAACCAACTTAATCAAAGCAGAAATTGTGGAATAAATCTTTTTGTTGTATTTGTGTTTTATTGTTCTAAAAAAAATACAAAATCCACTTACATTATTAGGAATGTTTCGAAGCTGAATAAATGTAGGAACGCAAAAAAAAGTTGTTGACAAGTTGACAAAAAACGTGATATAGTATAGGATGCGTTAATGTGGGGGAAAATGCCCATGTGGACCATTTTACGGGTGAAATAAGAGGCGTAAAGGCCTCTTATTGCGTTTGTCAAAGTCAGGAATTGCAAGGCTTTTCTAGCATATTCGCACAATTGCAATACAATAATTAAATATTTAAGGAGTGTAAAGTCAATGGAGAAAAATCGGATTAACCCCATTTCAACTGGAAAGAGCATACGGATGAGTTATTCCA
>JGI20163J15578_10000828_pt1 | contig 12834 bp, 8 predicted proteins | sample TergutCu122P1_FD_15578 | JGI IMG/M metagenome (IMG submission 15578)
CTTAGTGTAAGAAACAAAATCCCTATGCAAATGAATCAAGATGCAGAAGCCATTATGGAAGTGATGGATGAATATGGTGGAGTGTTGCCTTTTACAGAGAAGGTAGAGCCTCAGCGAATAAAAGATGAGTTTTCCATGAGTAAAGCAGCCTTTAAAAGAGGAATAGGTAAGCTTTTAAGAGAAGGTAAAATTGAGATTACAGATAGTGAGATAAAAAAACTGTAGTACGAGAGAGAGGCATGATGATAGAACAAAGTATTGCAAATACCAACCAATTTGCACATCTACACGTCCACACAGAGTATAGTTTGCTGGATGGTTCTAACAAAATAAAGGAATATGTTGCCAGGGTCAAAGAACTAGGCATGACTAGTGCTGCCATTACTGACCATGGAGAAATGTATGGGGTTATCGACTTTTACAAAGAAGCCAAGAAGCAGGGAATAAACCCTATTCTTGGTTGTGAAGTTTATGTAGCTCCAGGTTCTCGCTTTGATAGAGAAGTAGGGGCAGGAACAGGTGATGATCGATACCACCATCTAGTTTTATTGGCTGAAAATAACCTTGGTTATTCTAATTTGATGAAAATAGTATCCCTAGGTTATGTTGAGGGATTTTATTATCGGCCAAGAGTAGACAAAGAGGTACTTAGAGAGTATAGTGAGGGGATTATTGCTTTAAGTGCTTGTTTAGCTGGAGAAATCCCTAGAAATATTATGAGAAATATGCCCCAGGACGCTAAAGATGTGGCTTTAGAGTATGTAGATATTTTTGGTAAGGACAATTTTTTCTTAGAAATTCAAGACCATGGCATAGCAGAGCAAGCCCATGTAAATCAAGTGTTAGTTTCCATGTCTAATGAACTGGGAATTGGCCTAGTTGCCACCAATGATGTTCACTACACCAAGGTTACTGATGCTTACCCTCATGAGATATTGCTTTGTATCCAAACAGGTAAGAAACTAAGTGATGAAGATAGAATGAGTTTCCAAGGTGATCAGTTTTATGTAAAGTCTCCAGAGGAGATGGTCAGGTTATTTCCCTATGCTCCAAGTGCTATTGAAAACACCGCAAAAATCGCCCAGCGATGTCATGTTGATATTGAGTTTGGAGTGACTAAACTCCCTGAATATGATGTTCCTTTTGGACTGTCCCCTTCAGATTATTTAGATAAATTATGCCAAGAAGGGCTGGTTAATAGATATGGAGATGATGCTCATCTGCACCAAGAAAGGCTAAGCTACGAGCTGAAAACCCTTAAGGATATGGGGTTTGTGGATTACATTTTAATTGTTTGGGACTTTATAAAATATGCCAAGGATAATGGGATTTCAGTGGGACCTGGAAGAGGTTCTGCTGCTGGAAGTATTGTCTCTTACTGCTTGGAGATAACAGATGTTGATCCAATTAAGTATCAACTACTATTTGAACGTTTTCTTAATCCTGAGCGGATTTCTCTGCCAGATATAGATATTGATTTTTGTTACGAAAGGCGCCAAGAAGTAATCGATTATGTGGCTGATAAGTATGGGGCTGATCGGGTAGTACAGATTATTACCTTTGGTACCATGGCGGCTCGTGGGGTTATTCGAGATGTAGGCAGAGTAATGGATTTGCCTTATGCTTTTGTGGATAATATTGCTAAGATGATTCCTACCGAGCTTAATATAACCATTGATAGAGCTATGGATGTAAATCATGACCTTAAGCTTTCTTATGAAAATGATGAGCAAGTAAAAACCCTAATAGATATGGCCAGACGCCTAGAGGGATTACCAAGGCATTCTTCTATGCATGCAGCAGGAGTTGTTATAAGTAAGCTTGCAGCCGATAAATATGTGCCTTTGTCTCGGGCTTCTGATGGCCAGATTACCACTCAATTTGCCATGAAAACCTTAGAAGAATTGGGCTTACTAAAGATGGATTTTCTAGGCCTTAGAACCTTAACTGTAATTGAAAATGCCGTTAAATTGATAAAAGCTGGTGGCAATGATGTAGATATTGATAAATTAGACTATGATGATAGAAAAGTTTTGGAATATATTGGAACAGGGCAAACAGATGGTATTTTCCAGGTGGAAAGTGCTGGTATGAAAAATCTAATGAAGGAATTAAAACCAACAGTATTGGAGGATTTAATTGCTGCAATAGCTCTATATCGTCCGGGCCCTATGGATTTTATTCCCCAATATATAAAAGGGAAAAACCAGGGAGGAACCATAACTTATGATTGCCCTCAGTTAAAGGCTATCTTAGAGCCTACATATGGCTGCATTGTTTATCAGGAACAAGTAATGCAAATTGTCCGTGATTTAGGAGGTTACACCTTAGGAAGAAGTGATATTTTGCGCCGTGCCATGTCTAAAAAAGAGCAAGATGTTATGGAAAGGGAGCGTAAGGTCTTTGTACATGGTGACCCAGAATCTGGTATTCCAGGGTGTGTCAAGAACAACATACCTGTAGAAGTTGCTAACAAGATTTATGACGAGATGATGGACTTTGCCAAATATGCTTTTAATAAATCTCATGCTGCTGCTTATGGAATAATTTCTTATCAAACAGCATGGCTAAAGCTATATTATCCAGTGGAATTTATGGCGGCTTTAATGACATCAGTAATTAATCATACAGGGGCAGTTGCGGCTTATATATACTCCTGTCGTCAGATGAATATTAAGATACTACCTCCTAGCATAAACTATAGCCATGGTGTATTTACCGTTTTTGAAGGTAAGATTCGATATGGATTAATGGCTATAAAGAGTCTAGGAAAAAATGTCATTGAAGAGATAGTCAAAGAGCGAGAAGATTTTGGACTGTTTAAAAACCTGGAAGATTTTATTGGTAGAATGATGCTTCGAGAAAAGCTTAATAAAAGAGCAGTAGATAGCCTAATTAGAGCTGGAGCTATGGATGAGTTGGGAGGCACTAGAAGACAACAAGCCTTTGTCTATGGGCAGATAATGGATAGGGTTTCTCAAGATAAGAAAAACAGTATGTCTGGCCAAATGTCTTTATTAGATTTTGTAGATGAGGCCGGGAAAGAGGAATTTGAAATAAAGTATCCTAATGTAGGGGAATTTGCTAGAGCAGATTTACTACAATTTGAAAAAGAGGTGCTAGGGGTTTATGTTAGTGGTCACCCCTTAGATGAATATGAAGAAAGATGGCGAAAGACTATTTCAGCAACTACCTTGGCTTTTCAATCTGATGAGGATAATGAAGAAAGAGTTAAGGANGGAAGCAAAGAAATAATTGGCGGTATGATAGTTGAGATAACCACAAAGTTTACCAAAACCAATCAGCAAATGGCTTTTATCATGGTAGAAGATTTGCTAGGTGCTGTTGAAGTTGTGATTTTCCCTAGAGATTTCGAGGTCTACAGAGATTATATAAAGCAAGACAATAAAATCTTTGTAAAGGGGCGGGTTTCTGAAGAAGATGAGCGACCTAGTAAATTAATTTGCGAGCAGATAATACCTTTTACAGTTAACAAAAAATCCCTATGGATTCAATTTACTAACAAAGAAGATTACATAGCCAATAAGGAAACAGTTGATGATTACTTAGCTGATTCAGAAGGTGATGATGAAGTTTATATCTACCTTAAAGAAGAGCACGCCACCAAAAAGTTGCCACAAAATCAGAACATTAGAATTAGTCAAGAAATACTGGCAAAACTTATGAACCACTTTGGGGAAGGTGCCATAAAAGTAGTGGAAAAGCCTGTGGATGTGAAGTTTTAACCCCACTCCATCTCGGTCCGGGCAATAATAGCATCCTGTGCTTCAGGCATTAAAGTGGAGAATAGAGCACAATATCCAGCTACACGTACCATAAGATTAGCATATTCTTCAGGGTTTTCCTTGGCACGACGTAAAGTTTCTGAATCAATAATATTAAACTGATTATGGAAGATGTTTTTACGTCTTCCTACTTTTATGAAAGAGGCGAATTTTTCTAGATTTTCCTCACCTGCTAAAGCTTTAGGAGAAAACCTCATATTAAGTAGTTGTCCTCCTGCTATTCTTTGATTTGGTAGCTTAGAGACGGAGTTAATCACAGATGTTGGTCCATTTCTATCGGCCCCAAGACAAGGTGAAGCACCTTCGTTTAGAGGCTTACCGGCCAGACGGCCATCTGGCGTTGCGCCAACATTAAAACCATTTGGTACGTAACTTGTGATATTAGATGTAGACATAGTATACCCACAACCGATAGGGCCTTTACCAGCTCTATCGTTTTTATATTTAGGGAGTAGCTCCAGATATGACTCAAACACATCAGCAACTATATAATCCACGTAGTCGTCGTCATTGCCAAACTTTGGCGCATTTTGGCAAAGTTGCCGTACTCTTGCACCATTTGCACCTTCAAAGTTTTGCTTTAGCACAGCTTTTAGCTCTTCTAGATCCAATGTACCCTCTTCAAAGACCAACTTTTTAACGGCTGCTAAACTATCCCCCACAACACTCATGCCGATATTTGACTGACTTATATAGTCATACATTGCACCGCCATTTTTTAAGGTTTTCCCTCGCTCTAAACAGCTATCTACCATAGAAGATGCAAAGGCGTCAGCATCATGGTGTTTAAGGGAGCGGTCACAAACTAAATCACAAGCAACAGCCAAATCAAAGTAATAGCTAATGGCAGTTTTCCATCCTTGCCACAGTTCATCGTAGGACTTATAAGTTGCAATTGGCCCCTCTTTTCCATTAAGTTTAAGCAATTGTATCTGGGATTTTGGGTCAACTCCATTGTTTAGCACAATTTCAAAAACCTTACCAAAATTAATATAGGTCATTCCTGTAGCTCGATGCCCCCATTTGCCTGGAATGGCAATCTCCACACAGCCCATAGAGGCATAGTCTCTGGCAGTTTCAAGGTCAATGTCTAAAGTCATCATTGCAGGGATGCAAACCTCGTCACAAAACATAGAGGGCATGCCAAAACCACGGCGGATAAGGCGGGCACTGTCTAAAATCAAATCATGGGGTGTTTCCTCCCAGAAACGAACACTAAAATTAGGCTCAGGTAATTTATTTAAAGCCATTGCTTCTAGACACAAATAGCTTAGGTCATTGGTGCCGTCTGTTCCATCAGGCATCATACCACCAACCATAAGATTAGAGTACAGGGGATAGCCGCCACTATATTGAGTATGACCCCAAGGACGCACTTTGTTAATGGAGTTAGTCATAATAAAAAAGTGAGTAATTAACTCTAGAGCCTTTTCCTTGGTAATCTTCCCGGCCTCCAGATCACGCCTATAATATGGATAAGCAAACTGGTCAAAGCGGCCAAAAGAGAATGAATGTCCATTTGACTCAATCATCATAAGAAGATGCACTAGATACACCGTTTGTACCGCCTCGTGAAAGTTACGAGCTCCTGCCTCCATATAGTCTGAGAACATTTCAGATAAAGTAAGTAGCTCTTCTTTTCGCTTCGAATCCTTTTCAGTTTTGGCATCTAGCTTTGCTTGTAACCCTAAGCGCTTGCAATAATGTAACGCACCTTCCATGGTAATTACTACAGCTTGGTAAAAATCCCTTTGTTCCTGGGTAATGCCTTTTTGGTTAAGCTTGTCCCTGGCAATATTAGCTATGCCTCCAAAGCCTATCTCTAACACCAAATCATGATTGGGGATAATATGTCCATCTCCTGACATGGAAATACCACCTCGGTGGAGTACGCACTGCTTCTCAGCCAGTCGGTTTTCCTCAGGCAAATTTTTTAGCACCTCATCTTGATGGGTTTTTCCAGCCCAATAATCCTGTAGTTTTCGAAGACGGTTCTTTGTCTTTTCAGTAATCAAAAAATAATCTCCAGAACGATGTTCGAATTCATCCAACTCGTTAATGACCCACTCAAAGGAATACTCGGGAAATACAGGAGCTGCAAAGTTTGCGCTAGCCTGATTACCTACAATTAGTGAATCCGGTTCAATGTATACTGTCATCTTATCTAAAATCTTTGCAAAAGCCTTTGCACGCCTTATCACAATGGGTTCGTTCTCTGTTTCCTTGAAACAGGCGGTGATAATTTCAGCTCGTTCTGGACAAATAGTTGGAATTCGAGCGTTCATTCTTGATTGCAAGCGGGCTATTCGGTGAAAGTCACAATGGTCATTTGTGGGCTGGAAGCGTAATAAATCATTCATTTCATATATCTCCTATGGATTCAAAAGACGGAGTTTTCTGCTTTTAGTATATCAAAGAGAGCCTAAAGGGTCAAATGCAGATGCTGGCTTCCTCCTGATTTCATTCTTGTTTACCTTGTGATTTTCAGATATAATGTTAGAGAAAGATACGAAAGGCGGTTAAAGCAATTATGGCAGATGTTATAGAAAGATTGGAAGACATTGAAAATCAAGTGCGAACCATTGGGGTTTTAACCAGTGGCGGTGATGCACCAGGTATGAACGCAGCTATTAGGGCAGTGGTGCGTACTGCAGCAGCAAGAGATATTAAGGTGCGTGGTATCCGCAGAGGCTATCATGGACTTATGAGAGAAGAAATTATTGAATTGACTACAAGAGATGTTTCGGATATTATTCAACGTGGAGGGACTATTCTTCAGACTGCCAGATGCAAATCTATGCGGACTAAAGAAGGGCAACTTAATGCTGCTGCAATTTGTAAAAAATATAATTTAGATGCCGTAGTTGTTATTGGTGGGGATGGCTCATTTAGAGGAGCCAGAGATTTGTCAAAATTAGGTGTTAATGTAATTTGTATTCCAGGTACCATTGACTTAGACATTACTTGCACAGACTATTCTATTGGTTTTGACACAGCAGTTAATACCGCTATGGAGGCCATTGATAAAATACGAGACACCTCAACATCTCATGACCGCTGTAGTATTATTGAAGTTATGGGGAGAGAGGCTGGATACATTGCTATGTGGTGTGGAATTGCCAATGGGGCAGAGCGCATCCAAATACCTGAAGAGCGAGATAATTATAATGACGAGGAGCTATTCCAAGATGTTTTGAATAATAAAAAGCGAGGAAAGAAAAACTACATTATCGTAAATGCCGAAGGAGTTGGTGACTCCATAGATTTGGCCAGAAGAATTGAAGAAGCAACAGGTATTGAAGCTAGAGCTACAATTCTTGGACACATGCAAAGAGGGGGAAGTCCTACCTGTAAAGATAGGTTGTATGCTTCTATGATGGGAGCAAAAGCAGTAGAATTGCTGTATGAAGGCAAGAAAAATAGAGTAGTTGCTTATAAAAGCGCTAAGTATGTAGACTATGATATTGATGAAGCACTGTCTCAAACAAAGACAATTTCTGAGCATCAATATTATGTAGCTAAAGAGTTAAAGTATATTAATTAAAAAGGGAACAGTAGAATGAGTGAAGAACAAAATAAAGTAGTAAAAAAGCAGGCTCCTATTGGTGTTTTTGATTCTGGAGTAGGGGGGCTTACGGTTGTCAGAGAAATAATAAGACAGCTGCCAAATGAGAATATTATATACTTTGGAGACACTGCTAGAGTGCCTTATGGTAGCAAGTCCCCTAATTCGGTGATCCATTTTTCCAAGCAGATAGCAAGATTTCTAATAACTAAAGAGGTAAAGGCCATTGTGATTGCTTGTAATACTGCAAGTGCTTTAGCCTTAGAAGAATTGCAAAAGCAATTTGAACTACCAATTATCGGGGTGGTTATTCCTGGAGCAAAAGTAGCAGTTGAAGCTACAAGAAATGGCGAGATTGGAATTGTTGGTACTGATGCAACCATAAGAAGTGGTGTTTATACCGAGATAATAAGAAGTATAAATCCTAAGATATCAGTTCATGAAAAAGCTTGTCCGTTATTTGTTCCTCTGGTGGAAGAAGGATTTAGAGAACATGATGTAACAGGAGAAATTATTAATTATTATTTGGCAGCAATGAAGGACTCAGATGTTGATACCATGATTCTAGGCTGTACTCATTATCCACTTTTGCGTTCCAGAATTATGAAGTATTTAGGAGATAAAATACAGATTGTTAATCCTGCTTACGAAACAGCAATGGATTTAAAAGCTATTTTAAGAGGCATGGAACTTGAAAATGATGAATTAACAAAAGAACAAATCAAGTATGAATTTTATGTAAGTGATGTTGATACTGGCAGGTTTAGAGAGTTTGCTCAGTCACTATTATCAATTGATGAGATTATGACTAAAACCATAAATATTGAGGAATATTGATATTAGGAATGCGTATGTTTCCATACACAAAATGATTATTGTAGCGCTGGGCTTTGGCGTTAAGCTTTGGAAATATTGAGCTATGCTTGACTCCAAGACTTTGTTAGGATTTTGATAAAACAGAAAGTATGAGACTTGGCAAATATGAAAAAGGATGTATTAGTTAGTATTTCAGGGTTACATTTGGGTCTTTTCGAAGATTCATATAGAGAAGAAAATATGTTGGAAGTAGTTACACCAGCAAACTACTTCCAAAAGGATAATGAACACTATATATTTTATGATGAGCTTGTTGAAGGAATGGATGGAGCCATCAGAAATAAAATCAAAATAAACAAAAATGGTAGCTTAGAAATTTTCAAAACAGGTCTATCAAATGCACATATGGTATTTGAAAAAAATCAGAAAAATCTAACATATTATGAAACCCCCTTTGGGCAGATGCTAATAAGTGTAAATACCACAAATATGGATATTAAGTTTGCCAAAGAGAGAATTGACATATTGGTAGATTATGAATTAGATATAAATCACGAACCAATGGCAGATTGTCAGATCCGCTTAAATATAACCTCCAAAGACAAGGGAGAAGAGTTGTTGTTACAATAAAAAAAACGGGTAGGTGCTTCCTACCCGATAAATTATTTCTGATATTTATCTCTTAAGTCCTTTAAGCGGCTTTTTAAGCTTCGCTTCCCTGTCGGCTTCTCAAGTTGACCACGTAACCCCTTTACTCCAGTTATATAAATGCCACTTACAACGGCTTTTATCTCTTTTTTAACAGGAATCAATGGATAAACATCACTGTCGCACATAAAGGTCATGATCTTTGGTCCAACCTTGGCTTTAACAACAGGAACTTTTGATCTTCTAAGATATTTAGGGGTGCTTTCATACACGACAGAAGGAAGCCCTGCATCTTTTAACTTCATCTTACTTTTGTCAATGACAAGCATACTAATAGTTTGAGCAACTGCTGCCATTTGCTCCTTTTGTTCAGCTTGTCTTTTCTCCATTCTTTTGCCGATTATTCTAAGGGCAATTAATCCTATAAGCAATACAACCAAGGTAATAATTAAAATAAGGGTAAATGTGTTCACAATGAATCCTCCTGATACTTTAGTAACTAATATATCACTATTTTCTATGTTTATGTAAGCAAGTAGTATTGTATCATTATTCTTTTTTAGGTGCAAGGGATTTAACAATAAAAGCAAGCCTCCAGCCTCTAAACTTAGCTGCTTCATTGTTAGGTGGAGATGGCGTAAGAAGACTAGGAGGATTGGACTGCTAATACAAGAAGATTAATTTTGTGGGCAATATTTCTCTTTTATTATTTTATTAAATCTATTATAATCGAAGAAAGGATTTTGGTGGCAAAAATCGTTCCACTAGGGATGCGCACCCTTCGCCAATCGAAATTGTCACCTAAATGACGGGTCGTGGCGCTAAATTCTGACGTCGTCAGAATTGCTTTCAAAAATAATGGAGGAAAAAATGAAGAAATATTATTTAGCTGTAGATATTGGTGCATCTAATGGAAGGCATATGTTGGCCTCTATATCAGATGGAGAAATCCAATTAGAGGAAGTGTACCGTTTTGAAAATGGAATGGTTGAAAGAAATGGCTCTTTATGTTGGGATTTTGATAGGCTTTTTACGGAAATAAAAAACGGATTAAGAGAGTGTGAAAGGATAGGCAAGATACCTGCAACTATGGCTATCGATACTTGGGGAGTTGATCATGTTATTCTTGATGAAAATGACCAGGTCTTAGGGGATACTATAGGCTATCGCGATAGCAGAACAGCTGGCATGGATAAGTTGGTATACGAAATTATCTCAGAAGAAGACTTGTATGCTAGAACAGGTATTCAAAAAATGCCTTTTAACACGATATACCAATTAATGGCTGTGAAACAAAATAATCCAGAGTACCTAGAGCAGGGAACTGCCATTTTAATGACGCCAGACTACTTTACATTTCTACTTACTGGTATTAAGAAAAACGAATATACCATAGCTTCCACTAGCCAATTAGTTAATGCAAAAGCAAAAGATTGGGACTATGAATTAATAGAGATGCTGGGATTTAATCCAAAGATGTTTCAACCTGTAAGCTTACCAGGGACGAAAGTAGGTGGTTTTACAAAAGAAGTTAGGGAAGAAGTGGGTTTTGACTGTACCGTTGTTTTGGCAGGTTCTCATGACACGGCATCGGCAGTTCTTGCAGTTCCAACTAATGATGATAATGCCATTTACATTAGCTCAGGAACCTGGTCATTAATGGGAATTGAGCGAAGTGAACCAGATTGCTCTGAGGAAAGCCGAAGAGCAGACTTTACTAATGAAGGTGGGGTAGACCACCGATTTCGTTATTTGAAAATGATTATGGGGTTATGGATGATTCAGTCGGTGAAAAAGGAGTTTTCAGAAAGCTTAACCTTTGCTGAAATTTGCAGCCGTGCCTCAGTGGAGACGATTGATTCTATAGTGGATTGTAATGATGAAAGTTTTATGGCACCCAAAAGTATGATTTTGGCTGTCCAGGATTTTTGCAAAAAGACAAATCAACAAATACCTAAAACAGTTGGAGAAATAGCAGCAGTCATTTACAATAGTCTGGCCAAATACTACCAAGACACTGTTAAAGAAATTGAGACTATTACAGGCAAGACCTATGATAAAATATATGTAGTTGGCGGTGGTTCTAATGCAGAATATCTAAACCAACTAACTGAAAAGTATACTGGAAAGATAGTAAGTGCTGGGCCAAGTGAAGCTACGGCCATTGGCAATGCCCTTGCCCAGATGTTATATGACGGTACATTTGAGACCATAGCGGAAGCTAGAGAATGTGTGGCTAGATCTTCAGATACCTTTTAGGAGTAGTACCTTTATATCTTTTAAATGTCTTTATGAAATAGCTAAGGTCATTGAAGCCTGAATTAAAGGCTACCTCCGTAATAGAGCTGTCACTAGTTAGTAACTGATAGCAGGCTCGCTCGATACGATAATAATTTAGATAATCCATTGGGGTTCTGTGGGTCAGCTCTTTAAAGAAACGGCAAAAATACTTAGGTGACATCTTGACACATTGAGATAGCTCGTCTAAGGTTATTTGCTTGTTATAATTGGCATCAATATATTCCAACACGACTTTTAGTTGGGTAATTCTTCGATATTGTGTTCCAGAATAAATGGTATTGCTATTAAAGTATTTTTTATTAAAAACCATTCCAATTAGTTGAGATAACCCGCCTAAGGTAATCATTTGATATCCATCCCCTTGGTAGGCAAGGGAGTCGAAAATAGAATCCACAACCCGCTGGATGGCCTCATCGGATTTGGGGAAAGTGTAGCAAAAGGTTGCTTCTTGATTAGTGACTTTTCTTATAAGTTTTCCAGTGGAATCATTTTTGTTCATTAAAATATTTATATCAAAAACAATGCACTCGTATATGCAGTCAAAGGGAATTCCAGCGTGAAGCACCCCTGGGTTAATGAGAATTGAAGAGCCTTCAGTAACCAAATACTCCTGTTCGTTAATAGACATTTGAAAACTTCCCTTTAAAACACGGATAAGTTCGAATTCAATATGCCAATGTAAGGCCATAACATATCGTGGATGGCTTTCGGAAACGTGATAAAGTTTCATTGGAAAATCTGCGGCTCCTCTAGGCCAGTTTTCGTGATAACTTCGATAATGCATAATTTTCAATTCCTTATAATGTGAATATTGTTATATTTTTTACCATTATAACACAAGAAAAGCAATAGGCACAATGGTAAAATAAAGTTATAACAGAGAATGAGATGCCCCCTCCTCTAAAGGGTGTGTAGGTGGTGGGCAACAATTTTTACTCAATAGAGAATGGTAAAGCAAGAAGGAGGAGGAAGTAATGGCAGAATCAAGGTTAATTGGAGATTATCCAGTAATAGGTATTAGACCAACAATAGATGGTAGAAGAGGAGTTCTAGGAGTCCGTGAGTCTTTAGAAGACCAAACTATGAACATGGCCAAATCTACTGCAAAGCTACTACAGGAAAATTTGAAGTATTCCAATGGTGAAGCAGTAAAAGTTATTATTGCAGACACAACCATAGGACGAGTGGCTGAGGCTGCTGCTTGTGCTGATAAATTTAGAAAAGCTGGAGTGGACATAACCATTACAGTAACTCCTTGCTGGTGTTATGGTTCAGAGACCATGGATATGGATACAAAGACTATCAAAGCTGTATGGGGATTTAATGGAACAGAAAGACCAGGAGCAGTATACTTGGCATCTGTTTTAGCAGCTCATGCCCAAAAAGGCCTTCCAGCTTTTGGCATTTATGGCCATGAGGTTCAAGATGCTGATGATACATCTATTCCAGATGATGTTAGGGAGAAACTACTTCGCTTTGGTAGAGCGGCAGTGGCTGCTGCTACTATGAGAGGGAAATCTTACCTTCAAATTGGATCAATTTGTATGGGTATCAGCGGTTCTATAATTGATCCTGCATTTATGGAGGAATATTTAGGAATGCGGGTTGAGTCTATTGACGAAACAGAAGTTATTAGACGGATGACTGAAGGAATATATGATAAAGAAGAATATGAAAGAGCATTGGCTTGGACTAGAG
>JGI20163J15578_10000829_pt1 | contig 12826 bp, 13 predicted proteins | sample TergutCu122P1_FD_15578 | JGI IMG/M metagenome (IMG submission 15578)
AACGTCTCCGACAAGTCTACCCATGAGAAGGGAAGAACTCACAACGCTTGAACCTACATCATCTATAACTTTGACGTTTGCAAGTTTTCCGACGAGTGAAATGCCTCCGCCTATGACACCACCAAATACAGCGCCGACAATGACGCCTGTTTTTTTCAACGAATCCATAATTTCCCCTTATTTAATATTTCGCTGCTTACATGAAAGATGTTCAACTTCAATTTTTATGGCATTTGTATTTGCATCCTGCTTATGTATGTAAGCATTAGTTCGTTCTTCTTCACCTGGAACGTACTTATTCATAAGGGCTGCAAACGCCTTTTTCCTTATATCGCTATCAGATGGTGGAATCACAGAAGCTTTCCCAAAAACAATCGCACTTGTGTAGTTTGTACTTATTTGATCCGGTAAAACTTCCACATTTCCCACAACCGTAAAACATACTTTCGGGTGCTTAGTGATAGCATCAATTTTGTGACCGTCAAGAAAACCATGAAGATAAATACAACCATCCTCATAAACATAATTCATCGGAACACCGTAAGGATAATCTTCATCACCTAATACCGACAACACGCCATAATCACACTTTTCCAACAGTGTTATACCAAGCTCACTCCCTACCAACCTATCTTTTCTCCGCATTTCTCTGAACATTTTAACCCTCCAATATCTTTGTATTTAAAAAAAAGAATTTGTAAATAACTTACCCACAATAACAAAAAATATAGTATAATGTCTGCGGTGCGATAATTATTGCACTAAATAACTATAATGACCCTTAGATATCAATAAATTTTTCCGACTGTAGGAAAAATTTATTTCAAGTTATATGCCGGGTCAGAAAAGCATATCATATTTTCTACAAAAATAAAAGGACTAAAGCATGAAAGACGCAATAAAAAAAGCATTCCCAATCACTATTCCTATTATGCTTGGTTATGTTCCCCTTGGCATAGGCTTTGGGCTTATTATGGTAAATGCAGGATATAACGCACTTTGGGCGTTTTTATCAAGCTTGACGATTTACAGTGGGACGGGGCAATACATGACTGCCAGCTTTTTAGCGCATGGTGCAGGATTTTTTGAAATAATACTCATAATTGTTATAATGAATTCAAGAATGATGTTCTATGGACTTTCATTTCTTGAGAGATGGAGTGACATGGGGCTAAAAAAGTGGTATATGATTTTTTCCCTTACCGATGAAACTTATGCCATACTTTCCACAATAAAAACTCCTGAAGGTGTAGATGAGAAAAAGTTTTGGTTCTGCATTGCAATGTTAAACCAAAGCTACTGGATTATCGGCGGAATAATCGGAGCACTGTTTGGTGCGATCATAGCGATAGATATAACGGGCATTGACTTTATTATGACAGCACTTTTTGTTGTGCTTTGTATGGATCAATGGAAAAAATATAAAACGCATATACCGTTTTGGATAGGACTTGTATGTTCCCTTATAATGCTTTTAATCTTTGGGGCAAGCAACTTTATGATACCTGCGTTGTTGGGGATAGTAATTGTTCTGATATGCAGCAGAAAACATATTGAAAGCAAGCAAAACCAAGCAGCGGCAGCAGCGGTAGCGGTAGCGGCAGAGGCTAGAACAGATATAACAGACGCAAAGGCAGAAGCAAAAACAAACACAGCAGAGGAGGGCAAAAGCAATGAATGAGTTTTCAGCAGGTTTTTCGCTTATCATAATACTTCTTATTGCAGTTCTTACTTTTGGTGCAAGACTGTTTCCCTTTGTAGTTTTCAGCAAAACAGGAAAAGTTCCGGCAGTGATTACATACATAGGTAATATGTTACCGCCGGCTGTAATGATAATGCTTGTAATTTATTGCATAAGATATATCACACCTTTAGCGTGGCCACATGGAATTCCGGAACTCCTTTGTATCGGTGTCGTCGTATTGTTATATAAATTTACTAAAAATTATTTGATAGCAATGGTCGGTAGCACAATTTTATATATGGTGCTTATTCAAGTTGTGTTTACGTAAGCGACAGTTAATATTAGTATATGACAGATAGCGAAAGGGGTAGTGGTTGCTGCTCCTTTTTTGGATCTAGACGGAATTCGCCCAAACTAGTCAGGCTTGAGCTCTTTAAAATTAAAGGACTTACGACCTTCAGAATAATCGGCTACAATGTGACCGTTTCCGTACAGTTTGTACTTGTAACTCATTAACCCGTCAAGTCCAACAGGACCTCGGGCATGAAGCTTTCCTGTGCTTACACCAACTTCTGCACCAAATCCATATCTGAATCCGTCAGCGAATCTGGTTGAGCAGTTTTGATAGACGCCACCTGAGTCTACAGAATCCATAAATTTCTCAGCAGCATCTGCATTTTCTGTTATTATGCAATCTGTGTGGTGAGAACCGTATTTGTTAATATGGGCAATTGCTTCATCAATGGAGTCAACAATTTTAATTGAAAGTGTGTAATCAAGATATTCTGTCGCAAAATCTTCTTCGGTTGCAACTTCGCATTCGATGATTCCCTGTGACCGGTGGCAACCTTTAAGTGTTGTTTTTTTCTCATCAAAACGTTCTTTGAGTACCGGTAGCAGAGTCGGCGCTATATTTTTATGAACTAAAAGCGTTTCTGTCGCATTACATACTGCGACATACTGCGTTTTGGCATCAACTATAATAGGAACTGCCTTATTTATATCAGCATCTTTGTCTGCATAAACATGGCAAACACCGTCAGCATGACCCATGACAGGAATTTTGGAATTTTCCATTATGTATTGAACAAAACTATTTGAACCTCTTGGAATTATTAAGTCAACCGATTCATGGCACTTTAAAAGCTCAGTCACATCGGAACGGCTTTCAGCAAGTGCTGCAAAATTTTCCGGAAGACCGGTTCGCATACCGGCACGTTTAATAATATCGAACAAAATGCGATTTGTATTTATAGCTTCACTACCGCCCTTGAGAATACAGCAGTTGCCACTTTTAATACAAAGTGCAGATATTTGAATTAGTGCATCAGGCCTTGATTCAAATATGACACCGATTACACCTATTGGACAAGTTACTTTATGAAGCGTAAGGTCTGCGTCAAGTTCGCGTACAAACATTTTTTGAAACAAAGGGTCAGGCATTTTAACTAAATCTGAAATTCCGGCAAGGGTTTCTTCAAGCTTGTTTGCACCAAACTTAAGTCTGCTCAAAATAGGAGCCGGCAGAGCGTCGATTTCCGCTTGCTTCAGGTCAGTATAATTAGCGCTAACGATATTTTCTTTATTTGCTGATAATTCTTTTATGATTTCAGTAAGGGCATTATCTCTTATCTCAACCGGAAGAGATGCCATTTTAAAACTGTCCTCTTTTATTTTTTTCGCAAATTCTTGATAATTCATAATTACCCCCGTTCTGTCGCCAATCGGCGATATGTATTTGACATAAAGCCTTGCAACTAAACGCCAATATCGTTTTTATTTGTTTTTTTTGCGTAGCTTCGTATAGATTCAGGACCTTTCAAAGCAGTTCGTTTTATGTACATCGACCCGTCCGGTTTTGTATGTACGCTCCATGTTACCAAAACAAACTTCCCATATATCAATTCAAGACATGTGATACCTCGCGGATGCATGCAACAACCTGTGTTAAAGTAAGCAGGTTCGTTGGGAGACGGAAATCTCGGACGATGTGTATGGCCGCAAATGATAACAGTGTCACTATTTTCGTTCCACTTAGTATACCGCTTCTCTACCTTATGTCGCTTGCGCCTGCTTTTCGCAGGGCTTGCAGCGTATTGTATGCCTAAGACGTTATGCATAAATCGCCAAAAAAATCTTATTATGAAATGCGAAATCGGTGCGAGTTGGTCGTTAAGCAAGTCCCCTTGATGACCGTGTACCACAAATACTTCTTGCCGTGTGTCCCTATGTATTAATATCAATGCTTCATGAACTGTGATTCCGGGGAATAGGTCAACGTGCGAATCCAAGTATTCATCATAGACGGAATAAAGAGTTTTTTTCACATATTCTTCATTACTAAAAGGCATATTGTGATTGCCAAATAACATAAACAACCGGTTGTCGTCGTAAAACTTTTTCAACATTTCAAAGGTGGTTGTATGTGCACTGCGTATAATGTCAAATTTCGGATTTTCCCAAAGCTCATCACCATCGCCGATTTCAACATAAGTAAAATTATTTTGATAATAGTAGTTTAACGCATGATTAAAAATATGCTTATTTCTGCCAAACTCGTCGGAGCGACTATCGTCACCTCGATGTACGTCGCTGAAAAAAACAAACTTCGAACTGTCATCAAACGGTACGGGAAAAGCTTTTTCAAATACAGCGTCAAGCCTTGGTTGTGTAATCATAATATATCCTCTAAAACTTTCAACAAAAAGTTTTTTATAAAATAATTAACGTCTCTATATTTTATATCATTATGACTCATAAATACAAGATATCCGCTTTCAAAATTTGGCGATTCTTCAAAAACATTTTGCAAATCCATGGGAAGTTTTAACAAATCCAATATTACAAAAGCATTTTTTGTGAATATAGGGCAAAAAATTTCAAAAGCTTTAGTGCTTTTATTAAAAAAAATCTTGCAAGCATCGATATCATTGCCATATGAAACGAAATCGACAGGTTGCGTAGCTTGCGTGCCACTAACTTTCAGATAGTTTTTTTCAAAAGTTATATTTTGCACAAAAAGTTTTTTGTCGCCGGAAATAACCGGAAACCCCAAGGTGTACATAGCTTTATGGAAATCTGTTTTTTCAAGAACCGGAAAAAGTTTACTAAGTTGCAATACATCGTCTTGATTATGAAGAAGCAACAAATCTTGATGTTCAGCTGTGTCTTCGTTTTTTCTTTTTTTAACCAGATATTCGTTGTATAGCGTGACGCTTTCTGCGCCGGAAATCCTGTCAGAGCGAAAAGCCCAAAGTCCCATGAAATTTTCAATAGTTTTTTGCTTCAAGTTCGGCAGAAGTTTTCGCAATGGCGAATGTCCATTTAAAACAAGGTACAAGTCCAGGTTGTAAGGAATATTTTCAACTTCGATTCCCATTTTTTTGGCACGAGTTAAAAGAAAAGGAATGTCAAAGTTACGTCCATTGTATGTCACAACGATATCGTGTGTCGCAACTTCTTTAAGATATTTTATAAGAATTTCCTTTTCTTCTGACAAGCTTTCTGCAAAATACTGTGAGAACTGCGCATTTCCGTTACTTTCAAGGGACAGCAATCCGCCAAGTATAAAGTGTGAGCGTTCAGGAGAAAGACCGGTAGTCTCTATATCTAAAACACAAATTTTATAGTTCTTAAAATACATGTCAAAAATGCCAAATGTATAATTGTCCAAAGTATGTTCACTGTTTCTGTAATACATAAAAATTATTTCTCTCCCGATAATCTTTCTCAATTTATTATACCTGAAATCTAGTGATTTTGCTACTGAACATATGGCAAAAATTTTAATACCTTTCTCCTTGTTCTCATTTTGATTACGGAGAATTTCAACAAAAAAACAAAATAGACCACAGGGGAGCGGTCTATTTTGCTCAAAAGGGGTATTGGGATTAGAGATTCTTGAGGCCATCAGGGGGATAACCTCATCTAGATTATACAAAAACATGTTAAAAAATGCAAGCACTAAGTTAAAAAACTTGTTTTTTTTGGTCAAAACGAGTATACTTTGATGTAAATAATCAGAAAACAAGGTTTTTTAATCGAAATTTTTTTGCAAAAAAGGATGAAAAATGAGCGTAATACAAGAAACAATCAAAAACAGCAGGAAAATTGTGCTGAAAATAGGGAGTAATGTGCTTTCAAATGATGAGGGAAGCGTAGATAAAAATTCTTTGCTCAGTATAGTTGAGCAAGTAAAAATGCTCATAGATGAACATAAACAAGTTGTGATAGTTTCATCAGGTGCAGGAATTTGTGGCGTTGGTGCGATCAACAAGTGGAGTCGTCGCGGTGATATCAATTATAAGCAAGCACTTTGCGCTATTGGTCAAGTGGAATTAATGATGGCATATAGGGAATACTTTGGCAACTACGGTATTCATGTTGGGCAGATTCTTTTAACCAGAGATGACTTCAACGATGGAAGCAACAGAACGTTAAACATAAGAAATACCCTGTTTACGCTACTGGATGAAGGCGTAATTCCAATAATAAACGAAAATGACAGCGTGAGCGTGGAAGAAATAAAAATCGGCGACAATGATACACTTTCAGCGCTGACTGCAAACTTGTGGGATGCAGACACACTTATTATACTTAGCGATATAGATGGCGTGTTTGACAGCGATCCAAAAAGAAATCCGAGCGCTAAGCTGATAGAAGAAGTGAAAGACATAGACGAGTTAATAAAAAATATAGACGTAGATGGAATGAGCAGTTTTGGAACGGGTGGAATTGTGACAAAAATTGAAGCGGCTCGAAAAGTGAATAAATACGGGACAAATCTGATACTTCTTAATGGGAAAAAACCGAACATTATAAAACAGGCGTATGGGGGGGAGGCGAAAGGCACCGTCTTCATCGGCTAAGTGGCACGGCTTGTTATTTTCTCCCATATTGGAACCGTGACATCAAATTTCCGTCCTCACGTACTTTTGTGTACGCTCTGGGCGAAAATCTGCTGTCAGAACCCAATCTGAAAGAAAATTCCTACGCCGTGGAAATTGTTCTAATAAGGTAAAGGTAATTAATATGAAAATAGGATTTATTGGCGTGGGAAACATGGGAAGCGCCATAGTTAAAGGATATTTGTCAACAAATGAAAAAGCAAGCGCAAACATTTCGATTTTTGACACGGATACAGAAAAAATGCTGGAGCTACGTGGTATGGGATGTTATGAATGTAGCAGCATTGAAGAGCTGGTCAAAAGAAGCGATTTTGTTATCGTAGGCGTAAAACCAAATAATTTTGAAGCAGTACTTCCTGAAATTGCAAAAGAATATACTGCAAATAAAGTCATTATTTCGCTGGCGGCAGGCATCACGTTTGCGATCATTGAAAAATTTATTGGGTCAGATGCGAAAGTTATACGAGTAATGCCAAATACCCCGGCATTGGTCGGTGAGGCGATGACGGCAATATGTCGAAACAGCAACATCACCGGCGAAGAAATGCAACAAGCAAATGAGATATTTACAAAGATAGGAAAAGTTTGTGAAATTTCGGAAGACATGGTGCATTGTTCAATTGGCGTATCCGGAAGTAGTCCGGCATACACGTATATGTATATAGATGCATTAGCGCAGGCAGCTGTTGAAAACGGGATGGATAAAGAGCAAGCACTTACTTGTGCGGCGCAAGCCGTTCTTGGAGCGGCAAAAATGGTACTTGAAACAGGCATAGACCCCGAGCAACTTCGGATAAATGTGTGCTCTCCGGGAGGAGTGACGATAGAAGCGGTTCACAAACTGCAAGAAGAAAAATTTGAGGAAGTTGTAAAAGCAGGATTTCANGCGGCTGTAGAAAAGTCAAGACTAATGAGCAAGTAATTAGCTCGATTAGATGACCGCTTTCTGAACATTTCAGTTTTGGGGTAAGAACCAATTTGGTCAGGTGGGAGATGGCACTACCACATCAAGACGTAATCCTACAAGAATTGAGATAAACTAATTTGGAGCAATTATGATTTTTAATGAAAAAACAATAAGCAGTGAGATGATATACAAGGGCACAATTCTTAACTTGCGAAAAGATACGGTTGAAGTTGTGGGTAATAAAATTTCTCATCGAGAAATAATTGAGCATAACGGCGGAGTTACAATTGCAGCTATCACGGACGATAATAAGATGGTGATGGTGAAGCAATTCAGGAAAGCTGTAGAGCAAGCAATTCTTGAAGTGCCGGCAGGAAAACGAGATGGCGATGAAGAACCTATCGAGACGGCAAAGAGAGAATTAAAAGAAGAAACAGGTTATACTGCGAAGGATATAAAATTTTTAACGAAATTTTATGCTTCGGTGGGTTATTCCGAAGAAGTGATTTATGCTTATTTGTGCACAGGTCTTACGCCCGGTGAAACAGAGTTTGATGACAATGAAGCCATTGACGTGGTGGAATATGATATAGAGCAACTTTATAAAATGATAATGAATGGTGAAATCGCTGATTCTAAAACAATCATAACGATTTTGATGGCGATAGAGCAATTGAAAAAATAGCATTAGAAAGTGTGGACGCGTTTCATGTTTGATTTTGAAAAACAATTCGTAGAATATTTAACAGAACAAAAGGGAATGTCGCCAAATACTGTGGTCGCATATAGTTGCGATGTATTTGAGTTCTCGAAAATTTTGGCAGATAAATCGGGCACAGCATTAAAAGACGCATCGAATACAGATATCGTTTCGTATCTTTTGAAGCTAAAAAACGACGGCAAATCTGCGGCAACGGTTAACAGAAAGACTGCATCACTTCGCATGTTCTATAACTATCTTATTGAACAATCGCTTATTACAGAAAACCCGACCGCCAATATTAAATCACCTAAAGTTGCAAAGAAAGAACCGGAATATTTGACAATCGAAGAAGTTGAACGGCTTTTGGCTTTGCCGGATGATTCAACGAAGGGTATACGCGACAGAGCTATTTTAGAGCTTTTATATGCCACCGGAATCAGGGTGAGCGAGTTAATCAAAGCAAATTTGCGTGATGTTAATTTAAGGATGGGATTTATAACATGTACGGGGGAGTTTGGTAAGGCAAGGATTGTTCCAATGGGGAGGCTTGCAAAAGCGGCGATGGAAGAGTATATCCTTGAAGCAAGAGCAAGGCTTGTAAACGCAGAGACAAGCGACCATGTTGCACTTTTTATTAATTACATGGGAAAACGGATGACGAGACAAGGTCTTTGGAAGCTTTTGAAAGAATATGCCAAGCAGGCAGGTATTGACAGCAAGATTACGCCACAAACACTTCGGAATTCTTTTGCAGTGCATATGATTCAAAACGGCGCGGATCTAAAAACTTTACAAGAACTTCTTGGGCATGAAGATATATCAGCAACACAAATATATTTAAAAGTGACACAAAATAAAATAAAAGACGTATATGACAAAACCCATCCAAGAGCATAATCAAAAAGCATATTGTTGCAATCCGAGAAAACTCACTGGTTCAGAGCTATTCATGAATAAACATGAATAGATATGTATAATAAGCATGTAGTTGTTAACTGTGTTCAATTCAGAAAATATGTAAAATTGAACGCAGTTAGTGTTTTTGGGGAAAAAATAAAAATTTCATGTTGCATAAAATTCCATTATAATGTATAATAATAAAATAACAGTCAATGACAGGAATTTAAGCAATTTAGAAGGAGAGATTACTTTGATTAAAGTGGGTATAATTGGCGCAACAGGATACGCAGGTTCTGAACTTTTGCGTCTCATATATAGTCATCCTGTGGCTAAAGTAGAAATAATTGCCGGTCGCAGCCACATTGGTGAGCAGTATGGGCAAGTATATGAAAATTTTCGCCACCATGGTGACACAATTCAGGATGAAAATTTAGAAATTATGGCGTCGCGTTGTGATGTGATATTTATGGCATTACCACATGGATTGTCCGGCGGAAAAGTCAGCAAGGCAATGCTTTCGAAAACTAAAGTTATTGATTTAGGCGCAGACTTTCGCCTTTCGGATGTAGCAGTATATGAGAAGTGGTACGGAACTCGCCATGAAAGTAGCGATTTAGTAAAAGAAGCCGTGTATGGATTGACGGAAATTCATAGAGAGACAATCGCAAAAGCAAGATTGATTGCAAACCCGGGTTGTTATACCACATGCTCTATCCTTGCATTGTATCCGTTATTGAAAGAAGGCGTTTTGGATCACCAAAATATTATAATCGACGCGAAATCAGGAGTTTCGGGCGCAGGCAGAGTAGCTGAACAATCGCTGCAATTTTGCGAAGCGACCGAATCGGTGAAGGCATATAAAGTGGCATCTCATAGACATACCCCTGAAATTGAAGAACAGTTATCGCTGGCGGCAGGAGAACAGTTGCAACTTATGTTCACGCCTCATTTGATTCCTATGAATCGCGGAATTTTAGCAACATGTTATGGCAAACCGAAGCGGGAAACTTCCGTTAAAGAGCTTCATGAAATATATGAAGACTATTACGGAAAAGAATATTTTATTCGCTTATGTAAGCCCGGTGTTTTTCCTGAAACGAAGTGGGTAAAAGCATCTAACTTTTGTGATATTGCCGTTGCCATTGATGAACGCACGTCGTCAATCATAGTCGTATCGGCGTTAGATAATTTAGGTAAGGGAGCAGCAGGGCAAGCTGTACAAAATATGAATTTAATATTTGGACTTGACGAAAAAATAGGATTAGATAATGTGCCGGCATTTCCGGTGTAGTGTGCATGATTGCATGAAAATATTTGAAGTGAACTCAAATAAGTAGATAGTAAAAGAAATAGTTGAGCATTAAATTAAGCAGAGAGGTAAATAGCATTGGAAATACAACAAAACAATATGGGAATTACATCGCCAAAAGGCTTTCTGGCAACGGGAGGTCATATTGGTATCAAAAAGAATAAAACAAAAAACGACTTAACGCTCCTAATTAGCGAGTGTCCCGCCGTTGCGGCAGGAGTTTTTACTACAAACCCGGTACATGCGGCGCCTGTTGCATGGGGCAGAGAGATAATAAATAAAGGAAATACCGTTCGCGGGATATTAATAAACAGCGGAAATGCCAACGCTTGTACAGGGCAGCAAGGCGTCCTCGATAATAAGGCGATGGCGCAAACTTTTGGTGAATTACTAAATGTGACGGCAGAAGAAATTTTGGTTTGCTCCACGGGAGTGATTGGAGTGCCGCTTCCTATGGACGTTGTTATTCCGGGAATCAAAACGACATTTCCAACACTTGGGCGCAGCGTTGCACATGGTGAAAATGCAGCAGAAGGAATTATGACAACAGACTCATTTAGTAAAACGATAACGGTGACGATAACTTTATCCGGGAAAACTGTTACGATAAGTGGAATAGCAAAAGGCTCAGGTATGGTTCATCCTAATATGGCGACAATGCTGGCTTTTGTGACAACGGATGTCTCTATTTCTGCGGGAATGCTGCAAAAAGCTCTTTCGGACGTAACTCTCGATACATTTAATATGATTTCGGTTGATGGTGACACAAGCACAAACGACACGCTTTTTGCGTTGGCTAACGGAATGGCAGGCAACGAGGTTATCGAAGAGGAAAACGAGGATTATATAATTTTTAAAAATGCACTTTATGCAGTTAACAAAAAACTTGCGATGGATATTGCGAAAGACGGAGAAGGTGCAAGTAAATTTTTAGAAGCAGTTGTTTTAGGTGCAAAAACTAAAGAAAACGCAAGATTGATTGCACGTTCTGTAATTTCATCAATGCTTGTAAAAGCAGCAATGTTTGGTGCGGATGCGAACTGGGGAAGAGTACTTTGTGCTATGGGATATAGCGGTGGAGCTTTTGACGTTGCCAACGTTGACATTGAGTTTCAAAGTAATGCAGGTACAATTTCTTTAATGAAAAAAGGAGCACCAATTCCATTTAGTGAAGACGATGCACTCAAAATTTTGAATGAGAAGGAAATTATCATTAAGATGATATTAAAAGACGGAGATGCATCAGCAACTGCATGGGGTTGCGATTTAACTTATGATTATGTGAAAATTAACGGTGAGTATCGCTCGTAAAGGATACACGTACTTACTCGAAAAGGATACATTTACTTAGAGGAGGGCTTATTTTGCAGCAGTATATTGACAAGGCAAAAATTCTTATTGAAGCGTTGCCGTATATTAAAAGGTTTAATGGTATTACAGTGGTTATTAAATATGGCGGGAGCGCGTTGATTGACGAGGAAATAAAAAACTCTGTCATGCAAGACATTGCTCTTATGAAATTTGTAGGGTTTAATCCGGTTATTGTTCATGGTGGCGGACCGGATATAAATAACATGCTTGAGAGGCTTGATATTGAAAGTCATTTTATTAATGGGCTTCGAGTGACGGACGATGAAACGATGGAAGTTGTTGAAATGGTTCTTGCGGGTAAAATAAATAAGGCTATGACTATGGAACTCTCGCAGCAAGGGGTAAAAACCGTCGGAATAAGCGGAGTTGACGGCAGAATGCTTGAGGTAGAAAAGCTGACACCAAATGGCAATGACATTGGCCGTGTAGGGGATATTGTGAAAGTGAATACAGAGTTAATCAAATCGCTACTTGATAATGATTTTATTCCCGTTGTATCACCGATAGGGTTTGATAAAGATGGGCAAACGTACAATGTTAATGCAGATTACGCCGCGGTAGCGGTAGCAAGTGCGCTTTCGGCGGAGAAGCTGGTGTTTCTTACTGATGTTCCCGGAGTATTAAAAGACGTGAATGATCCCAGTAGTATAGTTTCAATGCTAAATGCAGAAGAGGCACAAGAAATGCTTGACACCGGCACAATTTCCGGTGGAATGGTGCCAAAAGTAGAATGCTGTTTGGCAGGGCTAAATGCAGGAGTGCAACAAGTGCATATCTTGGATGGTGGGGTAGAGCATTGTCTTGTTTTGGAGATATTCACAAAAGACGGGATCGGGACGCTATTTGAAAAGTAGGAGGAGTTTATGAATAAATACGAACATGCAGAAAGCGTAGTAATGAATACATATAAGCGTTTTCCTATAGTGATAGATAAGGGTGAAGGTTGTTATGTTTATGATGAGGACGGCAAGAAATATTTGGATTTTGTTGCGGGAATTGCAGTAAACACTTTTGGGCATGGTTATCCTGCTGTAGTTGATGCTAT
>JGI20163J15578_10000830_pt1 | contig 12818 bp, 12 predicted proteins | sample TergutCu122P1_FD_15578 | JGI IMG/M metagenome (IMG submission 15578)
GGGCTTATACAGTCACCATTAATGACGAAATAATAACATTTTTAGACACACCTGGACATGAGGCATTTACATCTATGAGAATGCGCGGAGCAAACTCCACGGATATTGCCATCTTAGTAGTAGCGGCAGATGATGGAGTTATGCCGCAAACTGTTGAGGCTATTAGCCACGCCAAAGCTGCTGGAGTTGAGATTATTGTGGCAATAAATAAAATAGATAAACCAGGGGCCAATGTAGAAAGAGTCAAGCAGGAATTAACAGAGCATGAGCTGGTTGCTGAAGATTGGGGTGGAAGCACTGTTTTTGTACCAGTATCTGCTAAGACTAGAGAAGGAATAACTGATTTGTTGGAGATGATTTTGTTAACATCAGAGGTTCTGGAACTAAAAGCTAACCCCGAACGCTCAGCTAGAGGTTTAGTTATTGAGGGGCTACTAGATAAGGGTAAAGGTTCTGTAGCTACAGTTTTAGTTCAAAAAGGTACCCTTAGAGTTGGTGATTCTATGGCAGCAGGCTCAGCATATGGTAAGGTTAGAGCCATGATGGACTACAAAGGCAAACGAGTCAAAACTGCAGGTCCATCTCAGCCAGTAGAAATACTTGGTTTAAATGGAGTACCTAAGGCAGGGGAAGTTTTTGTAGGCTGTGAAACTGAAAAAGAGGCCCGTAGCTTTGCTGAAACATTTATTTCTCAAAATAGAGTTAAGATGCTTGAAGAAACCAAATCAAGAATGTCATTAGATGATTTGTTTACTCAAATTAAAGAAGGCAATTTAAAAGAGCTTAACATTATTGTAAAAGCAGATGTTCAAGGCTCTGTTGAAGCCCTTAGACAAAATCTACTAAAACTATCAAATGAAGAAGTTGTGATTAAAGTAATCCACGGTGGTGTAGGTGCAATTAATGAATCTGATGTCATTTTGGCATCTACCTCAAATGCTATTATTATTGGATTTAATGTTCGCCCTGATGTAACAGCCAAAGAAACTGTTGACAGAGAGGGAGTAGATTTAAGATTGTACAGTGTAATCTACAACGCAATTGATGATGTTGAAGCAGCTATGAAAGGCATGCTAGATCCTATCTTTGAGGAAAAAGTGTTAGGTCATGCAGAAATACGTCAAATATTTAAGGCCTCAGGTATTGGTAATATTGCTGGTTCTTACATTCTTGATGGAACTTTTGAAAGAGGTTGTAAGGTTAGAGTGTCTAGAGGAGATGAGGTTATTTATGATGGCGATTTAGCTTCCTTAAAGCGCTTCAAGGATGATGTGAAAGAAGTTAGAGCTGGTTATGAGTGCGGTTTAGTTTTTGCTAACTTCAATGATGTGCAAGAAGAAGACCGTGTTGAGGCCTATAAGATGGTTGAAGTAGAAAGGAAGTAGGATAATGAGAAGGCGAGAGATAAAAAGCTCAAGAGTAAATAACGAAGTGCAACGTGAATTAAGCAATATAATCCGAGGTGGTCTAAAAGACCCTAGAATTGCTGAAATGACCACCGTTGTAGCAGCAGATGTTACAACTGATCTTAAAATATGTAAAGCATATATAAGTGTTTTAGGTGATGCGAAAACCAGGGAGAGAACGATTGAGGGTTTGCAAAATGCAGTTGGCTTTATCCGCAAGGAATTGGCTCGTAACCTTAATATGCGAAACACGCCAGAAATTCATTTTATTTTGGACCAATCCATTGAGTATGGGGTTAATATGTCTAAGAAAATTGATGATCTTATTAAAGATAGCTAATGGGGGCAAAGTATGGAGTATAATATAGCCAATATCATAAAAGGGAAGACTAAGGTTGCTCTAGGAGGACACATTCGCCCAGATGGTGACTGTACAGGTGCCTGTGTTGGATTACTTTTGTATATCAAAAAGAATTTTCCCCAGGTAAAAGTTGATGCTTACCTAGAAGATATACCAAAGGCATTATATTTTATTAATGGTGTAGACCAGGTGAAAAATGTAGTTGATAATGACATTGAGTATGATTTATTTATTTCTCTAGATTGTGGCGATAAGTACAGACTTGGTTTATCCCTTCCTCTTTTCAACAACGCAAAAGAAACATTTTGTGTGGATCATCACATAAGTAATAAAGGCTATGCAGATGGGAATTTTATTGTTCCTACTGCTAGTTCAACATGTGAGCTGGTGTATCAACTATTGGAACCAGAATTAATTGACCAAGACGTAGCTGCGGCCTTATTCATGGGCATTGCCCATGACACCGGTATATTTAGATTTAGCAGCACTTCTCCCGAAACCCTAGAGATTGCGGCAGCATTACTGCGCACAGGAATAAGGGGAGATCATATTATCGAAAAGACTTTCTACGAAAAATCATTCCCTCAAGTAAGAATTACTGGTAAAGCTTTATATGATAGCCAACTTGTTTTAAACAACAAGTGCATAGTATCAGTACTTACTAGTGAAGATATGAATGATTTTGGAGTAGGCACTTATGAATTGGATGGTATTACTAGCCAACTTTTGTTGACAGAAGGTATAGACGTAGCTATTTTCATTTGCGAACTTGAGGGAAATGAACTTAAGGTTAGTCTACGGTCTTCGGATAAAGTAGACGTAAGTATAGTTGCCACTAATTTTGGTGGTGGCGGTCACAAAAAGGCAGCAGGATTTTCCATAACTGCTCCAAGTACTGAAGTTATAAAGCTAGTATGTGAAGAGATTGGGAAGCAATTGTGATTAATGGAATTGTAAATATAAACAAAGAAACTGGTTTTACATCCCATGATGTAGTGGCTAAGCTTAGGGGGATTACCAACCAAAGAAAGATTGGGCATACAGGTACATTAGATCCAGATGCCAAAGGTGTGCTTCCTATTTGCTTTGGGAAGGCTACAAAGGTATGTGAATTACTAACCAATAAGGATAAAGTATACATCACTACATTATTGCTTGGCAAGGTGACGGATACTCAAGATAGCTCTGGAAAAGTCATAGATGAATATGATGTTTCAGAGCTTTTAGAAAGTGATTTGCAAAGGTGTATTCTGAGTTTTGTAGGGGAATATATGCAAATTCCACCTATGTATTCAGCTTTAAAAGTTAAAGGCAAAAAACTTTATGAGTTGGCGAGAGAAGGTGTAGAAATAGAGCGTGCCCCTCGCAAGGTCTTAATTAATTATATTAAAATTTTGAGGATAGATTTACCCCGAGTGAAAATGGAAGTAAGCTGCTCTAAAGGTACATATATACGAACTTTGTGCCATGATATAGGTGAAAAACTAAATTGTGGTGGTTTAATGGAGAATCTTCTACGAATAAAAGTTGGAGACTTTGCATTGGAAGAAAGCATTACAATAGACCAGTTTGAATACATCTTTTCTAAAGGACAACTTGGTGATGTTTTATTGAAGGTAGACGAGATTTTTTGTGATTATCCAAGAAAAACAGTCCTAGAAGGAGAGGAGCGATTGGCATATAATGGTAATGCAATCCCCTTGGATATCATAGTAGAAGAAGCAGATATAATAAATGGAGACAAAGTTCGACTATATGATTTTAATAATGATTTTATTGGTATTTATAAATACTTAGACGGTAGGTTAAGTGTAGAAAAAATGTTCTACGAAGGATTGTAAGGGACTCTTCCTAATAGCTACCAACTGTTGACTAATCACTAAGAAGCAGAACAAAAGCAGTGGCAAGGAACACAAGATATAGGTGAAAAGATGGAATTAGTAAGTGAAATCAAAGAATATTATTCAAAAAAAAGAACAGCAGTGGCTTTAGGGAAGTTTAATGGCTTTCATAGAGGACATAGGGCATTACTAAATAAAATAATGGAGTATTCTTGTAATGAAATAAATAGTGTGTTGTATGTCTTCGATATCAATGAAAAATCTTTGCTGACTAAAGAGGAAATGTTAGATTACCTGGGGGATTCTGTGGATACTCTTATAATCTGTTCCTTAGAGGATTTTATTAAGAAGATGAGTGGCCAAACTTTCGTGGAAGAAGTGCTAGTGAAAAGATTAAGTGCCAAGTATATTGTAGTAGGAGAGGATTTCAGGTTTGGACATAATAGAGAGGGAGATGTATCGGTACTTAGAAAATACTCCCAGCAATATGATTACTATGTAGATGTTGTGCCAAAGGTTATGTACGAAGATAAGGCAATTAGTAGCTCTTACATAAAAAAAGTTTTAGAAAGAGGAGAGGTGCATCTTGCTAACTCCTTACTCGGACACGATTATAAAATATCAGGAGTTGTTGTAGATGGGCATAAACTAGGGAGAACCATTGGTTTTCCTACTATAAACCTGGTGCCGCCTTGTAGTAAAATACTACCTTTGTTGGGAGTATATGGTTGCTCTGTATTTATAGACGATAAAGTCTATAAAGGCATCTGCAATATCGGCGAAAAGCCTACGGTTACTAAGGAAACTAAACCTGTGGTAGAGAGTCATATTTTTGATTTTGATGGCGACGCCTACGGAAAAAAAGCTAGCGTTAAACCACTTTTCTTGGTAAGACCAGAAAAGAAGTTTAACACTATTGAGGAGTTAAAAATACAAATTGGAAGAGATATAGAAGTTGTTAAAGGTTCATTTTGGCTTTAGTGTCGGCAAAAGCTTTTAACGCGAAATCCAAATCCTCGGTGGTATGAGCTGCCGAGACTTGAGTGCGGATGCGAGCTTTGTCCTTAGGTACTACAGGGAAACTAAAGGCAATTACATAAACTCCCTTTTCCAAAATACGTTTAGCAAATTCACCAGCCACATGAGCATCATAAAACATTACTGGTACAATTGGATGCTCCCCAGGTAAAACTTCAAAACCAAGTTCTGTTAGACCCCTACGAAAATAGGCGGTATTTTTTTTGAGAACATCTAGTAAGTCATTATTTTCTTTTAGCATCTTTATTACTTCTAGGGTGACGGCTGCTATGGGAGGAGCAAGGCTGTTAGAAAAGAGGTATGGCCTACTACGTTGGCGCAAAAGCTCGATAATCTCCCGGCGACCGCTAGTATATCCACCAGAGGCACCGCCCATTGCTTTTCCAAAAGTTCCTGTTAAAATGTCGATTCTTTCCACCACATTGTGATACTTATGGGTTCCCTCTCCATTTTCCCCTAGTACTCCAACTGAATGGCTGTCATCAACCATTACTAAGGCCTCATATTTTTCCGCCAAGTCACAAATAGCAGGTAGATTAGCTATGTAACCATCCATGGAAAAAACACCATCAGTTACAATAAGAATTATTCTAGCTCCATTTACCTTAGCTTCTTCTAATTTAAGGGCTAAGTCCGCCATGTCGTTATTATTATATCTGTAACGAGCAGCTTTACACAAACGAACACCGTCAATAATACTGGCGTGATTTAGCTGGTCACTAATAATAGCGTCCTCAGGCCCAAGAAGAGTTTCAAAAAGGCCGGTATTTGCATCAAAACAAGATGAGTAAAGAATACTATCTTCCATACCTAAAAAATCACTTAATTCATTTTCTAAATCCTTATGTATTTGTTGAGTTCCGCAAATAAATCTTACTGAAGCCATACCAAATCCCCATTCACTAACGGCATTCCTTGATGCTTCAATTAGACGGGGATGTCCAGCCAACCCTAAATAGTTATTTGCACACATGTTAAGGACATTACTATTATAATTAGTACTAATATGGCTACCTTGAGGAACAGTTATAATTCGCTCACCTTTGTAAAGTCCTGCTTCTTTAATTTCTTCAACAGTTTGTTGAAATATGGATAATGCTTTTTTCATAATTTCTCCTATATTTATTAAATGTTTTTCCAATCAAGTACAATCTTGCCACAATTACTGCTATTCATAACCTCAAATCCCTCTTGGAAATCCCTTGCATCAAAGCGATGGGTAATTACTGGTGCAACATTTAACCCACTTTGGAGCATAGCCGTCATTTTGTACCAAGTTTCATACATTTCACGACCATAAATTCCCTTTAAAGTAATGCTATTCATAATAACCTTATTCCAGTTTATCTGGGTTTCATCAGGTAGAAATCCTAATAAAGAGATACAGCCACCGTTACGCATATTGTCAATCATATCCCTAAAAGCAGATGGGTTACCAGATAACTCTAATCCTACATCAAAACCTTCCTTCATGTTTAGCTCTGGTATGACTGCACTAATAGATTTTTCCAAGGGATTAACCACACGATTTGCTCCTGCCTCTCTAGCAAGTTCTAACCGGTAAGGATTAATATCACTAACTGTAATGTGACGAGCGCCTACATGGCGGCAGATTGCAGTTGCCATAACTCCTATGGGGCCTGCTCCTGTAATAAGAACATCTTCACCTACCAAATCAAATGACAGTGCTGTATGCACAGCATTTCCTAGAGGGTCAAAACAGCTAGAAATATCATCATCAATATCGTCATCAAGTCGCCAAACATTCTCGCTGTTTATACATAAATACTCAGCAAAAGCACCATCTCTTTGTACACCCACACTGACTGTATGTGGACAAAGATGGCGACGACCAGCCAAGCAATTACGGCAAGAGCCACATACTAAATGACCTTCACCAGAAACTCGTTCTCCAATTTTAAAGGCTGTAACATTTGAGCCAAGAGCAGCAACTTCTCCAGCAAACTCATGGCCAATTATTAAAGGAGTCTTTATATTGGATTTAGCCCACGCATCCCAGTTGTAAATGTGTAAATCGGTACCACAAATGGAAGTTTTAGTAATCTTAACAAGAACTTCGTTTGGCTTAGGGTTGGGAATAGGAGCTTGTTGCATTACTAAACCTTTTTCAGGTTTTGCTTTTACAATAGCCATCATAGTTGACATAATAAAATCCTCTTATAACTTAATATTTCAAGACGCATAAACATCTTACTATTTGAATGGTAACATGGCGAAAATAGAATGTCAATGAAGTAGGAGAGTGAAGAAACGAAAATCCTCAAAAGTACGTTTCTTTAGAAAATTTAATTTTGGGCTAGCTTTTACTAAAGAAAAGTGGTAGTATGGTTTTTAAAGAATGTTCACGAAAAATAAAAATTAATTTTCGCAAAATGAAATTGAACCAAACTCTATTAAATAGGGCTGGGGGATTTCGAAGGAAGATGGAGGATTTAACCAATGAGTCATGGTACATTTACGGCAACACAAGCTAAGGATAAGCTAAAAACAAGCTTTCTTAAAAAGGGCCTATTTATTGCAACAATTTCAGGCATGAGTTACGGATTATATATAGCATTCATAACTCTTGCTATGAGTGTGGGAATCTGGGAAGAGTGGTATGGAGACGCAAATGTAGCTGCGTTGTCAGTGTTTACTATTTTTATATTCCTATCAATTCTTGCTAATGCAATAAACTATTCTGTAAGTGCCATTTGGGGAGCAGGGTTTGCTGCTATTAAGGGAAAGATGAGAGAACTACGCCGGAGTTTGAAAACAAAACCAGGACGTACTTTAGTAATTGCGGCTTTAGTAGGGGGACCAATTTCAGGTAGTGCCTTTGTAATTGCATTAATGATGGCTGGTCCGATTGCCACACCAATAACTGCGTTATGTCCGGCTATAGGAGCAATTTTTAGCCGAATTTTCTTTAAACAAAAACTAAATGCTAGAATGATAGGTGGTATTATTGTTTGCGTAATTGCTAGTTTCCTAATTGGAATGCAAGGATTAGGGGCAGATGCTCCAGAAAACATGTTTATTGGAATCCTAATTGCCTTGATTTGTGCTTTTGGCTGGGGCTTTGAAGGATGCGTGGCTGGCCATGCAACCTCGATGATTGACTATGAAATTGCAGTATTAATTAGACAAATCACTACAGGCCTAGCCGGATTATTTATACTTGTACCTTTATTTGCCATAATTGGTGGTGATATAAGCCAAGCTATTTATGTAACAGGACGAACAGTAACAGACATGGGTTCGATGCCTATATTCCTAATTAGTGGTTTCTTTGCATTATTTGCATTTAGCCTTTGGTATAAGGGTAATAGCATGTGTGGTACAGCTCTTGGAATGGCAGCTAATGGAGCATATTCATTCTGGGGACCTTTCTTCTGCTGGGTTATTTTAGGATTGTTCCTAGGGTTTGAAGGCATGGAATTATCAGCTGTAGCCTGGGGAGCGTCGGTGTTAATGTTTGTTGGTATATTGTTTATTGCAGTAAATCCGTTTTCCTATTTAAAAAAGAAGGAGGTGGCTTAAATGATGAATTTACCCCTTAATTGTGCAATTTTAAAATATTTTACTAAGGTAGATGTTCCATCTAGTGCAGATGATGTTATGGAAGCTTTAAAGGCAGATTACGGAGATTTTAAGGCTTTTAAGAAAAAGGAAGTTATGAGTGTCCTTATGACAGGAGTTGTTAACGGATTCCTACAAGAAGAGCGGTATGAGTTAGGTAAGGATGGTAATGTAACCATATGGTACAAAGCAAATCAAGAAGGCAGGGATTTAATAAACCACTATCTTCCTGATTAAGAAACGTTAAAGCATTTACAAAGAAGTGACGGGGCCCAAGCACGACAAGTCGTACTTGAGTGGGCTACCGTCACTTTTGTCGCTAAATATTTACAAGATTTTCAGCTGTAGCCATTTCCTTTGTAATCTCAAACATATTAGTGATTTGACCGACAGCCAGCTTGTCTTTTAGATTATAATAATCAATACAAGAGCCACAAGTTAAAATGTGGACTCCCCCAGCTTCTAAATTACGTAAATCTTCTAGCGCATTAGAATCTGTGGAGGTCATATAGGCGCCTGAGTTTAGAAATATAATTGATTTTGGAAGGGGCTCTAGCTCTGTAAGGGTGTAAATATAGTTACTAAGAAGTACTTCACCTAGTTCTTTAGGGCCATTTCCAAAAGTATCACTTGAAATAATAATTGTCATGGGTTTGTTTGTGACGCTCATATCTTTTTCCTTTCAATTTTTGTAGCAGTTCACATTGCATCAGTAGGAGCACCCCAAGGTCACAGTCTCGCAAATGCGGTTTCGAGAAGTCGAAAACCTAAAAGATAATAAAAATATGCTTGAACACAAATTAAAGAAATAACTCGCTACGCTCAAACAAAATTCTTTAATTTGTTAAGCATAGTTTTATTAGCTAAGGTTTTCTGACATCTCTGCAAATGCATTTGCGAGACTGTGACCTTGGGGCGCTCCATATAATACAGTGTGAACAGCACTGTTATCCTTAATTATGTAACAGTTCAAAACAAGATATACATTTTACTAATTCTAGGTTATCATATAATAGGTATAAGTTTCAACTGTTGTCTACGAAACAGTAACGTGTATTTGGATAACTGGATTGGAGAGTATATGATTACTATTATTATTAAAGGACTACTAATATTAATAGGCCCCTTTTTGATTAACGCTTCTTTTGATGAGTTTATAACAATTGTTATGATTCTTGTTGTTATATCAATTACAGCCTTAAGTCATTATCTAGATAAAGATATTATATCATTAGGTAGCACCTTTGTGATTTTAGGATTATGTATTTTTGTACCAGATGTAATGTCATTTCTTCCATTGTTATGCTTTAACCTGTTAGAGTTAAAAAGATGGAAGTTATTACCTTTTATTGCAGTTCCAGTGATAATACATTTTGCGTACTTTAATACAAGGGAGATGGTTTTGCTCATTTTACTTGGGGCAATAGCAATATGCTTACAAAATCTTTGCGCTAAACTTGGTAGCCTTATTGAAGATAATCATAGAATCCGTGATAATAGTATTGAGCTACAATACGAACTTCAAAAAAAGAACAAAGCATTGGTGGATAATCTTGATTATGACATCTACCTTGCCACTTTGAAAGAGAGGAATCGAATTGCAAGAGAAATTCATGACAATGTAGGGCATGATTTATCACGATCTATTTTACAAGTGGGGGCAATTCAGACAATTAATAAGGAGGAATACTTGGTAGAACCAATAAATTCCTTGAAAGAAACTCTAGATTCTGCCATGACGAGTATACGAGAAAATGTCCATGGTTTGCAGGATGATTCTATAGATTTACAAGAAGCTATCAAGAAAATAGTAGAACCCATTAATTGCCATGTGGACTTAGAGTATGATTTGACAGATGAGATTGCAAGCAATGTCAAATATTGCTTCTTAGGAATAATAAAAGAAGCTATAACCAATCTATCAAAACATAGTGATGCCACAGAAGTACAGATAATTCTAAAAGAGCACCCTGCTTTTTATCAGTTGTTATTTCATGATAATGGAAGTGCAGATCCTGGCTACACAGACACTGACTATAAAGGAATGGGTATCTCCAATATGAGAGACCGAGTAGTTGCTCTTAAAGGTCAGTTTAATGTATCTTACAATAATGGGTTTAGAATATTTGTATCAATTCCAAAAGAATAAGAAAGGTAATATACATCATGAGAATAATAATTGTTGATGATGATGCAATTGTGTCATCTTCTCTTAAAACAATCTTGGAATCAGAAAGAGAAATAGAAGTTGTTGGCATTGGTGGAGATGGCAATGATGCAATTAAATTATACAAGGAGCATAAACCAGACGTAGCACTTCTTGATATTCAGATGCCTAATAAGAACGGCCTTGAAGCGGCCAAAGAGATATTGGAATTTGATAATCAAGGAAAAGTTCTTTTCTTGACTACCTTTTCTGATAATGATTACATAATCCAGGCTTTAAACTTAGGAGCTAAAGGCTATATTTTAAAGCAAGACTTTGCTAGTATTGCTCCTGCTTTAAGGGCAGTATTAAGCGGGCAAAGTGTTTTTGGGACGGATATAGTTTCGAAGTTACCAGACTTGGTGAAGGTAAGTTCAAAGTTTTCTTATTCGGATTTGGATATTAATGAGAAAGAAGAGGAGATTATTTCTTTAGTTGCTCAGGGACTTAACAACAAGGAAATAGGGGAAGAACTATTTTTAAGTGAAGGAACTGTCCGTAATTATTTAAGTAATATACTAGATAAGCTTGACCTAAGAGATAGAACCCAGCTAGCTGTATTTTATTATAAAAATAAGGTATGATGGAGCCTCAATCGGGTGGGAGGCTTCTCTTTTCAGCCTCGCTGCCCGGGCGCCAGGGCGATGTCGCCTATGCTGTAACGGAATTTACTTCCGTGTAAGCATGTTTAGGTGATTAAGTTCCTTATCGCCCTGTGTGCAGAAAAAAGAGGCAGCCATCACCACCTCTTATAAGTATAAAATTAAAGCACATCTTGGCGTTTTAGGCGAAATAATCGCCAGTTATCCTACATGTTTCTCTCTGCAACTAAGTTAACCCCTGTTCCAAATATATCCTCGATTATGATGTCACCCATTACTATAGGTGAAGTTAAGGTAATATCCTTTACTGCTTTAACTACTTCTAATTTATATTTTTCAGGAATAGGCTTATCTGTTCTCACAGGAATAACAGGGTGTATGCCACCATCTATTTTGACAGTAGTACATACCATTCTGGTGGGATTAGTAATTTCTTCATAAGCATGATCGATGCCTCTTTTACACTTCTCACCAGTTACCTTTAAGTCCTCTATCGTTCCAGTAATTTTCATTCTACACCCTACTGGACAAACTACACATACTAAATCTCTATCTATTTTACTCATTGGTCACCTCCAACTACAAGTGTGATTTCAATATCACCTTTAACTCCCTCAAAAATAGACCTCTTAACAGGTTGTTTAATCATCTCGCCAGGGGTAAGGTGTCTTTTGTTAAAACTTGCAAGTTCTTTTCCTTGGTTGCTAACTACAATTTTAGCTTTTTCATAAATATCCTCTACGCGTAAAAATAGGTCCAACTTTTCAGGCATGGCAGAGTATCTAAGTTTGTGAGGAACACAATATGTAAGGCCGCCAGATACTAAAACGTTCATTTCGTCGGATTGGTCTTGGCTCTCACCTTTAACATATTTTGCAGCAGCAGCTCCTGCTCTTTGGCTTTCCTCGGTTACAAAGTCTACCACGTCATGTACATGGACTACATTACCACAAGCAAAAATCCCAGGTATAGAAGTCTCCATACTTTCATTTACAATTGGGCCATCTGTCTTTCTGTGGATATTGATTCCAGCTAATCTGGAAAGCTCATTTTCTGGAACAAGTCCAACAGAAAGTAATAAAGTATCACACTCGTAATCCTTTTCTGTTCCTGGAATTACTCGTTTTCTTTCATCAGTCTTGGCAATTGTTACACTTTCAAGTCTGTCCTTGCCGTTTATCTTTGTAATGTTATGATTTAGAAGTAGTGGAATGTCGTAATGATTTAAACACTGAACAATATTACGAGTAAGTCCTTTTACAATATGGCCACGAGCCAATACAGCACTTACCTCTCCGCCTTCAAGAACAATTCTTCTTGCCATAATCATTCCAATGTCTCCAGCACCAAGAATAATGGCTTTTTTCCCTACAGCATAACCTTCAATATTTATGTAACGTTGGGCAGCTCCTGCCGTAAATACACCTGCTGGACGGTCTCCTGGAATGGCTACTGCTCCTCTTGGTTTTTCTCTACAGCCCATTGCTAAAATAATAGCCTTTGCTTGGATTTCTAATACGCCACTGGTATTCATGGCTTTTACTTTTCTATCAGAAGTAATCTCTGTAACCATTGTATCTAATAGAATATCGATATTTTCATCGTAGGCCATGTTAATATATCTTTGGGCATATTCAGGTCCTGTAAGCTCCTCATTAAAGATGTGAATACCAAAGCCATTGTGGATACATTGTTGCAGAATCCCTCCTAGCTCTACATCTCTTTCAATTACAAGTACACTTTCTATTCCTTGCTTCTTTACTTCAATTGCGGCACCTAGCC
>JGI20163J15578_10000831_pt1 | contig 12812 bp, 10 predicted proteins | sample TergutCu122P1_FD_15578 | JGI IMG/M metagenome (IMG submission 15578)
TGCCGAGGCATGGCCGGAAGCCGAAATTGTGCAGCAGACTGCTGCACAATTACCGTGGTTCCACCTTTGCACCTTGCTTGACAAGCTCAAAGACCCGGCTCTGCGCCTCTCCTACGCGAAGCAAGCACTTGCCGAAGGCTGGTCGCGCGCCACACTGGAACGACACATCCGCAACCGCTTGCATGAGCGACAAGGCCAAGCTGTCACGAACTTCGATACGCGCCTGCCTGCCCCGCACTCGCAACTGGCGCATGAAACGCTCAAAGACCCGTATCTGTTCGACTTTCTTGGCTTGGGCGATGACGCCCATGAGCGCGAAATCGAAAACGCACTGATACGGCACATCACCAAATTTCTGCTGGAGTTGGGAAGCGGTTTTGCCTACATAGGTCGCCAGTTCAGGCTGGAAGTAAATGGTGACGAGTTCTTCATCGATTTGCTTTTCTATCACACAAGACTCAAGTGCTATGTGGTGGTAGAACTGAAAGCGACTGCCTTCAAGCCTGAACACGCCGGACAATTGAATTTCTATCTGACCGCCGTAGACAGGCAAATAAAAGCCCCTGAAGACAAACCCACCATCGGCCTGTTGCTGTGCAAGACGCAGAACCGTCTGGTGGCTGAATACGCACTGTCGGGCATCGACAAGCCTATGGGCGTAGCCGAATACGAACTGGTGCGTACCCTACCTGAACCGCTCGTTAGCAGCCTGCCCACAGTAGAGCAACTGGAAAGCGAATTGGGCATCATCGAAGACGCATTGCTACAGGAAACGAAGGACGGCGCGCAAACATGATGAATGTGGAAAAAACAACAATGAGTGAAACGAACACAACGGCGGAAAAAAACATAGACGATGTCATCGTTGTCGGCGCAGGGGTTTCCGGCCTGACGACAGCGTATCGGTTGGCCCGGAAAGGGTGTCGCGTTCGTGTGCTGGAAATTGCGCCGCGCGTCGGCGGCAGTGTTGGCTCGGGGCGCCATGACGGAATGTTGTGGGAGTCGGGGCCGAACAGCGGAATGGATACGACGCCGCTGATCAATGAATTGCTTGACGATCTCGGCATTCGTGAGCAGCGCGCCGACGCGCGCAAAATCTCTGATCGCCGTTTCATCGTGCGTGACGGGCGGTTGATTCCGTTGCCGATGTCGCCGCCGACTTTTTTCTCGACTCCGCTGTTTTCAGCCGGAACCAAGCTTGGATTGTTGCGCGAGCCGTTCATTGCGCGCTCGAAACCCGAGGTTGAAGAGAGCGTTTCCGCGTTTGTGCGTCGCCGCCTTGGATCGGAATTTCTCGATTACGCGATCGAGCCGTTTGTTTCCGGCGTCTTCGCGGGCGATCCCGATCAATTGTCGGTGCAGGCGGCGTTTCCGAAATTGTTTCAACTCGAACAACGTTACGGCGGGCTGATCCGCGGGCTGATTCTGGGTGCGCGCGAGCGCAAGCGGCAGCGCGAAAAATCGAAGAACAACGCCAAAAGTTTTTCCTTCCGTGACGGCATGCAGACGCTCACCGATACGCTGGCGCGCGGTATTGCATCTTCGGGAGGCGTTGTCGAAACAGACATCCGCGTGGGGGGCATTGCCTGCGATGCTCGGGGGCATTGGTCGGTGCAGTGCATTCGCGGGGGCGGGCAGGGCAGTGAAACGTATCAGGCCAGGAGCGTGGTGCTCTCAGTGCCCGCTGGCGCTACGGCGGAACTGTTGGAGTCGTTGAATGCGCCGTGGGCGGACGATGCCGTGCAGGCGTTGCGCAGCATTGCTTATGCGCCGGTGTCGGTGGTGGTCAGCGGTTGGCAGAGCGACGCGGTGAAGCATCCGCTGGACGGTTTTGGTTTTCTCGCGCCACGCAGGGAAAACAGGCGTATTTTGGGTACGCTGTTTTCCAGCAGCATGTTCGATCATCGCGCTGACGAGAAACATGCAGTATTGACCACGATGATCGGCGGCATACGCGCTCCCGAACTGGCGGCGAGCAGTGATGTCGTCCTGCAAACGATGGCCGAAGGCGATCTGGCCTCGTTGATCGGCGTGCAGGGAAAACCGCTTTGGACGCGAATCAGCCGTCACCCGCAAGCCATCCCGCAGTATACGCTCGGGCATCTCGAACGTATGCGCCAGGTTGACGCCGTTCGGGCGCATGCGCCGGGACTTTTCTTTTGCTGTAACTGGCGTGGCGGTATTTCGGTCGGCGACTGTATCAAGAACGGCTGTCAGACAGCCGAAGAGGCGGGCGCTTTCATTGAATCCCGCTGAACCCTGTCCGCGCTTGCGCATTGCTCCGCTTTGATCGAAACTCTCCCCCCGCGCAAAAGGAGCATGCCGCCATGACTTACCTCCAGGATGCAAAGCCCATCACACTCACCGAACTGGGCAAAATGCGCGCCGAAGGCCGCAAGATCACCATGTTGACCTGTTACGAGGCCAGCTTTGCCGCGCTGCTCGATCGTTGCGGCGTGGATACCATTCTGGTCGGGGATTCGCTCGGCAATACCATTCAAGGGCAAAAAAGTACGTTGCCCGTCACGCTCGATCACATGGTCTATCACACCGAATGCGTGTGCCGGGGCGCGAAACGCGCTTTCGTCCTGAGCGATCTGCCTTTCGGCAGCTACCAGGAAAGCCCCGCTCAGGCCATGCGGAGCGCCGTCCGGCTGATGGCCGCAGGCGCGCAGATGGTGAAACTCGAAGGCGGAGAGATCATGGCCGAGACCGTGCGCTTTCTGGTCGAGCGCGGCGTGCCGGTCTGCGCCCACATCGGCCTTACGCCGCAGTCGGTGCACCAGTTGGGCGGATATCGCGTGCAGGGGCGTGACGATGTCGGGGCGGCCCGTCTCAAGGCCGACGCGCTGGCGTTGGAACAGGCGGGCGCGGCCTTGCTCGTGATGGAGATGATTCCCTCCACGCTGGCCGGGGAAATCACTGCCGCGATGACGACGATGGCGACCATCGGCATCGGCGCGGGGCCGGGATGCGATGGACAGGTATTGGTGATGCACGACATGCTTGGTATCTTTCCCGGCAAGACGGCGCGCTTCGTGCGCAATTTCATGCAGGGCGCCGCCGCCATCGACGAAGCCGTCACGACTTACATCACCTCGGTCAGGGATGGCAGCTTTCCCGCACCGGAACATTGTTACTGAACCACATGCATATCCACACAACCATCGCAGCCCTGCGCGCCGCACGCGCCCAGGCCGGACGGGTCGCTTTTGCCCCCACGATGGGCAACCTGCACGACGGGCATATTGCCCTCATGCGCGCTGCCCGCAAGCACGCCAACGTCGACACCGTCATTGCCAGCATCTTCGTCAATCGCCTGCAATTCGGTCAGGGCGAGGACTTCGACAAATATCCGCGCACGTTTGAAGCCGATTGCGAACGGCTCATTGCCGCCGGGGTCGATCACCTGTTCACGCCTGCCGAGGCGGAGATGTACCCGCAGCCGCAGCGCTATCAGGTCACGCCCGACCCGGAACACGCCTCCATCCTCGAAGGCGCTTTCCGGCCCGGTCACTTTCGGGGCGTGGCGACCGTCGTGCTCAAGCTCTTCAACATCGTTCAGCCCGACGTGGCCCTGTTCGGCAAAAAGGATTACCAGCAATTCATCGTATTGAAAAACATGGTGCGTGAACTGGCTCTGCCCATCGAGGTCATTGCCCTGGACACGGTTCGCGCCGCCGATGGATTGGCGCAGTCTTCGCGCAACAATTACCTGTCGGCGGCTGAACGCGCCGAGGCCCCGCGCCTGTACCGGCAACTCTCCAACGTCGCCGAGGCAGTGCGCAATGGCGTGCACGACTTCACCCGCCCGTGTGCGGTTGCGCTCGCTGAACTGGAGCGGCATGGCTGGAAACCGGACTACCTGACCGTGCGCCGCCGCGTCGACCTGCAAATGCCGGAAGAGCCGGGAGAGCAGTTGGTCGTGCTCGCCGCCGCCCGCCTGGGAGCGACGCGGTTGATCGACAATATCGAGATCTGATAACGTCAGTCAGTCGTTCTGGAACGATTCTGGAGTGAGGAAATGGAAGTCATCGCCATTTTTTCTCGTTTCGGCAAAGTTTTTCTTGCAAGCGCTATCCTTGTCATACTCATAGGCGCCTAGATGCTTTTTAGCCGCGCAATGCCCGCAGGAGATGAGGCGCAACCCGCTGGAACATCCTACCCTTCGGTGAGCAAGTCGATATATGGGGAAATCCTGTCAGGCTTTGACAGGGAGCCAATACGCCTTGAGCAGTTTCAGGGTAAGGCTGTGTATATCAAATTCTGGGCTACCTGGTGTCCTTTGTGTCTGGCTGGGCTTGAGGACTTTGCGGCCCTGGCTGAGCAGGTATCGTCTTCGCCTGACATTGTTGTGATATCCATAGTCACGCCTGGACTGAACGGGGAAATTTCCAGGAGTGATTTCATTGACTGGGCCAGAACCCGGAAACTTTCTTTCCCAATTTATTTCGATGAATCGGGTGCTGTGAGTAAGGAGTTTGAAATTCGTGGGTATCCCGCAGCAGTCTACTTGGCTAAAGATGGCACTGTGATGAAAAAAACGGCAGGAGATGAGTTGAATGTACAGATTCTGCATAACCTGGCCTTCCCTGAAGAAGTTGGCCTTGCAGCTTCCAAAAACAAAACCTATGACGAGACAGCGGATATGGAAAAGAAGCCAATAAATACCACGGCAAATCTCCGTGACATCTATTTTTCCGGAGGATGTTTCTGGGGTGTCGAGGAATACTTTTCAAGAGTTCCTGGCGTATACGACGTAACCGTAGGGTATGCTAACGGCACGAAGGGTAATCCCAGCTACGAGGAAGTCTGTTCTGGAAAAACAGGTCACGCCGAAACCGTGCATATCCGGTATGACCCGCAAACCATCAGCCTGAAAACCCTGGCGGAACAGCTTTTCAAAATAATTGATCCGACCAGTGTCAACCGGCAGGGCAACGATGTGGGTAGCCAGTATCGCACCGGCATGTACTATGTGAATGAAGGGGACAGATCTGTTCTCGCATCCGTTATGGAAGGTATACAGAAAAAGTATTCCAAGCCTCTGGCTGTAGAGTTGATGCCATTAAAGAATTATTATCTTGCCGAAGAATATCATCAGGATTATCTCAAAAAAAATCCCAATGGCTATTGTCACATAGATTTTGAAAGCCTCAAAAATATTAAGACTGAAAGAAAGAGTTTTGTTGATCCGAGCAAGTATTCCAAGCCCTCTGATGAAGAGTTGAAAAAAAGACTCACGCCTGAAGAGTATAATGTTACCCAGAAAGGAGAAACCGAGAGAGCCTTTTCCGGAAAACTCTGGGATCACAAGGCACCCGGGATTTATGTGGATGTAACGACAGGCGAACCATTATTTTCTTCTGCCGATAAATTTGAATCTGGTTGCGGCTGGCCAAGTTTCACTAAACCTATCGACCCGGCAGTGATTACTGAGCATGAGGATAACAGCTACGGAATGAAACGGATCGAGGTGAGGAGTCGCGTGGGCAATTCACATCTTGGTCACGTTTTCAATGATGGACCGAAGGATATGGGTGGACTGCGTTATTGCATCAATAGCGTTGCCATCCGCTTTGTTCCATATGACGAGATGGACAAGCAGAACTATGGAAATCTGAAGTTTCTTGTCAAATAGCAGTTCATCGTGCGAGGGTGAGGTCGGGCACGCGAACTACCTGTAATCATGCCTTTACGACGATCATGTCATAAGTTCGGCTGTGCCAACCCCAGATTGCTCCACCCTGCAATATCTGCCACATGTCGGCGGGCGCGCCGTTGCTGCGCACGATCCGGATTTTGAACACATACTTACCCATAGTCTGCCCATGTGCGCGCAGCAGGCGGAAATTGATCGCGAGAAAAACGGCATTACCCAGAATCAGGGACAAGATGGGGGCAAGAAAAACCGAAAAGGAACCGGGGTCGATCATCGGTTCGAGTACTGCGAAAAGGGGAAAGAAAACCAGGGAAAAGCATGCAAACAGGATCAGAAGGTCAGCCACGATGGCGCCCAGACGGGCAGCCCGTCCGGCGGGTTCGATCGGCATGTTTTCAACTGGGGCAGGCATGGGGGAAGAAAGCGTGGAGAGGGCTGCCAGTGTAGCAGCCGGTGTAATTTCCCCTCAAAAAAAAGCGCCGGGTTGCCCCGGCGCAAGCCTTCACTCTCGCCTTCTGGCTCTTAGTAGGCGTAAATGGATTGGAGGATGACCTGTGAGCGGCCATCAGTGGTCCGGCTGCTGGCAGTGACCCGGAAGCGATTGCAATTCGTGTTTGTGTCCGGTTCGTCGATCTTGCAGGGCGCGTTCAGGGAGATGAGTTCGACGATGTAGTAGGGGGCGAGCGATAGCCCGTCGTCAGAGAAGTTGATGTTGTCTGCCCCGGCATCGTTACTTGCATCGCGCCAGAACGAGTTGACTTCACCCGGTGGAGGGCCTTCCCAGAGCGGCTGTGTGCATTGTCCGGGATCGCCTGCGATGTTTCTGTAGAGACCTCCGGTGCTCGGGTTATTGCAGTTTGCCAGGACAGTCGTGTCAGCTCCGTTGATGACCCAGTTTTCTGCCTGACGTTCGCCCATTCTGAGGCCGGCTTCCGCCGACTGGAAAGCCAGATCGCGGTCGTAGGTGTTGGCGCTCATCCGCTCCTGCATGAGCGTTCCGCGCAGTGAGGTGACAGCCAGCAGTGACATGACCAGCAGCAGAACCAGGGCGACGACCAGCGCCGCGCCACGCTGTGGCTGAAAAGCAGGCGCAGAGACGGGGGAGATCATGGCTATCTGTTCCGGAGGTTGATGGTCAGCCCGACCGTGCGCGTGATGGGTGGATTGGTGGCAGGATTGCCGGGATTAGCGGTATTACTGGTGATGTCGAGTTCGACATAGGCGGCAATGACTCTCGGCCAATTGGCATTGATGATTTGATCTGCGGTCACGTACTGGTTCTCGCCCGGCAACAGGTAGGTGATGCGCATGGCGGAAACATCCGTGGCAATCTCTTCGGTGCCCCCGTTGAACGCACGAAACAGGGAAGTGCCGCCTCGACCGTTATTGTCAACAAACCAGCCTTCGGCGTTGACTCTGCCCAGCGCGGCGACTCTCATGGTTGCGACCGCGCCGCTGAAAGCGTTCGTGCGGCTAACCGACCAGCGGTTGGTTCCAGCCACTTCGGCAATCGCCCCCGCTCTGAAAACCATGCCGCGCCCATCGTTCGTGTTACAGGCAAACAGGATGTTGCCAGCGGCAAGTCCTTCTCTCGTGGGAATGATCATGGCTCCGCCCGGCGGGGTGTCGTTGATGACGATCTTGACGGAGGCGTTGGCGGAAACGGTGATGACCGCGTCGCTACTGACGGTGCTGCCGATGGCAGGGAAATTGTCGCCGCTTACATAGCCGATGAGAGCAGATGTGAAATCATTTCCCCCTGACCACCAGTTGCCTGTTGGCGCCTCTCCTGCCATGTGAAGGATGAGTCCCGCGCCTGACGGGATGCCACAGGGATTTCCGCCCGCTTCACGCATCGAGCGGCCCATGAGCTGCATGGCGACCCGGGCGTTTTCCTGGATGCGGGATAGCTCGTCCGTGCGGCGCTGGGTTTCGCTGTTGGCAACGAAAATTCCCAGAACGCCGCCGACGACGATCAGCCCCAGCGTCATGGCAATCATCAGTTCGACGAGGGTCAGGCCGCGCTGGATGAAGAGGGCGGGGCGCATGGAGAAGCGGCTCATAGGCGGCTCCGCGTGGAAACGACCTGCGCTTGATCTCCACCCAGAGAGCGGCTGTTGTCCCACCGAACCGATACCGTGCAGAGGTTGGGATCAGCCGCATCGCACGCGATACTGCCGCAGGCGTTGCCATCGTTCGCGCCGCTGTTCAGGTTGTTCTGGATATTCTGGAACCAGAGGGTGAGATCACTTGCGACCAGCGGGTCGGTGGCGGAAATATCGGCGCTTTGGCAAATGAAACCGTTCGTTTCATAGTCCGGGCGAACGGTCCATGTGCCGGCAACGTCCCGCATGCTGGCGCGCATGGCATCGAGCATGGAATACGTGAGAAAAACGGCGGCGCTCTGCTCGAACGCGCCCTGATTGTTGCGCAGCGCCCCTGTCTGCATGGCGGCAATACCAAGGATGCCGAAGGCGAGCACGAAAACGGCGATGAGGACTTCAATCAGACTGACGCCGGTCTGACGGGATGTTTCGGAGCGATCGGGCGACTGCGATTCGGTCATGGCCCTGTATCCACAAGTGGTCTGCTTTGCAACTGCGATTCTGTTTGATCCACGGTTGGGGAGAAACGACCTATGTCACACCAACAGACGGGCCGGGTACCTGCGCAGGTAATTCGTCACGTGGGCGGCAATCCTCTTGAAGCCGGGCGATTTCGCCCCACATAGCGAGCATTGGTTTCCTTCACGTTTTGCTCCTTCCCCCGCTTGGCGGGCGAGAAGGCTGGGATGGGGGCGAATGCTGCTGAATGCCCCCACCCTAACCCTCCCCCGCAAGCGGGGGAGGGAGTCAAGTATGTTTTTTTACACGGGATTTTCATCATGCGACTCGACAAATTCACGACGCGGTTCCAGCAGGCGCTTGCCGACGCGCAAAGTCTGGCGGTCGGTCATGACCAACAATTCATCGAACCCCAACACCTGCTGCTGGCGCTGCTCGAACAGGAGGACGGCAGCACGGTTTCGCTGCTGCAGCGCGCGGGGGTCAATGTGCAGCCCCTGAGAGCGGCGCTTGCCCGTGCGCTCGATAATCTGCCGAAAGTCGAAGGGCACGGCGGCAACGTGACCGTAGGGCGTGATCTTGGCAGCCTGCTCAATCTCACCGACCGCGAGGCGCAAAAGCGTGGCGACCAGTTCATCGCCAGCGAAATGTTTCTGCTCGCGCTGACCGAAAACAAGGGCGAGGCCGGGCGATTGCTGCGCGAACATGGCCTCAATCGCAAGGCGCTGGAAGCGGCCATCGACGCCGTGCGCGGCGGCGCGTCGGTCAACGATCAGGAAGGCGAAGGGCAGCGCGAGGCGCTGTCGAAATACTGCATGGATCTCACCGAACGCGCGCGCGCGGGCAAGCTCGACCCCGTGATCGGTCGCGATGACGAGATTCGCCGCGCCATTCAGATTCTTCAGCGGCGCTCCAAGAACAACCCCGTGCTGATCGGCGAGCCGGGCGTCGGCAAGACGGCCATCGTCGAAGGACTGGCGCAGCGCATCATCAACGAGGAAGTGCCGGAAACGCTCAAGGGAAAACGGGTGCTGGCGCTCGACATGGCGGCGCTGCTGGCCGGAGCCAAATACCGGGGCGAGTTTGAAGAACGCCTGAAAGCGGTGCTGAAAGAAATCTCCCGCGAAGAGGGACGCATCATCGTCTTCATCGACGAATTGCACACGATGGTCGGCGCGGGCAAGGCCGAGGGGGCGATCGACGCCGGAAACATGTTGAAACCAGCGCTGGCGCGGGGCGAGTTGCACTGCATCGGCGCAACGACGCTGGACGAATACCGCAAGTACATCGAAAAGGACGCAGCGCTGGAACGCCGTTTCCAGAAAGTGTTGATCGAAGAGCCGACGGTGGAGGCAACCATTGCCATCCTGCGCGGCTTGCAGGAGAAATACGAAATCCATCACGGGGTGGAAATCACCGACCCGGCCATCGTTGCGGCCTCCGAGCTCTCGCACCGCTACATCACCGACCGTTTCCTGCCCGACAAGGCCATCGACCTGATCGATGAAGCGGCAGCGCGGATCAAGATGGAAATCGACTCCAAGCCCGAAGTCATGGACAAGCTCGACCGCCGCCTGATCCAGCTCAAGATCGAACGCGAAGCGGTCAAGAAGGAAAAGGACGAGGCTTCACAAAAACGCCTCTCCCTGATCGAAGCGGAAATCAGCCGACTGGAGAAGGAATACTCCGATCTCGAAGAAGTCTGGAAAGCGGAGAAGGCCCACCTGCACGGCGCCAGACACATCAAGGAAGAAATCGATCATCTCAAGGTGCGGATGGCCGAACTCCAGCGCAAGGGACAGTTCGACAAGCTCGCCGAACTGCAATACGGCGAACTGCCCAAGCTCGAAGCACAACTGAAAGCCGCCGAGAAGGCGGACGGGGCAGGGGAGGCCGCGAAACAGAATCGGCTCTTGCGTACCCAGGTCGGCGCAGAAGAAATCGCCGAAGTCGTCAGCCGCGCCACCGGCATTCCGGTGTCCAAGATGATGCAGGGCGAGCGCGAAAAGCTGCTCAAGATGGAAGAACGCCTGCACGAGCGGGTCATCGGGCAGGATGAAGCCGTGCGGCTCGTCTCGGATGCCATCCGCCGTTCGCGCGCCGGGCTTTCCGACGAAAACCGGCCTTACGGCTCTTTCCTCTTCCTCGGCCCGACGGGCGTGGGCAAGACGGAACTGTGTAAGGCGCTGGCGGCTTTTCTCTTCGATTCCGGCGAACACCTGATTCGCGTCGATATGAGCGAATTCATGGAAAAGCACTCGGTTGCCCGCTTGATCGGCGCGCCGCCGGGCTATGTCGGCTATGAAGAGGGCGGCTATCTGACCGAACAGGTCCGGCGCAAGCCCTATAGTGTGATTCTGTTCGACGAAGTGGAAAAGGCGCATCCCGACGTTTTCAACGTGCTGCTGCAAGTGCTTGACGATGGCCGCATGACCGACGGGCAGGGGCGCACCGTAGACTTCAAGAACACCGTGATCGTCATGACATCCAACCTCGGCAGCCAGATGATTCAGCAAATGGCGGGCGACGATTACAGCCTCATCAAGCACGCGGTCATGGACGAGGTGAAGACGGCTTTCCGTCCTGAATTCATCAACCGTATCGACGAGATCGTCGTGTTCCACGCCCTCAATGAGGCGCATATCGCCGGGATTGCCAGAATTCAGTTGCAATACCTGGAGCAACGCCTCTCAAGGCTCGACATGCGGCTCGAAGTCGAAGATGCCGCGCTGGCGGAACTCGCGAGGGCAGGGTTCGACCCGGTTTTCGGCGCGCGCCCGTTGAAGCGTGCGATTCAGGAAAAGCTGGAAAACCCGCTTGCCAAGGCCATCCTCGAAGGTCAATTCACGGCGAAAGACGTAATTCGCGTAATGTTTGATGGCGGGGGGATGAGGTTTGGGAAGGAAGTGTGATACCGTGCCGACCCGCATAAAACCTACAAGGGAGGATGGTGATGGAATCAATGTTTTGCTTTCAGTGTGAACAAACCACGAAAGGAGTCGCCTGTACGCAGTCCAGCACATGTGGAAAGGAGCCGGATACCGCTTGGGAACAGGATTTATTGACATGTGAAATGATTGGTCTGGCGAAAGCGATGACAGGCCAGAATGCAGATTGGTCCAAAACGATCGACCTCATCATGGATGGCCTGTTTGCCACGCTCACCAATGTCAATTTTGATACCGCAAAAGTTGCCGTACTGACGGGTGAAGCAAGAGCCAGACGCGAAAAGCTGGGCGGGGAAGTCATGAACCCCGAGGATCTGTTCCGCGGCGACGAAAATATCGTCTCACTGCGTTCCACGCTGCTGTTCGGGTTGCGCGGCATGGCGGCTTACGCGCATCACGCGCGCGTTCTGGGTAAACGCAATGCTGAAGTCGACGCCTGGTTCATCAAAGGCATGGCGGCTCTGGGAAATGAACATACGGTCGACGAATGGCTGGGGCTTTTGATGGAGCTCGGCAGTGTCAATCTGCAATGTATGGCATTACTGGACGAAGCCAATACGGGGGCCTTCGGCAATCCCGTTCCCACGCAGGTGCCGCTCAAGATCGAAAAAGGGCCGTTCATTGTCGTGACGGGCCATGATTTGCACGATTTGAAGATGCTTCTGGAACAGACTGAAGGCAAGGGCGTCAATATCTACACCCACAGCGAAATGCTGCCCGGTCACGGTTATCCGGAACTGAAAAGGTATCCGCATCTCAAAGGCAACTTTGGAACGGCATGGCAAAACCAGCAAAAGGAATTCGACGGTCTTCCTGCGCCCATACTGTTTACGACCAATTGCCTGATGATTCCAAAACCCGGCTACGCAGACCGCGTCTACACGACATCGGCGGTGGCGTTTCCCGAAACGAATCATATTGAAGCCAGCCCGGACGGTCACAAGGATTTCACCCCGTTGATCGACCATGCCATCAAACTCGGCGGCTATGCGGAGGATCAGCAGCTTGCCGGTATCAACGGCGGCGCTGCCGTTACCACAGGGTTTGGGCGGCAAACGATCCTCGACAACGCCGCCACGATCATCGATGCGGTAAAGGCAGGCGCCATCAAGCATTTCTTCCTTGTCGGCGGCTGTGACGGCGCAAAGGTCGGGCGCAACTATTACACGGATTTCGTCAGGCTCACCCCGAAAGACACGGTCGTCCTGACCCTTGCCTGCGGCAAGTACCGTTTCAACGACGTCGATGCAGGCACGATCGGCCCGTTCCCGCGCATCCTCGACATGGGACAGTGCAACGATGCCTATGGCGCCATTCAGGTTGCCGTCGCGCTTGCCGGCGCCTTCAACTGCGGCGTAAACGACCTGCCGCTGACTCTCGTTCTATCGTGGTACGAGCAAAAAGCGGTCTGCATCCTGCTGACGCTGCTCTCACTTGGCATCAAGAACATCTATATCGGGCCAAGTATTCCGGCTTTCTTCTCGGATGCAGTGCTGAACGTACTGGTCGAAAAGTTCGACCTGCATCCGATCAGTACGCCTGAAGAAGATTTGGCGCGGATTTTGCAGTAGGGATGAGGATGGGAGCTTGAGAGGCTGGAGCGGTTTTGGCTGCCCCCATCCCGGCCTTCCCCCGCGT
>JGI20163J15578_10000832_pt1 | contig 12801 bp, 7 predicted proteins | sample TergutCu122P1_FD_15578 | JGI IMG/M metagenome (IMG submission 15578)
ATGTCTTCAAAATCATACCATTCTGGTGTTTTAAAGGTATCGTCTATAAAGGGTTGCAAAGGCTGCAGTACCCCACGAGAACCAAATTCTGCTATCCAGAAGCCATCCGTCATAATGGCATCATAATCTCCTTGCCCTCCTGTAAAGTCAAGTAAGATATCTGTCTGGAGTTGCACCTCGTTCATCACAATCCAATTCACTTCGATTCCTGTTAGTTCCGTAAAATCTTCTACCATGGCTCGTTGCATAGCCTCAGTACTAGGGTGAGTTGCCATTGCTACAGTAATGGTGGTGCCACCATGAAGTTCTCTCATGGCTTCTCCCCACCCTTCAACTGTTGACACATCAAAATCCCCTCTATCCACCTCTGCTCCTGGAGTATCATCAGTGGTTGCTGGCGCTTCTTGCTGTCCGTTTCCACATGCAACAAGTAGTAGTATTAAACTCATTGCTATGGCAATACATGTAATCATTTTACTTCTCTTTTTCATTTTTCTCCTCCTGAAAAAAGTTCTGTTTATCCATTGATGGTAAGGGTACCGTCTCCCTCTGACAATGGACTGGTGAATGGTTACACAACTTGTATCTGCCTCGCGTTTCATGATTCTATTTTCACCCTTGATGGATTTACATCTACCAAAGGTTATTTATAAAGTTTCCAGTTCTTGTAATATTTTGCTTTTTCCAACCACAAAGCAACCATACAAGCCGGCATTTTCTTTCAAATCACTTAAAAGAAGTTTAGGGGCAAAGGGGAGAAACTGCTTTAACTCCCTTTCGATTCCGTCAATTATCTGAGAACCTAGCTTTAGATAATCTCCTCCGAATATAACCGTTTGAATATCTAGTATTCCACAACAATTATAAATTATTCTTCCTATTTTCCGGCCATTTTCATGTAATATCCGATTCACATAAGGGTCTTCTGCCTTTGAAAGTTCAATTATCTTACCAAAAGTCATCTTCTCGTTGCTCTTATCTATTTGCTTAATGGCTTTCATCAAACCATTTAATGCAACCGTCTCCTCTACTCGCTTTCCATCTTCTTGTACGGTGAGACCAAGTTCACCTGCGGCATTGTTGCGCCCTTCATATAATCTGTCATTGATAATTATGCCCACACCAAAACCTAGTCCACAACTTACATAGATCAAATCTCTCAAACCTAGTTCTTGATTGAAATTAAATTCTCCAATAGCAGCAAGGTTAACATCGTTCTTCACTACAACAGGAACTTTAAATTTCTCCTGTAAATACTGCTTCAATTGAATCCGTGTCCATACATGATGATGGATCTCCGAATAGTACTCTTCTCCTTCCCTATCTATAATCCCAGGATGAGATATCACCACTATTCCTATTTCCTGGATGGGAATGTTATGTTCTTTCATTATCTTTTCAAACTTATGCCACACCTGCTCTCTCTTTTCTTCTGGAGTGGCCCCTCTATCCACTTTAATCTGTTCTGTTCCAATAAAATTGTAAAGCATATCTCCTATTGCGCATATGGGCTCATGAAAAGAAAGATCGATTGCAGCGATATAGCGAAAAGATCCGTTAAAATAAAGCATAATGGGCTTTCTTCCGCCATTTTTGCTGGCTTCACCTTCTCCATTCTCCTCAATCAAACCAAGAGAGAGTAGCCTTGACACATGCTGAGAAATCGCAGGCTTGCTAAGACCGAGCTCTCTTGCCAATTCGGTCTTTGAAACCCCATTATTCTGGTAAATATGATTGATAATGGCTTTTTGATTAATAATACGACTTGTGTTTCGATCTGCTGTTTTGATGATAAAGCACCCTTTCTCAATGCACAGAGGGGCGTAATAAAAGTATTCCCTTAGACGTGCTGACGTAGGAGTGAATCCCGCTCTCGCACAAGCAAAAGGCCCCTCACACGACGAGTAGAGAGGCTTAAAACCGCCTCCTACTCGATTTTAATTTGACTTAGTTAGTTCACTTACCTTACTAACTTTTATGCTAACATTTTTTTTATTTTATGTCAATAAAAAACAGGCCACTGTTTACGTCGTGAGAAAGCCTACCCAAAGGTATAGCCCATGGGTAGGCTTTCTCACGATGTAAACTATAATGATGGCTATGAACTATAGCCTATTTTTTTGCTTATCTATTAATCGCCATAAGACTCTAAAATTTCCAACACTGTAATCACTTGCTTTTTCGTAATAATCTCAGAGGGAATTTTATTTTTAAAGCAAATTAAAAAATGCTGCAGTTCTTTGAGATAGGCCGTACTTGGCGGCGTATTAATACTGGAGTTTATATTCAACTCATCATCACTATTTTTAAACAAATAAGGAGATTCCTTGCCTCTTTCATAAGCAATCATTGTTTCTCCATCAAAAATCACAAGAGCATCTTCAAAATACACACGAAAGTTTTGAGTGAAAGGCAACGGAACATCAAACCAACCAAATTCTACACAAACGGTAGGACCTTCATAATCATAGTTGATTCTATAATACTCTTTTTCTTCACCCTCGTCTCTCCCACCACTATGAATGGAAAAACCATTAGGACGTCCAAACAAACTTACCATCATGTCCAGGTCATGGATATGAAGATCATAAGGCAACAGACCACTTTTCTCCTTATCAAATATCCAGCCTCCTGTAATCCAATTAGGCCGTTGAATAAACCTACAAAAATGAACATCTAACACTTCACCATATCTTTTCTCTTTTACCAGTTTAGTAAGCTTTTCATATTCATTCCAAAATCGCAAAACTTGAGCCACATACAGATGAACATTGTTTTCATCCGCTATCTCATAAAGCTCTTTAGCCTGAAGTGAAGATAAGCAAAGGGGCTTTTCCGATATGCAAGTTATCCCCGCTTGTAAGATCGTTTTAATCTGTTCGTAATGCAAAAAAGTAGGGGTACAAACAATCACGATATCCAAATCTGGATGCTTCAACATCTCTTGTAAATCACAATAAAAAGTAGCCCCCATGTCTTTTGCTACCTGCCTATTCTTTACATCTAAATCGCATATTGCAACAACTTCTCCTTCAGGAATTTCTTCAATATTGCTAATATGGGTTTTACCCATACCTCCCATTCCTAATACTGCTATTTTTATCGACATGCACCTTTCCCCACACCCTATTTCAATATCATCAGGATGACTTCCTATTGCCAAAATATTCATTCTCATCCCCTCCTCTTTTATTTTTAATGCCATTTAATAATTGCAATCCGAATCGTTAGTGAATACCCTTCCAAGCCTTTAATTATCTGTTATATTCACCTTTTTATGTTGATTTTAGCCTATAGATAAGGCATTGTCAAGAGATGCGTTTTTAAACTTTTTTTAAAAATATGTTATTTTTTCTAGCTTTTTTCTTTAATCTTTGATAAGATAAGCAATGTAGGCTCAAGCCTTATCATAAAAATACAGCGAAAGGAGAGTATGATTATTTATTTTCAAGCATAATCATACACACAAAGCATGATGATTACGGTATATCTTTTCTGGCTAGGAATATTTGGTGCCATACTAGCTCTTGCGTTTGCTTACATACAAATCCGTAAAGTACTTGCCTTCTCAGAAGGCAACGAAAAAATGATTAAAATCGCAAGCGCCATACGCATTGGTGCAGGCGCTTATCTCAAACGACAATATTCCGCAGTAATCAAGTTTTTCGCCATCGTATTCGTTGTGCTGTGTATTCTTGCTTATGTGCCAGTATTCTTCGGGTATGAAGGGTTTGTCAATCAATATGCTCCTTTTGCTTTTATAACTGGGGGTTTCTTTACTGGCTTATCTGGATATATTGGAATGAGAGTTGCTACAAATTCCAATGCTCGCACTGCAAATGCCGCTTCTAAAAGTTTGAATAAGGGTCTTCGTGTTTCCTTCGCTTCTGGAACGGTGATGGGATTTGTTGTTGTGGGTTTTACTCTTCTTGATATTACCGCTTGGTTTTTAGTGTTGCGCTTTGTCTTTGGAGAATGTTATTTTGTCATTGGACAGTCTATGGTTAAATTTGGTCTTGGTGTTGCTTCTATGGCAATGTTCGCTCGCGTTGGTGGCGGAATCTTTACCAAAGCTGCAGATATTGGCGCCGACTTAGTGGGCAAAGTAGAGGCAGGAATACCTGAAGACGATCCCAGGAACCCTGCAGTGATTGCTGATAATGTAGGGGATAATGTAGGAGACGTTGCGGGTATGGGGGCAGACCTTTACGAAGCATATGCTCATGCTATTATTGCAACCTTTGCCCTTGGAGTAGGGATTTATAGTTATGGAGGCATGTTGCTCCCTATTCTCATCTGTGTCGTAGGCGTTCTCGCTTCAATTATAGGAACTTTCTTTGTTAGAACCGGCGAAAACGCCAGTCAAAAAACATTGCTTCGCTCCTTACATATGGGAACTTACCTCTCTGCCACTTTAGTAGCCATTGCTGCCCTCCCCCTCACTTTCTTCGTTGCCAATTTAGAAGGAAGTGGCACTATGATTGAGCATGCTTGGGGAACATATATTGCCATTGTTATTGGTATTGTTTCAGGATTACTCATTGCCGCTTTCACGGAGTATTATACCTCTGATACTCATAAACCCACCAGGGAACTTGCCGCTTCCAGTGAAACCGGTTCTGCAACGGTTATGATTGGTGGTTTAGCATTGGGCATGAGAGCATCTGTTGGTCCTGTTATGACTGTAGCCGCTGCTGCACTCCTTAGCTTTATCGCCTCTAGTGGTAGCACTAATTTTGCCGCTGGACTATATGGTATAGGCATTGCTTCTGTTGGTTTAGTTGCAACTCTTGCCATCAACCTTGCTGCTGATGCTTTTGGTCCTGTTGCAGATAATGCTGGAGGAATTGCAGAGATGGCGGGGCTTCCCAAAGAGGTACGGAAAAGAACAGATGCCTTAGATTCCTTAGGAAACACTACTGCAGCTACAGGAAAAGGGTTCTCTATTGGTGCTACTGGATTCTCTGCTCTTGCCTTATTGGTCTCCTACGTTACTTTAGCCGAATCCCAGGGAGCCACTTTAAATTTGGAAATCACCCATCCACCTCTTCTGGTAGGTCTTTTTATCGGCGCAACTACCGCATTTTTCTTCGCTTCACTAACTATTTCAGCAGTGCACCAAGCTGCTCAAAGCATTGTTCTAGAAGTTCGCAGGCAGTTCCGTGAAATCAAAGGATTGATGGAAGGTCTGGCAGAACCTGATTACACCACCTGCGTTGATCTGTGCACCAAAAGTGCCTTAAGGAAGATGGTCGCCCCATCTCTTCTGGCTTTTGTTGTACCCATTGTTACTGGCCTTCTTTTAGGCCCTTCTGGAGTCATTGGAATGCTTACAGGCATTATTGTTACCGGCTTTACCCTAGCTGTCTTTATGTTGACTTCTGGAGGTGCATGGGATAATGCTAAAAAATACATTGAAGCTGGCAATCATAACGGCAAAGGCAGCGAGGAACACAAAGCGGCTGTAATTGGCGATACTGTAGGGGATCCTTTTAAAGATACTGCCGGTCCTTCCTTTAATATTCTAATCACACTTTCTTCTGCAGTTTCTCTTGTCTTTGTAGGTGTAACTGTGATGTTCTCACTGATGTAGACCGACGGGGGCTAAGCTCTTTGATGTGCTCTGAACTATCTACCTTCAGTTATTCTCCTTACGACTTTGCAAGCCCAAAAGTTGACAATGGTATGCAACCAATGATAGTATATCCTTGTCAGTTTCTACATACGATGAATCATGATGACGCAGAAATACAACGTTATAAAAATTCGAGGCACATAGATTCAACTTCCACCAGCCTAAGATTGAGAGACCATTTATGTCTGTAAAAGATTTTTCAAAAGCGACCTCTACGAAAGTCCGAGTTTTAGCCGCTATTCGACATTTTAATCTCATTACTATAAAAGACATCTCCAACCATTGTGATTTAAGCATCCCTATTGTAACACGCCATGTCGATTCAATGGTTTGTGAGGGGCTGCTTAAAGAACACACTGTGCCTATCTCTACGGTGGGCAGAAAGCCAAAACAATACAGCTTAGACGCTCACTACGGTTATATCATAGGGGTAGAACTAGGTTTGGTTAATGTAGCCCGAATTGGAATCTTTGAATTTGATGGCAATCTCATCTTTAGTCACAACTTAGTTTTTTCAGAGGAATGGAGCCCCAAGGAAACAATCGATAAGATTATAAATGCCGTGGAGGAGCAAACAAAGCTTCATTCCATAGATCCAGGGAAAATATTGCATTTTGTCATTGGCAACCCTGGTATTGTGAATCCTCGCACAGGAACTATGGTGTCCGCTGCAATGTGTGCCAATTGGAATCAATTGCCCCTTCGTACTATTTTCCAAGATTATTTTAATGTGCCAACAAAGGTAATCAATGACATCAATCTCTCTGCTATTGGGGAAAAGGAATTTGGAATCGGCAAAGGCTATAACAACTTTATCTTTGTACGTCAAGCCTCTGGTGTGAAGGCTGGGATTATCCTTAAGAATCGTTTGTATCAAGGGGAAAATCGTGCCGCAGGAGAAATTGGCAATAGTATTCTATCCGTTATAGAAGAAGAGCAAATTGCTCATAAAAAAGCTGAGTCCCTCCTTAGTCTGCCTGCCATTTGTCAGCAAATAGCCAGTCGGCTAAAGGATCACCCTACAGATATATTTTACGGAATGACAGGAGGCCTCCCAGAAAATGTAACCATAGATAACATTGCAAATGTTCTAGGCAAACACAGCTATGTAAACGAACACATCACCAAAGCTGGAGAACGCTTGGGTTATGCTCTGGTAAATGTAGTGTCAACTTTAGATATCGCTCTTGTTGTTTTAGGCGGTGAACCTATGAAATTTAGTAATTACTACCTTAAACCTATACGTGACATATTAGGTTCATATCTGCCCTACCCACCAACAGTTGTTACCTCTTACCTAGGAGATGATGTAGCGCTGTATGGTGCTTTTGCCGTGGGTCAAAGCAGTGTCTTAGAGATGATCCCTTAATCAAATTTATTGCTTTTCACTTCGCCTCACATACTCTCTTCGATATCTCGCTGGAGTAGTTCCTGTTTTTTTCTTAAATACTCTTGTAAAATAACTTTGGCTTTCAAAGCCAACCATTTCTGGTATGTCTATAATATCAACCTTTTTATCTGCCAGTAGCTTCTTGCTTTCTTCTATTCGGATATAAGCAATGTATTCCCCCAAAGTCTGTCCTGTTCCCTCTTTGAAAATTCGACAAAAATAGGATTGACTGATAAACAGATAGTCTGCTATCTCTTTTAAAGTTAACCTCTGGGCATAATTACGTTTAATGTATTCCACTGCTTGATAGATAACACCTGTATGCTTTGCTTTGGAAAAGTCAAATACATGAAGGATAAAACGACGAATTACGGTTTGAAGCCACAGGGCAATATCCTCTACAGAAGTAAAAGTATCAATCTCTCTTAGATAATCATAATTTAGCCCCAAGATAGAATTAATATCGCCACCGCCTTTTAAGGCTGCTCTTGACAACAGAACAATTAGCTTTACAATACGGGAACGTAGCACCTCTAAATTACCACCACAGTAAAACATCATCTGTTCCAACATCTTCCCCAAGGTGTCATTGGCCAGATGGATATCGCCTTTGCTAATGGCGGTCAGCAATTCATTCTCCATTTCTAAGGGATATATCGCCCCAAAAAAGTCGATTTGCTTAGATACAGATTCCACCATCAGGGGGCGAGAAAAATAGCTGGCTGCCACATAATAAAGATGCTCACCAATCCCGTGAGCTTGCCCGGGACTTCGAAGAGGAATCACATGGATAGACCCCTTTAGATGCTCCTTTTCTTTCAAAGAGACCTTTTCTTGAATATCAAACTCTAGAAAGTCTTCATAATCTGTGAGCAGGAAAGGTCCTAACAATACTCCTGACAAGAGGTTTCCTTTATCATCCAGCAAAGGGGAGGCACAATATGCCAAACCAGAAGGAGCATAGAAAATATAACGACCACCAAAGCGTCGTGCTTGATAACATCCATAAAGAAAAGAAATGCGACAACTTTCCACACAATCCATCTTCTCATGAAGCTCTTGGATAAACCCCTCCATCTCTTTATACACAGAGGATTGGAATAATATGGTTCCACAGGTGTCTAGAACCATAGCCCCAAGACCTGATGCAATTGACAAGTTTTCGAAGTGTTTATAGTTGTCCATGGTTAATTTTCTCCTGTTTTCAAGCTGGCTTGAGCAGTACCTTCATAAAATCTTGCGTATTTTAGCCATGCCAGCACATATATTCCATGTATAGTTGGTTGAAAGTTTTATCACTTCCCAAATCGATTTCTTTTCCCTTTCCAACAATTCCTTCTACTCTCTCTTTTCTTTGTGGGTCACACAAGCTTAGCTTTACTCCATGCAAAGCACTATTTCCTACAGCTTTTATCTTTGACTCTGCCTCTTTTGGCAACAAACCAATTCCTATTGCTTTCTTAATATCTAACTTGTAACCAAACCCACCTGCTATATAGATGTTTTCCACTTCATCATAAGTCACTCCATAGTGGGAAATCAAAGTTTCTAATCCTGCTCTAATTGCAGATTTTGCCAATTGAATTTCACGAATATCTTTTTGAGTGAATATAATCTCTTCCCCACTGGGGGTTTTAGCCAGAAACAATCCTTCCTTAAAAAGATCTTCTTCTAACAATCCCGTTTCATCCATAAACTCATGGTCTAATAATTCATAAACCACATCAATTACCCCTGTGCCACATATTCCAATAGGCGGCTTATCTCCAATGGTTTTTATAACAGGCTGCCCCTCTTTTAAGGTTACTTTGTATATCCCTCCTGGGATACTGCCTACCCCACAGGTGATGTTGACCCCCTCAAAGGCTGGGCCTGCTGCAGTAGAGGCCGCTATTATTCTGTCTTTGTTGCCGATTGCAACCTCTCCATTAGTGCCTAAATCCACCAATATCGATACTCCATCTTTCTCTTCAAAGTTCAGACCATAAAGGCCAGCAACAATGTCACCTCCTACAAAAGTTGAAATGCCAGGAAATATCTTGATGGGGAAATCTTCTTTTTCTCTAGAAGTACCCTTCCCCAAACCATCCTCATTTGAAAGCTTTCTTTTCTTATTAAAACCTTCACCAAATAGTTCCTGGAAAGTGGTTTCAATCGTGTCTATATTCACCGGAGTAAAGGGAGAAACCCCTAGGGCTTCACAAGAATATCCCATTAAAAGGTGAACCAAAGTAGTATTGGCGGCAATGTGCATCCTCTCAACCGTTATTTTCTCTTCCCCTTCTTTTTCTGTTGATAAAAGATGACAAATTCCTTTATGTAAATCTTCCAATAACAACTTTCGCAAAGATTCCCCTTGACCTTTGTTAGTAGCTTCTATTCTGCTGATTACATCTGCTCCATATGAGCGACCAGAGTTAGTAGTTGTATACACGCCTTTAACTTCTCCATTATTTAGCTTTACTAACTGCATTGCAATCGTAGTTGTCCCGATATCCACAGCAATTCCGTATTTCTCACCTGCAGCTCTTCTTGATTCTTCTACATTTTTGTTACACATTTCATTATCCAAATTTTCTGTAGCCTTTAATTTTCCTGCACCTCTTAACTCTTTTGCACCTTTTATTTCCCCTACACCCTTCAAGGATTTCACTTCTCTTAAATCATCTGTCACATTCACCACCGTTAGTACTTCAAACTCTTCCCTTTGATGACTTTTAATTCTGATTGCACAAGATACCTGAGGGTAAGCATAACAAGCCAAGCGATACCCCTCTTCTAATTCTCCTTTAGAAAAGAATCTAATCTCTTCTTTAGAGGGAGATATTTGCCCCTCTATCACCCAAACTTTACACTTTCCACAGATTCCTTTGCCACCGCAAGGAGCTAGGATATCGATTCCATTTTTCTGGAGTATTTCAAGAATTGACTCGCCCACCTCACCAAAAACAACATTTGTTTCTCCTCCTTCTACTGTTATGGCAATGTTTCCTGTTTTTCTTACCTTACAATTAAGATTAGGACATGAATTACAATCCTGTGCCAGATTAAACACCTTGGAATTTTCTTTAAGAAGAAATATTTGGCAAGTACTTTTTACGGGATTAAGCATAAAACTTTCTTTTAATCCTATTCCTGCAAACTCCTTTGCCTTTGTAATCTCCCATGCTTTTTTTTGAATATCCATGACAATATCCCTTGGAGCTTCCAAGCGTTTTATCACACCCCAGTTATGTTTTTGGCAAATACCTATGATAGGCTTTTTCAATAACGTTCCCATTTGAAAAAGATAATCATCAGCTATGGCATCAACTAACATCCCTTTTAAATAGTCGCCCTCTTCAAATAACTGAGTTGACCACTCACTCATCTTACTTCCAATTGATGTAATGCAGTAAATCCCTTGGAACGTCTCTTGCTTTGCACCAAAATTGACCCCCTCTATGCTTCCCACCTCTAGAAGAGCCACAGGCTTTATCTTTTCATATGCATGCTCAAGAATATCTTCATACTCTTCTACTACTTCAAAGTATATTTCACTTTCTTCATTACAATCAATTAGCATCAACACATTATCTCTATTTATTTTAATTTCAAAATCTGTGATTTTCATCTTCACATCCTCAATTTATCAGAACTTCTATCTTATTAAACATTTTCCCTGGGAAACTCTGCCACCCACCAGAGGCTAATTCCTATCCTAGGATTGCAAAGATATCACTCTCTTAGCTATACAAATGTTACTGCCATCTCTGCTGCTGAAGCCGCATCAGGTGTATATCCATCCGCACCAATAGAGTCTGCAAAGGTCTGAGTAAGTGGTGCTCCACCAACCATAACTTTAACATCATCTCTTATGCCCGCATCCTTTAATGCTTGTATCACTACTCCACATTCGTTCATCGTAGTGGTTAACAAGGCAGACATTAATAAAATCTGTGGCTTTAATTCTTTCACTGACTCAACAATTTTATCTTCATGAACATCTATGCCCAAATCAATGATTTCAAATCCAGAACCTTCTAACATCATCTTCACAAGGTTTTTGCCAATGTCATGCAAATCTCCTTTGACTGTACAAATCACCCCACGACCAATAGGTTCAACCCCTTCTTCTATGAGCTTTGCTTTAAGGATTTCTGTTCCCTTATTAAGAGCTCTTGCTGCTACAAGAACTTCTGGGACAAACACTTCGTTGTTCTTAAATTTAACGCCGAGTTCACCCATTCCTTTTAGCAACCCTTGCTCTAAAATCTCCCCTGCTGTAAATCCCTCTCCCAATGCTTCATTCACTAAAGTAACCACTTCTTTTGCTTTGCCTTTGTATACCGCATTTCCAATGTTTCCTATTATAGACATAATTTTTTTCCTCCTGATCTATTATAATTTTAAAGACTTCTTGTTTTTTACCACAGTTTTAATGACAATTCTTTTATTACCACCTTCTTTAAGAAACACAATAGGTGCTTTGACGTTGGTTTACATTTTCTGATTATATCACACCTTACTACTATTTTTAAGTATTCTTAGCTTATAAAGTATTCACCTAAACTTTTAAGTCGTACTTCCCAGAATCTAACTTATCACATTCATCAATGATTTTTTCTGTGAATTCCCCTACATCATCTGGCATGCCTGCAACAGTTTCTGTTAAGTTCTCTAGCCAAGTCAACTCTTTATCGTCTAACTTGCATCCACTATTGTCATGGGCTCTTTGCATGTGCTCAAAGGCTAATACTGCTGCTTTTTTAGATCTTGGGTAATGGCCCTCTTCTTTCACTAATTCTTTAGAAATCTCAAGAACAACATCTGGACGCAATACATAGGCTTGAGGGTCAAATCTACTGTCGCTATCCACATGTAAATCACGAAGTAGCCGCGCTGCTTCAGACCCTCTCTTCGTTCCTTCGTTCATCAAACGACAATCATATACCAATTGCTCAAAGGATACCGTTGGTGCCATGCCTCCCAATAACTTAATATTTTGAATGGATTCATTGCTCCAAATGTCCGCTACAGCCATTGCAATATTCCCTACTGGAGACAGATGAGCACAGGCTGCCGTCCTTCCTTCTAAAGAAATAGGAGTTCCTGTAATGGCTTTAATATATACCCCTTCATAGCCGCAATCTTTGTGAGGACCCTTGGCTCCACATTCAATAGCAACCAAACTTCTCACTGCTGAAATTACTCGCACCGCTGCCGAGAACACCTTAGGAATATAATTACGATCCGCCAGTACCATCGCTGTATTGGCGAATCCACAGGCGGTATCTCCAGAAGCTATCGTTCCTGTATTCTCCCCAATTCGTACAATCTCCGTCCACAATTTCCCCATATCGGTGCAACCAAGAACAGAAAGTGCAAAAATAGACTTCTCAATGTCACAGAACATAATCGCATCATCATGAGTCTCCTTGCCACCTATGGATTCGATAGCCAAAAAATCCGCTCCTGCCTTAGCACACCCTTCAAAGGTTTGTAGTATGGCATCCCATTGTTTGCCACGCCACATATGCTCTATGGATGGACCTTCTCGAATATCTGTTGGTGTAATCCTTACTGCCCCTTTAATGCCATGTTTTCCTTCATACTCTTTAATAACATCAACAACATTTTTTGTAACTTCTATGCTCCAGGCAGGATTCTCTGTAAGGGGAGGTAGCGTTTCAATCTCTGCTACAAATCCTGGTACATATAACTCTTTAGCACGATCACAGATTCCAGTAATAATCTCTCGATAGTTCTTGATGACTTCAGGCATTGTCTCCTTGGT
>JGI20163J15578_10000834_pt1 | contig 12794 bp, 12 predicted proteins | sample TergutCu122P1_FD_15578 | JGI IMG/M metagenome (IMG submission 15578)
TGCTTTTTCAACCGAAAATTGGGAACGACCAAAAACAGAAGTCGATGCTTTAATGAAGTTGCTACGTAATTATATGAAAACCTGTCTGAAGACGGCGAAAAAGAACGATATGAAAATCCGCGTGATTGGCGACTTGGCTCCGCTTGATGAAGACATTCGTAGTCGCATATATGAGCTTGTGGAGTCCAGTAAAGATCATCAAGGGCTTAATTTTACAATTGCGCTCAATTATGGTGGTAGAGATGAAATCGTTCGCGCGGTCCGCCACTTAGCACAAGATTGTGTAAGTGATAAAGTTGAACCGGATCAAATTGATGAAGAATTAATTTGTTCTTATTTGGATACTCGGGAAATTCCCGATCCTGATTTGCTGATTCGCACCAGTGGTGAGTTACGGTTATCTAATTATTTGTTGTGGCAGTTGGCTTATACAGAGTTTTATGTGACTGATACATTATGGCCGGATTTTACGAAAGAAGAATTAGAAAAAATAATTGCCGAGTACAACGGTAGGAAACGTCGTTTTGGTGGCGTGGAGGAAAAGGAAGATGTTTAAAGCACGTTTAATCAGTGGTATTATTCTTGTTCTACTGGCATTAGGGACGATTATTCCGGGCGGATGGATTCTATATGTAGCGATTTTTTTAGTGAGTTTAGTCGGAATAAGGGAATGGAGTCAAGCCTTTGCCCATCCGAGTATACCCTCTGCGTCTAAAGGCGGTGAAGATGAGAAAAAGAGCATCTCAACGGGGCAAAGACAAGGTTCTACGGCGGAGTCGTCGGGCAATTTACTGATCGGCCAAGGCGGTGTTTTGGGATGGGTAGGAAGCATCTTTGCGGTGTTATACTTTGTCTCGATAAATCCCGGATTCCCATTACCCGACATCGGGATGAACTATTTTGCCGTGCTGATTATGGTTTTTGTGATTGTACTCATGTGTGCTTATGTGTTTACCTATCCTAAATATAGTACTGAGCAGATTTTCACTACCTTTTTTGGTTTTTTCTACGTGGTAGTTATGCTTTCTTTTGTGTATCTTATTCGAATGCTGCCGGGTGGCGTCTTCTTTGTTTGGCTCATCTTTCTCTGTTCTTGGGGTAGCGATACTTCGGCATATTGCGTAGGACTAACGATTGGAAAACGCAAATTAGCACCGGTTTTAAGCCCTAAGAAATCGGTGGAAGGAGCGATTGGTGGGGTAGTCGGTTCGGCACTGCTTTCGGTACTTTACGCAGTAGCGATCAATCAATTTGCCGGCGCTCATGTAAATGTACTCCATTTTGGCATTGTCGGCGCCGTAGGCAGCGGCGTCGCCCAAATTGGCGATCTAGCGGCTTCGGCCATCAAGAGAAGTCATGGAATAAAAGATTTTGGCAAGTTGATTCCCGGTCACGGGGGTGTGTTGGATCGGTTTGATAGTGTGATTTTTACTGCGCCTATTATTTACTTGTTGACAGTCATTTTAGTTGTGTAGACGGGAAGATTAAGCTATGCGAAATAGCATGCCAAGTCAGACGCTATTGAAATTGAAGTAAGATAGTACTAACGGTGAATAATACAAACACTTGATTTGGAAAACATAGATCAGAACGAGAGGAAGTTCTTGAATAATTATGAAAAAAATAGCAATACTGGGTTCTACCGGTTCAATTGGAACCCAAACCCTTGAAGTGGTGCAGGAAAGTGGCGACATCGAAGTGGTGGCTTTAGCAGCCGGAACTAATATAGATTTGTTGGAGAAACAGATTCGTCAGTTTAAACCTAAATTGGTGGCTGTTTGGTCAGAGGATAAGGCTTTAGAATTGCGAGTCAAAACAGCTGATGCGATGGTTAAAATTGTGACCGGGATGGAAGGATTACTAGAAGTGGCAACCACTCCGGAAGCTTCCTTACTGGTAACAGCTATTGTTGGGATGATTGGAATTCGCCCCACGATTGCGGCCATAGAAGCAGGGAAAGATATCGCCTTAGCAAATAAGGAAACTTTAGTAACCGCCGGGCACATCATTGCCCCTTTGGCAAAGAAGTGTGGTGTGAAGATTCTACCTGTGGACAGCGAACACAGTGCCATCTTTCAGGCGTTACAAGGTGGTCAAGAAGAGTCCTTGCATAAGATTATCTTGACGGCATCAGGCGGTCCTTTTCGCGGAAAATCTAAGAGTCAATTAGAAGAAGTACAAGTACAGGATGCATTAAAACATCCTAACTGGGTGATGGGGAAGAAAATCACGATTGATTCTTCGACGATGGTTAACAAAGGCTTAGAAGTGATTGAAGCAAAATGGTTATTTGGATTGGAGGTGGAGCGGATTGAGGTGATCCTTCAACCACAAAGTGTAATCCACTCGATGATTGAGTACATCGATGGTTCGATAATCGCTCAGCTAGGTACGCCGGATATGAAAATGCCGATACAATACGCTTTGTACTATCCGGCAAGAAGATATTTGCCGGGCGAACGGTTGGATTTCACGAAATTGAGTCAGTTAACATTTGAGCAGCCTGATTATAAAACCTTTGCCGGTTTACGTTTGGCCTTTGAGGCCGGGGAACAAGGGGGATCGTTACCTACTGTTTACAATGCAGCCAATGAAAAGGCAGTGGATTTATTTCTAAAGGGTCAGATACGTTACTTAGAGATTATCGAAATAATCGAAAACTGTATGGGTCAACATAAGAACATCCAGAATCCTACAGTATCGGAAATTCTTCAAATAGAACAAGAAACATATGATTACATAAAAAGTCGTTGGAGCGAGTGAAATAAGTACAAGGAAGCACAGGAAAGTATAATTATGTACAAGAAAGTACAAGACAGTACAAGGAAGTACAAGAAAGTACAAGAAAGTACAAGAAAGTATAAGAAAATACAAGAAAGTACAAGAAAGTTTGAGTGTAGTTTTGATCTAGGAAGATAGGTGGAAATAGTAGATGGGAATTATTGTTGCAATACTAATATTTGGACTAATTATTTTGATTCACGAGTTAGGGCATTTTAGCCTGGCAAAGTTCAATGGGATTCGAGTAGATGAATTTTCCTTGGGGCTTGGGCCTACTATTGTTGGAAAACATTTCAAGGGTACTAAATTCTCCTTGAAGCTGTTGCCCTTTGGTGGTGCTTGTATGATGGGTGAAGATGATGTGGATGATAAATCGGCAGGAAGCTTCAATAGCAAATCGGTGTGGCGTCGAATGTCGGTTATTCTTGCCGGTTCGCTGTTCAATATAATGCTAGCTTTAATCCTAAGCACGTTGATTGTCGGAATGTCCGGTGTGATTACAACGGAAGTGGGCGGAGTAACAGAGGGGTTTTCGGCGGCGGAGGAAGGAATACTGCCCGGTGATGAGATTCTTCGCTTGAATGGTAGAAGAATACATATGTGGGATGAACTATCCATCTTTATGATGATGAATGGCTCGCAAGATCCGGTGGAAATGGTTTTGTCACGGGAGGGAGAAAGATTTACGGTCACCTTGGAACCACGTCGAGTGGATGGCGCAGATGGACGTTTTATCCTTGGATTATCCTCTCGAGAACGAATTATGCCAAGAGGGCTACAAGTTGTGCAATATGGGGCATACACCGTGCGCTATTGGGTCAATGTGACCTTTGATTCCCTTCGTTTGTTAGTAACCGGGCAACTGGCTTTTGAAAATGTATCCAGTGTTGTAGGAATTGTAGATGCCGTAGGAGAAACGTTTGAGGCGGTAAGACCGTCCGGATTCCGCGTCACTTTACTTAGTATGATGGGCTTTACGGTATTGTTAACGGCGAATCTGGGAATCATGAATTTACTCCCATTGCCGGCGTTGGATGGAGGACGAATGGTCTTTTTGATACTAGAAGCAATTCGTGGTAAGCGAGTGGCACCGGAGAAAGAAGGGTTCGTTCATTTAGTTGGATTAGTCTTATTGCTAACTCTTATGGTGGTGGTATTGTTCAATGACATTGCTCGGATTGTTGGCCGGATTAGGTAAGAGGATGGGGGTGTAATATTTTTTAAGTACTACTTAAAATTGCATCAGGAGTGGAAACACTGTACAAGGTAAGGAGATAGTGGAAAGAGTTATCTTTATGATTAAGGAGCGATATAGATGAGTATCTATGACACATTAAACGAGCGACAGAAAGAGGCGGTACGCCATACAGAAGGACCGCTACTAATTTTAGCCGGCGCCGGTTCAGGGAAAACCCGAGTATTGACCCACCGAATCGCGTACCTGATAGAGGAAAAAGGGATAAATCCATGGAATATTCTGGCCATAACCTTTACCAATAAAGCCGCCGAGGAGATGCGAAATCGGGTGGACAATTTGGTTGGTTTTGGGGCGGAAAGCATCTGGGTTAGTACCTTTCATTCAGCTTGTGTACGAATTCTGCGCCGATATATTGATTTGCTTGGGTTTGAGAATCAGTTTACCATTTATGATACCGAGGATCAAAAGACCTTAATGCGCGATATCTGCAAATTATTGCAGGTTGATACAAAGATGTACAAAGAGCGTAGCTTGTTGTCTATTATTTCTTCCGCTAAAAATGAGATGATTACCCCGGCAGAATTTGAAAAGAATGCAGGTGATTTTCGAGAGCGGAGAGTTGCCCAGGTGTATGAAGCATATGAGAAGCAGTTGAAGAACAACAATGCTTTGGATTTCGATGATCTACTGATAAAGACAGTTCTTCTCTTGCAATCCGAAGCGGAAGTGTTGGCGCATTATCAAGATCGCTTCCGTTATATTTTGGTGGATGAGTATCAGGACACCAATACGGTGCAATTTCAGCTAATCCGTTTACTCGCCGGAAAGCATCAGAATTTGTGTGTAGTGGGGGACGATGATCAGTCGATCTATAAGTTTCGCGGTGCGAATATTAAAAATATTTTGAATTTTGAAAAGGAATTCGCCCATGTCAAGACGATAAAGCTAGAGCAAAACTACCGCTCCACCGGCCATATTTTACAAGTGGCAAACGAAGTGATTCGTAATAATCGTGGGCGAAAGGAGAAAACCTTATGGACCGAAAACCCCGAAGGAGAGAAAATTACATATAAGCAGTTTGACTCCGGTTACCAAGAAGCAGAATATGTGGCCGAAAGTGTTAAGGAGCATATCGTTCAAGGGTATTCTTACCATGATTTTGCGGTCTTGTATCGAACCAATGCCCAGTCCCGTTTATTTGAAGAAAAATTTGTGGCGATGGGTATCCCCTATAAGGTAGTGGGTGGCGTTAACTTTTATGCTCGGCGGGAGATTAAGGATTTATTGGCTTATCTGAAAACCATTGATAATGGCCAGGATGACTTAAGCGTCCGGCGGATTATTAATGTTCCAAAACGAGGCATCGGGTTGACCACCATCAATCGAATCCAAGAATCGGCGTTGGAGCGAGAAATCGGATTTTACGAAGCCTTAGGAGGATTAGATCTGATCCCTAATGTTGGGCGCAGTGGTGCAAAGGTGAATTCTTTTGTAGCGCAGATTGAGCATTTTAAGGAAGTAGCTACCACCATGAGTATTTCAGATTTAATGATGTATATTCTGGAGACGATTGGCTATATCGAGCATTTGATGCAAGAAGATAAAGTGGAAGCAGAAACTAGAGTGGAAAATATGAATGAGTTTCTAAGTAAGATTGCTTCTTACGAAGAAGCTTGTGTTGATATGGATGTAAAGGCGACTTTAAGTGGTTTTTTAGAAGAAGTTGCTTTGGTGGCGGATATTGACAGCTTGGAAGAAGGGCAGGATTATGTTGTCCTAATGACCCTGCACAGTGCGAAAGGCTTAGAGTTTCCTCATGTCTTCTTAGCCGGTTTAGAAGAAGGGTTGTTCCCCAGTTACATGGCGATTTCAGAAGGGGATCCGGAGGCAGTGGAAGAGGAGCGTAGACTTTGTTACGTGGGGATTACAAGGGCCATGGAACGCCTGGTTATTAGTTGTGCGAGAAGTCGGATGATCCGAGGAGAGCTCAACTATCAGCGGGTATCCAGATTTGTCAAAGAGATTCCCACAAAATATTTGGAATCAGGTGTTTCCTTTAAGAAGGAAACGACATTTTCAGAGTATCTTGATACAGATACCTCGCAAACCAAATCATACTTTTCTAGGAGCGTAAGTGAAACAAATAAAGTGAAACAATTTACAGTAAATAAAAATGACAGTCTGGCTTATACGATTGGAGATCGGGTGAATCATAAAAAAATGGGTGAGGGATTGGTGCTAGACATCACCGAAGGCGGCAGAGATTACGAAGTAACAATCCAATTTGACAGTGTCGGAATAAAAAAGATGTTTTCTTCCTTTGCACAACTTGTAAAAGTAGAAGAATAGTGGTACAATGTTAGTAAGATAGAACGGAGTTCTATCTTACGGGAAGGTTGAACTAATGTTCAACCGCATTAAAGGGATAGAACGGAGTTCTATCTTACGGGAAGGTTGAACTAATGTTCAACCGCATTAAAGGGATAGAACGGAGTTCTATCTTACGGGAAGGTTGAACTACTAATGTTAGAAGGTTGACATTGTCAACCGCATTCAACCGCATCATGAAGGTGAAATAATATTTCATAAAACAGATAAGAAAGGATGTAATTGTCATGACAAAGCTTGAGGAATTAATTGCCGAATCAAAATTAAGTGGACTTTTACAAGCAAGAGAAGAGCAAAAGCAAAAGAATACTTTCATTTGGATTTTGGCTATCGTGGGGATGATTGCAGCAGTGGCAGTAATTGCATATGCCGTATATCGTTTCTTTACGCCAGATTATCTGGAAGATTTCGATGAAGATTTTGATGAAGATTTCGAGGATTTCTTCACTGAAGAAGAACAAGTATAACATTGATTAAACACTGAGATTCAGATTGCATGCAATCGCATGAGTATTCGGTAGGTGCTTTTAATGAAGAAAAGGTTAGGTTGTGATTGGATGATTACAGCCTTTTCTTTGTGTACTCCATTGTAAAGTTGGAGATTTGGGATGAAAAAAGGCCGGGTTTACGAAGGAATTGTGGAGAGAATAGATTTCCCCAATAAAGGAATCGTGTATCTAGCGGAAGAAGATCGCTATGCCACAGTCAAGAATACAATTCCACAGCAGCAGATTAAATTTATTATAAATAAATTTAAACGAGGCAATGCCGAGGGAAGATTACTAGAAGTTTTAGAATCTTCTCCTTTAGAAAACCGTAAACCAGTCTGTAGTATCTTTCCTGCTTGTGGTGGATGTACCTATCAAACCATGAGTTATGAATCTCAACTTGCCATGAAAGAAGAGCAGGTACGACAGATTATGGATGAGGCAATTGAGGGTGAATACATCTTTGAGGGGATTTTACCAAATCCACAGGAGTTCCGTTATCGGAATAAAATGGAATTCTCTTTTGGGGATGAATATAAAGATGGTCCTCTTTCCCTTGGTCTACATAAAAAAGGGAGTATGTATGACATCATGACTGCCGGAGATTGCCAACTAGTGCATGAGGATATGACCAAAATATTACTTTGTGTGCTGGATTATTTCAGCGATCGACAGGTAAGTTATTACAAAAAGATGCAGCATGTGGGCTACTTACGTCATTTGTTGCTAAGGCGCGGGGAAGTGACAGGAGAAATTCTGGTGAATCTTGTGACCTCCTCCCAGGAAAGTCATGATTTGCAGCCTCTAGTTTTAACTTTGCAGAATTTACCCCTAGAAGGTCGTATCGTTGGCATCTTACACATTCTAAATGACTCTCTATCAGATGTGGTACAAAGTGATGAAATGAGGGTTTTGGATGGACAGGATTACTTCCATGAGAACCTATTGGGATTACAATTTAAGATTACGCCCTTTTCCTTTTTTCAACCAAATACCAAAGGAGCGGAAGTTCTCTATACGATAGTTAGGAATTACATTATGGAATCTCGCTTGGCTAAGAATGGATTGACACCAATGCAAAAACAAAACGAGATCACAGTTTTTGATTTGTTTAGTGGAACAGGAACTATCGCTCAGGTATTGGCTCCCCTTGTGAAGCAAGTGATAGGGGTAGAGCTTGTAGAAGAAGCTGTTATCGTTGCCAAGGAAAATGCAACTGGCAATGGACTTACCAACTGCCGTTTTATTGCCGGAGATGTACTTCAGGCATTAGACGAAATCCCGGAAAAACCGGATGTGATCATTCTTGATCCGCCTCGAGATGGAATCCATCCGAAAACTTTACCTAAGATATTGGCTTATGAAGTGGAAAAAATTATATATATATCCTGCAAACCTACTAGTTTGGCCAGAGATTTAGGAATGATGCAAGAAGCAGGATACCGAGTCGAGCGGTTGATTGGTTTGGATCAGTTCAGCCAGACGGTACATGTTGAGGTAGTGGCTTTACTGACCAAAGTACAGTAACGATTTGGCAGTGTGTTATGCTAGAATAGGAGTTCAGCAGGTGTATTAGTTGATTAATGAGCCACTAGATTGCTTCGAGGAGTACATGAGATGAAACGTAAAGCATTTACCACAGCCTTTCCCTATACGCTACCGGTATTTATGGGATATCTTTTTTTAGGGATTGCTTTTGGCGTGTTATTAAGCAGTAAGGGTTTTCATGTGGGCTGGGCATTATTTATGAGCTTAACGATCTATGCCGGAGCGATGCAATTTGTAGCAATTGGATTGTTGATCGCTCCTTTTGGCTTGTTGAATGCCTTTATCGTGACTCTGACGGTAAATGCCAGACATCTATTCTATGGTTTATCTGTGCTTGAGAAATTCAAAGAGAGTGGAAAGTTTAAGCCTTATATGATTTTTTCATTAACTGATGAGACATATTCTCTATTGTGTGCAGTGGAACCACCGGAGAACGTGAACCGAAAGTGGTTTATGTTCTTTATTGCGGTTCTTAATCATTCTTACTGGGTGTTGGGAAGCGTTTTGGGGGCGGTGGCAGGAAGCCTGATCACTTTTGATTCAACCGGGATAGATTTCGCCATGACGGCCTTATTTATTGTGATTTTTGTTGAACAATGGGAGAGTACGAAACAACATCTACCGGCGTTGTTAGGAGTAAGTATTTCTATTATTAGTTTGCTGGCATTTGGCTCGGAGCATTTTATCATCTATGCAATGATGGGAATATTAGCTAGCCTACTATTATTACATAAAAAAATGGTAAGGAGGGTAGATGTATGACCTCACCAACCTTACAATCTCTTTTGACTATTGGCGTGATCGCGCTGACTACGTTGTTAACAAGAGCTTTGACCTTTGTGTTGTTTTCTTCCGGGAATAAAACCCCTAAGATGGTAGAGTATCTTGGGCAGGTATTACCCCATGCTATTATTGGGATGCTGGTAATTTATTGCTTTCGTTATGTGTCATTTATTACATCTCCTTTTGGCATAGGGGAGGTCGTAGCGGGAGTATTTGTAGTAATAATTCATAAGTGGAAACACAATCTTCTGTTAAGTATAGGTGGTGGGACTGCTCTTTACATGGTGTTAGTGCAGATGGTATTATGAAAGTAGGTAACTGTTCAGAGGACACCTCTAAAAGCTACGCTTTTTTCGGTTCGGCAAAGCGCCGAGTACACATTTTATAGAGACTTGCCGTTTGCAAGCATGCGGTAGAACAAGTTCTACCTTCGTGAGCTTGGAGGTCAAATTTTGCAAAATATGTGCTCTTCTGAATAGTTACGAAAATTGTACTGACAAAAGTTCAATGATCAAGTTGCGTTATCCATAGAATTGTGTTATCATACAAAAGTGTGTTAAAATATTATCAATCATCAAGAGGAGGGACACCATCATGGAGCATCTTACTAATGTAACCGTATTTATCAATGGACAGGAAGTGACAGCGCCGTCAGGTTCGACCATATTGGAGGTAGCTAGTCAAGCAGGAATTCATATTCCCACCCTTTGTTATCTTAGAGAAGTGAATGAAATCGGGGCTTGTCGTATCTGTGTGGTTGCAGTAAAAGGTGCCCGTACGTTGGTGGCGGCCTGTGTCCAGCCTATTTCCGAGGGGATGGAAATCGACACCCGTTCGCCGGAGGTGATTGAATCTCGCAGGCGTACGCTGAAGTTGCTATTGTCTACTCATGACAAAAAGTGTCTCTCTTGCGTTCGCAGCAATCAATGTGAATTACAAGAGTTGTCCCAAGAATTAGGGATAGAAGATGAGGACTACTTCGCCGGAAATATGATTGAGTACGAGCTGGATGACAGTGCGCCTCATATGATTCGTGATAATAATAAATGTATTTTGTGTAGGAAATGTACAGCAGTTTGCGAAAAGCAGCAAGCGGTTGGCGTGATTGGTGCGAATAATCGTGGGTTTAAGACTTGCGTAGGTTCAGCCTTTGAGATGGGACTAGGTAATACAAGTTGTGTTACTTGTGGTCGATGTATTATGGTATGCCCGGTGGGAGCCTTATATGAAAAAGATTATACTGACGAAGTATTAGCCGCCATTGCCGATAAGTCAAAGCATGTGGTAGTGCAAACGGCACCGGCTATTCGCACAGCTTTAGGAGAAGAGTTTGGGTATCCTTTTGGGACCAATGTGGAGGGAAAAATGGTCAGTGCCCTTCGTCGGATTGGTTTTGATAGCGTCTTTGATACCAGTTTTGGCGCCGATGTTACGATTATGGAAGAGTCCACAGAGTTCATGAAGCGTATGCAAACCGGAGGGAAGCTACCTATCTTTACTTCTTGTTGTCCTAGTTGGGTGAAATTCTGTGAGCATTATTATCCGGATTTATTGGATCACCTTTCTAGCTGCAAATCACCGACACAAATGTTTGGCTCAGTGGTGAAAACATATTATGCCGAAAAGAAAGGCATTGACCCTAAGCAGATTGTGAGTATAAATGTGATGCCTTGCACTGCTAAAAAATTTGAACGTACACGAGCAGACCAGGCCGCTGCCGGGACTTCCGATGTGGACATATCGATTACCACCAGAGAATTGGCACGGTTAATTCGACGTATGGGGATTGATTTTGATAGGTTACCGGACGAAGCCTTTGACAATCCAATCGGAGAATCTGCCAGCGGGATTATTTTTGGTGCTACCGGTGGCGTTATGGAAGCCGCTTTGCGTACAGTAGTTGAGCAATCTACCGGTGAGCAGTTAGCAGATGTTAATTTCATAGCTGTCCGAGGAATGGAAGGAATCAAAGAAGCCTCCTATCACATCGGCGGACAAGAAGTAAGAGTGGCAATTGCTTCCGGTTTGGATCATGCCAAGCAGGTGCTAGAGAAGATTCGAGCCGGCAGTGTAGATTATCATTTTGTCGAAGTTATGGGATGCCATGGGGGTTGTATTAATGGTGGTGGCCAACCACACTGTACGGCAAAAGCAATGAGCTCTCTAGATATAAAAGCACGAAGAGCAAAGGTGTTATATGAGATAGACGCCGCGAAAGAGTGTCGCAAATCTCATGAGAATCCCTCGATTGTGAAGCTTTATGAAGAGTATTTTGGCGAACCGGGAAGTGAGAAAGCTCATAAGATACTGCATACCACATATGTGAGGCGGAAGATAAATCAATAGAATAAGGCGTGGAGGAATAACGATATGGATAAGCGTGAAGGTATAGAATCTCAAGAAAAGGATGTCAAAGAAACTCTGGATAGTAGCGATGAGAACGATGACATAGTGGAAATAGATAGTTTCGAAGAGATAATTTATCAGCAAGAGATAGAGAGAATGATGAAAAAGCGAAAGAGTTTTCATCGAAGAGTAATAGCAGCGTTGATGATTCTGATGATGATTGCCACGTATACTGTCTTTCGCGGTTCATGGTGGTAAAAAGGCATGACGGATAGAGAAGCACTAGTGAATTATTAATAAATCTGATAAACTAAGAGGCAGAAAGATAAATGTATGTTGCAACTTGGAAGGGAGAGTATCGTGAATAAGATAGGGATTATCGGTGCCATGGAAGAAGAGGTGGCTAGCCTTAAGAATAGTATGAAAGAGGTTGCGCTCAGCAATAAGGCGCAAATGGAGTTTTACGACGGGCTTTTGCAAGGAAAAAAGGTGGTTGTAGTTCGCTCCGGGATTGGTAAGGTAAATGCGGCAGTTTGTGCCCAGATTTTAATAGATGATTTTCAAGTTGATGCAATCATTAATACCGGGATTGCCGGTTCTTTACGTAGTGATATCAAGATGGCGGATATTGTGGTTTCCACAGATGCGTTGCAGCATGATGTAGACGCCGGAGAGTTTGGCCATCCGGTGGGGCAAATTCCACGTATGGACGTTCTTTCCTTTCCGGCAGATCCAAAACTTATCGAGCAAGCAATCCGGTCCTGTCAGAAAGTGAACCCGGAAATTAACGCATATGCCGGACGGGTGGTTACCGGTGATCAATTTGTCGCTGACAATAAAAGGAAAGAAGAAATTGTAGCACATTTTGATGGCTATTGTACTGAGATGGAAGGGGCAGCAATCGCTCAGGTGGCTTATCTAAATAAGGTTCCTTATGTAGTCATTCGAGCGATCTCTGATCAGGCGGATGGTAATGCCCAAGTGGATATTCCGGTATTTATAGAGCAGGCAATCGCGAATAGTGTACGGCTGGTAATGGATATGGTTGCATGCATCTATTAAGGTTATCAGATAGGCGTTTCACTTAAGATGCGCACGCTTCGCCAAAAGTGATTCTCACAAAAGTAAGAAGCTTGAGCTCATGTTCAAGCGCATAATCAACGTACGCTCCCCGTATGCCTCATAAATCAGGAAGGTAGAACTAATGAAGATTGACTTTGTCAATCGCATGTTCTACCGCATTGTGCACATCTGACAAAAAA
>JGI20163J15578_10000835_pt1 | contig 12769 bp, 8 predicted proteins | sample TergutCu122P1_FD_15578 | JGI IMG/M metagenome (IMG submission 15578)
CGTGGTTGAAATTGCTGGTTGCCCTTATTATCGCGGTTCTTGTATTTGCGTTCCAACTTTGCACAGTAAAGCCTACTGCACTTCCACCTGTCGCTGTCGTTCCTGTTCTTAAAACAAACACATTATTGTCTCTAAGCCATTCCAGTGTAATAGTCGCGCCTGTATTTGTTTGCACCGCTTCAGAAAACACAATCGTCATATCACGAGCAGTCGGCGCAATTAGTTGGTTTTGTGATGGTGTAAAGGTCACAAACGCCGATGCTGTTCCTGTTGAGAAAGAGATGTTTTGCACTGTATTTAGTTCGCCGTTTGCATCTCTTAATCTGTTTGCCGGAATGCTCAAATGATACGTTGTGTTGTTATTGAACTGTTCATCAGGGAATATTGTAATCACCGTTCTCGCGCTATTGATGCTTGCCGAAAAAGGTACATGCGCCCCTGTAGCTGAACCTCTGCGAAGATTTACGAAATTTTCGATGTTCGCATTTGTTATTGGATTTCCGTTTTGCAACGTCATCGCAGAATCAAACGTAATAGTTATGTTGCTTCCGCGAGGAACATTTGTCGCACCGTTTGCAGGGTTAAACGTTATACGCGCCGCAGGTGTTGCCAAAGTAGGCGGGTTGATACCCGAAGCAGTATTTACGTTTGTCGGTCTTCTTTCGTAGGTGATATTGTTAGCATTGGCATTCATTGTTGTTATTGTGCCTTGCCCTTTGAAGTCACTTCTTTGGTTTACATTTGCAATGCCTATATTTGCACCTGATTCTACAGTTATTTCTGCGTTTGCAGCATTACTTGAAACAGTCAGGTTGTTAATTGTGCCCGAACCTAATGTCAAAATTGCCGAAGAACCGTTAACTGTAACAGTCGGAAAACTTCCTTCAAGTCTTACGTTGGAGCTTGCTAATGTAGTTAAATTATTTATACCGCTTCCGTGAAGCCCCCCTGTAAGGTTTTGCGTTTGAATCGTCGCTTCTCTTGCAGCCGTTAGAGCGACTACTACTGATTCGCCTCTAACTAAAAATCTCACCGAACCGGCAGCTCTTTCAACTACAACTTGTGCAGCTCTGGAATTACTAAATATAACGCCGTTATTGCCGGTTCCGCCGCCTTGAACTCTCAACGTGCCCAATACAACTGAGTTCTCTATATTCACAGTTCCATTACCCACGTCAGCGTGAATAGTCAAGCCGTTTGAAAATATAGAATTTGAAAATGTTTGTCCGCTTCTGACAATTGGGTCGTTTCTTACGATGTTTTCATTGTCAAGTATATCTCCAATGATTTTAGCAGTTTGTGCTCTTGTAAGGTTTGCACGAGGGTGTAATCTGCCGTCATCAAATCCGCCCATATATCCTTTGCCGTTAACTTTTTGCAAAGCCGAGAATGCCCAATCTGCAATGTCTCCTCTGTCAGGAAATGCATTAAGGTTGCCGGCAACATTGTGTGCAGGTATGATTCTTGATATCATAACCGCAGCTTCTTGCCTTGAAATTGGGTTGTTTGGTCTAAATGTGTTGTCCTCATATCCTCCAACATAAGCTGCAGCGAATGCTCTTGCAACGTCTGCATGGAACCATTCATAATGAGGTACATCTGTGAAGGTCAATCCGGTAGTTCCCGTGTTTCCGAGTGCTCTGTTGACCATGGCTGTAAATTGTGCTCTTGTTACCGGATCGTCCGGGCGAAATGTGCCGTCCGGGAAGCCGGTTACAAATCCGTGATTCGCTGCGCGGTTAATATAACCTTCTGCCCAGTGTCCCCTTGTATCGCTAAAATCTGTAGCACTTACTTGGGCAGCTGGCACAAGCGCAAGAATCATTGAGCAGATTACTAGTATGCTCAATAATTTTCTCTTTTTCATTTTGTTCCCCTTTCAAAATCATCTTGATTTTCGTTCTTTTATAATTTATTTTTTGAATTACTTCATTGCATTTTGTGGCACAGCTTTGGTGTCACAATCAAATGCACTTTATCAAACTTCATTTTACCATACAATGTTGTGACATTTCAACTGATTTACGATAATGTCATAAATCCTTAAACTTTTCTAAGCTTTTGTCATTGACGTATCAGTAACGTGAGTTTTTTCTTAGAATTTTAAGGAAACTTTTGACAGGTTTAACTAAATAGAGCGTTACATACATTTGCGCTGTCGATATGTCCAATCTATCTTTTGCTTCATGAAGATTCAGCCCCTTTTTCGTTGCAATACGGAAATAGTATTCAATAGCCGACTGCCTCTCAAGCAATCCATATAATGCAAGTCGTTCCCTGATATAGTGTGTAAACCCTTCAAAATTATTTATTACCTTTTCATCTCCTGATTTTGTTAATCCATCTTCAAGATATTCACACTTGCAAATAATTTTATTAAACCATCTAAGTTTATATCCATCTTGTGCAATCTTATCCCAAACAACACTTTCACTTATAAAAGTTTCACCTTCGTATTCAGGAAATGGATATTTTTTTAAAATCGCAGTTTTATAGACTTCTGCCTTGTCGCCTAATAATTGTTTTCTTTTTCTCTGCAAATTTGTTGCATCTATAAAATCCTCAAACTGCTTTTGCTTCGGGTATTGTCCGATTTTTTGATCGTTTGAAGCGTATGCTTTTAATCCAGCCACCCCTGCAAAACTTTCATCTTTTTCAATAGTTTCTGTCCAGGTGCTAACTTGTTCAATAGCATCCAACGTTAAAAAGTCATCAGAATCCACAATTAAAAACCAGTCGTGTTTTGCCATTTTTACTGCGTCGTTTATAGCACGATGCTTTCCGCCATTTTGTTTTTTCACGCATGATATTTCAATGATATTTTCAATACACCAGCCATTCACTATGGCTTCTGTATTGTCAGTCGAGCCATCATCAATTATTACCCACTCGAAAGACTTTTGCGTTTGATTGCAAAGACTTTCATAAAGCTGTGGCAATGTATGCGCCCTATTGTATGTCGCTGTCATAACCGTAATCATTAATTAGACCTCTTTGTTAAAATCCTAATTTCTATTTTCTTTATCTAAAATTGATTTTCAAGATAAAAGTTCTGAAGCTGCATTGCGGTTTCTTTTATGTCATATCCAGCCTTCATAATTTCGCTTCGCATATTTTCTCGTTTATAATTGTCACCATACTCCAAGGCTCTCTCTGCCCAAAATCTTGCATAATCCCCAAGTGACACATATTCAATTAGTTCTGTAACTTTTGTTTCTTTTGGTATAGCATCTGATGCGATACAGTGGAGTCCACTAGTTTGTGCTTCAATTAAAGCAATACCTAACCCTTCCCAAAGTGACGGGAACAGAAATACGTCCATTGCACATAAGAATTCTGATATGTCTGCTTGCAAACCTGCAAAAATAACATTGTCTCTCAACCCTTTTGCGTTAACTTTTTCTTCAATGCTGTCACGCAACTTACCATCACCAACCAACAGCAATATTGCGTTCTTGTTTTGGCTGTATATTTGCTCAAAAATTTCTATAAGAAAAGCATGATTCTTTGCTTCTGTAAACCTGCCCACATGCCCAACTACAAATTTATTTTCTACTTCAAGCTGTTTTCGTTTCTGCTCTCTTTTTTTGTAATCATAGACAAATTTTTCGATTTCAATTGCGTTTGGAATTATTCGAATTTCTTTTTCACTAACATGCGTCCCAAAAAGATTTTTCGCAGCCTTTTCAGAACACGCAAAGTAATGTGTAATATATTTTTTTATTTGTGGCTTATAATAAAAGTTGAAAAGACGACCAATGACACCTTTATCCGCTTTACTGCTATGACAATGGTAGATTATTTTCGAAACTTCAGCTTTTTTTGCACAAATTGCGGTAGAAATCGCAGTTAAGCTATTTGTATGTTGGTGCACAATTTTGTACCGTTTATTAGACTTGAAAAAATCGTTTGCATGCTGTAAATGCTGAAAGTAATTGGGAAATCTTCTCGGTATTCTATGGATAATTCCACCAAGCGAAATTATTTCATCTTCATAATCGCTTTTTTCTTTAACGTTAATTAAAAAATCAAATTGTACTTTTGAACGGTCTATATTGCGGTATACATTCATGATAAAAGTTTCTTGACCGCCCATATTCATACTGCCCAACACATGTAAAACTCGTAAAATATCATTCATAAGTTTCACCCGTATAAAGAATTTCCATGGATTTGGTCAATTCTTTTATATCATATCCCGCTTGCCTCATAATATCTGACATATTTTTTCTCTCGTAATCACAAGTACATGCTGTTATTTTGTCTGCCCAATGTTCCGCTGTCTCATGTAGCGAAAGGTTTTCGATAAAATCCGTAATATTAACTTCTTTCGTTATTTCATCCGACACAAAGCACTTAAGTCCATTTGCCTGTGCTTCGATTAACGTCACTGGTAACCCTTCCCAAAGCGACGGAAATGCAAAAACGTCCATAGCACACAGCAGTTCGGCTACATCATCTCGCACACCTGTAAATCTTACATTGTTTGCTAATCCGAGTTTTTCAACCTTTTGCTCAATTTGGCTTCGCAAGTTGCCGTCTCCAACCAATAGCAAAACTGCATTATTGTTTTTGCTATATATATTTGCAAAAATATCGACAAGAAAGTTATGATTCTTTGGTGCGAAAAATCGACCGACATGCCCAACTACAAATTTGTTTTCGATTTCTAGCTCTTTTCGTTTAGCGTCTCTGCGTGTTTCGTCAAATGCGAATTGCTCTATGTCTATTGCATTTTTAATAACTTTATATTTTGAACCTCTGCAGTTTTCTTCGCTGTAACACCAAACACCTGCTGCTTCCGAACAAGCCCAAAGATGGGCTGCCGTGCTAGGCAATTGTTTTTGTAGATGCTCTTTTAGTATCGCAGTTAGCCCGTCTCCCGAAGAAGTGCTATGTGAGTGTGCAATTGTCGTTTTCCCATACTTGTTTGCTATCTTCAAATATATTGCAGCCGTGCTTGTCATATGTCCGTGGATTATCTCATGTTCTCGATTGTTATCAAAAAAATTTTGCCATGCTCTTTTATATTGAACATGGTTGATAGCATTATATGCAGGCATCCTATATATTTTCGCGCCCAAAAATTCGGCTTCTTTTTCGTATGCACCTTTGTCCTGCGCATGAACCATGAAGTCAAACTGCACTTTTGAACGGTCAATATGACGATACACATTCATGATAAATGTTTCAGCTCCACCAACATTAAGATTGCCAAGAACGTGCAAAACTCTCATAGGTTCACGAGCTACAACTTGTTTGCCTTCACTCATGACAGCTCCTTTACATACCACTTTATTGCTTCGTCAAGTCCGCTTGCAAAACTCCACTTTGGCGTATACCCAAGTAATTCGCGTGCTTTGCTGATATCTGCACCGCTATGCTTTATATCGCCTTTACGTTCTTCTTTAAACACCGGTTGTATATTTTTGCCTAACTTATCACAAAGCTGCTTGTACATATCAAGCAGAGTTTCACTTTCGCCGGAGGCAATATTAAAAACCTGCCCGGCTAGGTCTTTTGACGCAAGACACGCTTTTAGGTTCGCTTCGATCACGTTTTCTATATATGTAAAATCTCTGCTTTGTTTGCCATCACCATAGATTGTTGGCTGTTTTTCGTTTAATAACTGCGAGATAAACTTCGGAATAACTGCCGCATATGTGCCGTTTGGGTCTTGCCTTTTGCCAAATACGTTAAAGTAACGCAAACCATAAGTGTCAAGTCCCAAAAGCTCCGCAAACATTTTGCCATGATCTTCGTTGGTTTTTTTCGCAAGCGCATAAAGTGATAGCAAGCTTCCTTCTTCGCCTTCTACTTTTGGCAAAGTTGGTTCGTCACCATAAACCGCCGAGCTTGATGCATAGATAAACTTTTTAACATTTGCTCGTCTTGAGGCTTCCATCATATAAAGTGTGCCTGTAATATTAACCTCTATATATGGTTTTGGGGTTTCAATACTTTCCGGCACGCTAACGAGTGCCGCATGATGCAACACAAAATCTACATCATCGCAGATTTTTGCACAAGTTTCATAATCTCTTATATCGCCATCTACCAGCTCAAACAATGGATTATCAAGTAAATGCACAACATTTTCACGTTTGCCGGTAGAAAAGTTGTCAAAACAGCGAACGTTATATCCAAGATTAACTATAGCTTCGCATAAGTTTGAGCCGATGAACCCTGCTCCGCCGGTAATCAAGAATCTCGCATTTTTGTCAAATACTAAATCTTTATATTCAATATTGCGTAATGCATTAACCATGTTAGACTCCATTTCTTAACCGTATTATCACTTGCAATGCAATGATTCAGACTTCTAAACCCATTAAAGTGATGGGCTCACGCCCTTATCCTTAACCTCATAAATCACGTCGCATTTTTCAAGCGTGTTTAGTCTGTGCGCTATTATTATCATGGTCTTTGTGTGACCTATCTTTGTGATTGCGTCTGATATAACTCTTTCGCTTTCGTTGTCAAGGGATGAAGTGGCTTCATCGAGTATGAGTATCTCCGGATTATGATAAAGTGCTCTTGCTATGCCCAGTCTTTGTCTTTGACCGCCGGAAAGCCTTATGCCGCTCTCCCCAACGGTTGTGTCAACTCCAAGCTCAAGAGCTTCTACCGTTTCTTTTAAGTTTGCGATTTCAAGGGACTCCCATACTCTTTCGATATCTATATCTTCTTTTGGCACTCCAAATGCAACGTTTGCTGCTACTGTATCGTCTATTACAAATATACTTTGCGGTACATATCCTATGTTTTTATGCCATCCGGCTATATTATTGTTTATGTTGACATCGTCAACTAATACCGCACCACTTTCCGGCGTAAGTAACCCCAGCAATATGTCTACAAGAGTGGTTTTTCCTGCTCCGGATTCGCCTTTTAGTCCTATTGCTTGCCCTTTTTCAATCGTTAAGTTTACGTTTTCAAGCACCGACTCATTTGAGTCAGAATACCTGTATGACATGTTTTGAATTTTGATGTTTTGTTCGAATTTCATTTTTTCTCTTTGTTCAGAGGCGTGTTTATTAAGCCGAGTCGCTTCCTTTAGATCGTCATAGATTTTATCAAAATGAACCGTATTAAACCTAATACTTGTAAGATATCCTAGAATCCTATTTAATGACGGCATTATTCTTATTGCTGCCATGCCAAACAGCGCAATTGTCGGAAGCGAAGCGTTCATATCCGGATTTCTAAGTGCATTGATTACAACTAAAATAACAAGCCCAGACACAGCAACCGTTTCAATTAAAAGCCTTGGTGATTGGTTGCTTAAGTTAAAAAACGCTGTTACTCTCGCAAAGATTCTTCCGCTTTTTTCGTAGCTGTTTAGAAAATTTTCTTCTCTGCCCAAAACTTTTATGTCCTTGATGCTTCCTAACCCTTCTTTTACTTGTTTAGTCATATCTGTGCCAAAAACGTTCTGTTTTTTAGCTGCCACATCCAGCTTGTTTCTCAGTACATAAAAATACAAAAAACCAATGCTTCCAAGCACAGCAACAAGGCTGATCGTGGAGATTGGGTCAATTATTAAAAGCAAAATAACAATAAACACAATTATCATGTATTCCGTCAAAAGCGCAAGCCCTGCAACAAGCATCCCTTGCACAATCGATGGGACTAATGTGTTTACATTTCGCATAAGTTCTGCTGTATTTTTATTGAAAAAATACTCGTATGGTTTGTAGATATAGGATTGGAACAGACGTTTTGACATTTCAATCTGCCTGTTGAGTGCAAATCTGTTTTGCACATAAATAAGAAAAAACATGTAAAGGCTTTTAAGCACAAAAATTAATACAAGGGCAATACACATCAGCACAACAAATCGCCTGTAGTCGCCGATCCACGCTATTTCTGTAATTGTTTGTAATATTGGGTATCTGTCAACGCTGGTTTGATCTAAAAGAATTGTTGTAAACGGCAAAATCACGCCTATCCCTATCGTTTCGGCAATACCGCCACCGGCGATGAGAATAAGCATTATAACGGAATTTTTCTTTTCACGCTTATTAAACAATCCGAAAAGCCTCCGGAAATCCTTAATTATACCCATGCGTTCCTACTTTTCTATCAACATCAGATACTATGCACTATAATATGGTATGGTATGGTATTATATTATCTTTATTTTAATTCCCACTTCGATATAAATGGATGTCTTCAGGGCAAACTAGTACTACCCAAAATATAAATTCGTAGTCACGTATTCCGGGTCACTTGTGACATCGATGCCGAGTGCCGTTAATGTGTTTTCGTCTTTGTCTGAAAGGATTGCAGTACAGTGCGCTCTGCAACCTTTTAGCTTTGCAAGACTTTCTATCGCAAGATGTGCCGACGGGTTATGTTCTGCGGAAATGCTGAGGGCAGAAAGAACTTCCTCGCAATTCAGGCTCGACCTGTCTTGGCTGAGAATGTTCATTTTGAGCTCTTGAAGTGTCGAGAAAACCGTAGGTGAAATCATATACACTTCGTCTGCAATTCCCGACAGATATTTTATGGCATTAAGAATTGCCGCAGCTGCGGCTACCATTCTGCGAGAGCTTCTGCCTGTGATAAAAGTTCCGTCCGGCATTTCTATCGCCATTACTACGACGTTTTCGTATTTTGAATCGCGATTTCGCTTGTGCTCGGCATATTCCCTTGCCGGCGTTACCACAAGCCTGTCTTCTACCCTGAGACCTGCGTCGTCCATCAAAATCTTTGAACGCGTCAGCGCATCTTCGTCTATTTTGCCTTTTTTATAGTTGCATTGGGCTATGATGTATCTTCTGATTATCTCCTGCTTGGCTGCGTGTTTGACGACTTCATCATCGGTAATGCTAAAACCCACCCTGTTTACGCACATATCGGTCGGAGATTTGTAAGGCGACTCTTTACCCGTAATTTTTTCTATAATTCTCTTTACTATCGGAAACGCTTCAATATCCCTATTGTAGTTTATTGCGGTTATCCCGTATGCTTCCAAATGAAAAGAATCTATCATGCTGACATCTCTTAAGTCTACCGTTGCAGTTTCATAAGCCACATTAACAGGATGCTTAAGGGGAATATTCCATATCGGAAATGTTTCAAACTTTGCGTAACTTGCTTTTACTCCTCGCTTAAAATCATGGTAAAGCTGCGACAAAGAAGTGGCAAGTTTGCCGCTTCCGCCGCCCGGACCCGTCACAACAACCAGTGGTTTTGTAACCTCGATATATGGATTTGCGCCATACCCCTCGTCGCTTACAATCATCTCAACGTCAGTAGGATAACCTTTTGTTAATGTGTGTCTGTATGTTTTAATTCCGCGTCTGTTCAGCTTGTTCAAAAACATATTCACGGCAGGTTGGTCTTCATACCTTGTTACAACTACGCTGTTAATAGCGAGTTCATATTTTCTAAATACATCGATGAGCCTTAGAACTTCAAGATCGTATGTAATTCCAAAATCTTGTCTTGTTTTGTTTGTCGTTATATCGCCTGCGTAGACACATATTATGATCTCCGCTTGGTCTTTTAATTTGTGCAATAAGTTTATCTTTGCATTTTCGTCAAATCCCGGCAATACTCTCATCGCATGTTTGTCATGAACGAGTTTTCCGCCGAATTCCAAATAAAGACGTTCTGTATCGCCCGCATTAACTCTTTCTAAAATGTATTTCGATTGCTCTTCGATATATCTTTCCGAGTCAAACCCTAAAGCTTTCGACATAACTTTACAAATCCTCCCTAAAAACTGTTAGTTGCTGAGTATTTCAATTGCTCGTTTTAATTGTAAATCTTCAAGTGAGTCGTTGTTTACGTGCGCAACTGTTACTTCTTGGATTCTTCGCATAGTTGTGAAATCCAATACGCCATATACGTATAACCCTTGTTCATGTTGGAATGCTCTTATCGCTGCCACAGTTGCTTCGTCCATGGTTGCGGTAAGATCGAGTGCAAATCCCAAAAGAATCAATCTTTGTTGTGCCGCAAACACGTTTAATCCCGTTTCGCCCGGCCACGGTCTTGTGTTTTCAATAAACGGCGCAAACATGTTAAACAAAGCTCTAGCTTCTGCTCTATATTCACCCAAACTGTTTCTGACGATATAATTTGGCGTAATTCCCACGTTGTTTATGTGATCCTCATTTGGCGTTAGAAAATAGTATAACGAAAGCCTGTATGGTTGATCGTTTGCGTATGCTATAGTTTGCACGGTTCCTTTGCCGTACGTCACTGTTCCCACTACAGTTGCAACTTCATTTTCCATAAGTGCTGCTGCCAAAATTTCGGCTGCGCTTGCAGTATAGCCGTTTACAAGCACCACAGTATCAAGCAACACGGAAGCTCCTTCTGTTGCAACGGCACTTTCAACTATTTCATTTCTTTTCGCAAGGTGGACAATGTCGCCCGACGAGATAAATTCATCTGCAACTTCTATCGCAGCATTTACAAGCCCGCCAAGATTGTTTCTTAAGTCCAAAATCAAAGACTGCGCGCCGGCACGTTTAAGGTTTGCGACTGCCGCCCTGAATTCTCTTGCGCTGTTTGCGTCAAAAACTATGATCTGTATATATCCGATGTTGTTTTCAAGCAGCTCAAAATTCACTCGAGACATGCGGATAGTTTCTCTTGTAATTGTAAAACTTCTGGCTTCACCGGCTCTTCTTGTTACAACAACAACGCTTCTTCCGACCTCGCCTCTGAGCATGCGGCTTATTTCATCCAAACTTTTTTGAGCAACATCGATTCCGTCAATACTGACGATAACGTCGCCGCGTCTGATTCCGGCTCTATCTGCAGGTCCACCCGGCACAATCGCCGAAATTTCACTGAGCCCTTCCGGATTTCGCGTCAGGGTTACTCCGATACCACCGAATTCCCCTATTATGTTCTCAATGAATGCCTCACCGGCATCGGCATCTTCAAAGAATTCGCTGTCCGGATCGTTTAGCGCATTAAGTATTCCTTCAAAAGCTCCTTGCGTAAGTGTGCTAAAATCCACATCGTCTTTGAAATTTTCTTGAATAAATTTGATAAACCGCTCAAGCTCCCTTAATTGTTCGCTTAAAAACCGTTGTTGCTCCGGCGGTATCATCGCATGTATACCTTGTTCCAGTGAAAGGTTTACATGGGCGCGTTCTTTTTCTGCGCCGTATACTGCCCCTCTTTGCGGTAAGAAAAATACAAACGAAAACAGTGTCGTCGCCAACATTGCGATAACTATTATATATACTATTATTTTTACAGTTCTTCTGTTCATTATCAGATCCCTCTCCCTTTTTTGTTTCTGTTGTTACTAATTGCTGCTAATTGCCACTTGTTGTTACTTGTTGCCACTAATTGTTACTAAATTTGATTTTCAATGTCCAATTCTATTTTTAATAGTCTAGTTGACACTGTCATCTATGAAATTTTAATTTTGAATTTCAACAACAGCAACTTTTCTTTCAGATTTCGGTTCTAACGGCGAATTTGTCGATATGGTTTTAATCCTGAAGAAAAAGAGCTGATGCACTTACATGACTTCGATGTTTAATTCATTTCTACCCTCGGACAACCCTTTGAGGCTTATGTGGTAGTCAATATTTACACTGCCCGCTCCGGAAGCGCACAAATTGTTTTTTATTTCGTTTGTAAGCACTTCCATCTCGATAGTTCCGTAAGGCGTTTCGTAATATCCGGTGTAACGTTTGCCCTCTTGGAATTTTATCTCGGTTTCAAACTCCGAATCCTCATTTTGCCTGCTCATCTTAATTTCATCTTCAGTAAATTCAAGCCGCGTTTTGCACCCAGGCATTCCGGAAAACTCGCTTTCATCATATACCAGATAAAGCGTTTCATCTTTTTTATAAATTTGCCCCTCAGTTATGAATTCCATTTGAACTTCTTCCGTATCACGGTGTAGCTGTTTGCCTATTATTTTTAGCATAATATCTTTCATAGCCTAATTCCACAATCCTTTCTAATAGTTCGGAATACCCGATCCCCGTGTGTTGCCACAAAACCGGAAACATGCTGAATTTTGTAAACCCGGGAATGGTATTTATCTCGTTCATATATATCTTGTTTGTTTGTTTTTCAAGGAAAAAATCTACTCTGGCGAAACCTGTGCAGTCTAGTGATTTGTATGCCTTTGTCGCAATTTCCCTAAATTTTTCTTCAAGACCTGCATCTAATTCGATGGGAATTATAAGTTCTGTTTTTCCACCGTCAAAATATTTTGCATGATAATCGTAAAACTCTGCCGACGGTATTATTTCACCGGTAACTGATGCGTCCGCTTCTGTGTTTCCGAGCATTGCCACTTCGATTTCGCGACCATTTATACTTTCTTCGACAACCAGTCTTCTGTCATGTTTAGCCGCTTCATACAAAGCTTCAATTAGCTGAGCGCGATTTTTTGCTTTACTTATACCCACGCTTGAACCCATATTTGCCGGTTTCACAAAGAAAGGATATTTGCCGAAAAATCTTTGCTCGATTTCTGTTGCAAGTTTATCGTCATCTTTGCCCAAATCTTCCGCAATTACTGCCATATAATTGCAAATTGTGATTCCATGTGACTCAAAAACGGCTTTTGCCATTAACTTGTCCATTGCCAAAGATGATGCAAGCACTCCGCAACCCGCATACGGGATGTTAAGCATTTCGAAAAGACCTTGAATCGTACCGTCTTCGCCATAAGGTCCGTGCAATACAGGAAAAACAAAATCTACTTCTTTTTTTAGGTCATTTATGGCAAATGGCGTTGCACTTTGTTCCCACACCCCGCTTTCAATATCATCAG
>JGI20163J15578_10000836_pt1 | contig 12766 bp, 9 predicted proteins | sample TergutCu122P1_FD_15578 | JGI IMG/M metagenome (IMG submission 15578)
CGATGGCAGCTCAATTGGCACAAGACGGTCTTGTGCATCCCGCGCAAACGTTACTTGATTTGATTCCAGGCTGGGAAGACGAGTTTAAGGATGGAGTGTTTGAAGATTTTCTGTATGGTGATCAACCTTGGGCGATTCCATTCCAGATTGGAAATAACCACAATGTGTATTGGAACTCAGATATTTTTGCAAGTGTCGGAATTTATGAATTCCCTGATACTTGGGATGGTTTTATTGAAGCGATAGAAACCCTTAGGGACGCAGGTTATTATCCACTTGCTCTTGGAAATAGAGAGCAGTGGCCAGCACCGTCTCTTACTTTGAATCTACTTACGTATCGTTTCAATCCACCAGAATGGTATTACAGCTTGCGTGATGGATATGGTGCTCAGTTCACTGACCCAGGGTTTATAGCATCTGTAGAACTATTCGCGGATCTTGTTGAGATGGGTGCTTATAACCCAGATTTTAACTCCATTGATAAAAGCCAATCTCGTACTCTTTATTTCACAGGACAAGCGGCCATGATTGTTGATGGATTCTGGGGAGTAGCAGTTATGGAAGCAGAAGCTCCAGAGGATATTCTTGCTGCCACGAGGATTGCGGCATTCCCAGCGGTTCCAGTAGAAATGGGAGGAACTGGTGATGGAAGAGTTAATCAGGCGGCATCAGGTTGGGCTTTCTTTACAAGTAGCACCAATACTGGAGATAGGCTTCAGGCAATCGCAAATATGCTTCATTATCTCAGTGGTTCGGAATTTGCCAACATTTCTGTTTCATACAGTGGGATGCCAGCAGCACACCCGACTGTTGTTGATGAGAATGCTGCCAGTCCGCTTTATCTTGAGTTACTTCGTTCAACCGCCGAGATGCAGTTTGCACCTGTATTTGACGTACAGCTCCCACCAAATGTAGTGGATGCGTTCTATACCAATCTTCAAGACGTGTTGATTGGTCTTATGACACCTGAGAGATATGCAGAATTATTGCAGATAGAGTTGGATGCAAGTCGTTAATGATGTAATATTGCCTTTTTAGTGAGAGAGCGGTGCAAGAATAGGAAATGCTATTTTTGCACCGCTTTTGAACTAGAATTGGTATTTTATCATGGAACAATCATTCTTGACAATCCCTATTTGAAAGTATATACTCTTCAAAAAGAAACGATTTATATCACATTGTAATACAAGCGTCAAAATAAATGATGATCGAAGGAGGATGGAACATGTACAAAGGATTTTCAGCAGGATTAATTGGCTTTGGCGATAAATCGTTGGCAGAGGTTGCCCCATTGGCGAAAAGTTTAGGTTATGAAGGGGTTGATTTCGACTTAATAGCTGAGTATAAAAACGGTGCCAGTTATGTTCGCGAGCAACTAGAAAAGAATGATCTAAAAGTAGGCGGTTTTGCGTTGCCTGTTGACATTCACGGAGATGAAAGGAAATATGCCGAAGAATTAAAAGCGCTACCCAAGTACTGTGAATTTGCTAGGGACACTGGAAACCTTCGCTGCATTATGTGGGTGATTCCTTTTTCTGATACTTTAGATTATAGTGAAAATTTTGAGTTTCATAGAAAGCGATTCAGTGAGTGTGCTTGTGTATTGGAGGAATATGGAATCCGTCTGGGTTTGGAATTTATCGGACCTAAAACTTTACGTGAAGGCCACAAATATGAATTCATTCACACCCTCGACGGGTTGTTAGAGCTCAATACGGCCATTGGACGCCCTAACATGGGGATTTTAATGGATACATTCCATTGGGATTTGGCTGGGCAGAAACCAGAAGATTTCAAAAAAATACCCAACAAAGATTATATTGTGTTGGCACATATCAATGATGCTGTAGCAGGTGTTCCTTTGGATGAACAACAAGATATGGTTCGAGAATTGCCGGGTGCAACAGGAGTACTCAATATTGAAGCTTATATGAAAGGATTAGCTTCTGTTGGCTATGATGGACCGGTCTATGCAGAGCCTTTTAGTGAAGCTTTGAAGAAGTTGCCCTTCCAGCAAGCGGCTGAGAAAACGAAAGCGGCCATAGATGGTGTTTGGAAATTTGGCGAAATGTAGTGCTAATATGTTTGAAACGGCAACGATTCAAGTTGACGATCAAAAATAAAAAAGAAGGAGAAAAAAATGAAAAAGTATTTATCGATTGTTTTATTGATGTCACTAACACTGGCGCTGTTGCTTATGGCATGTGGTGGTGTTGACCCGGTAGCGGATACACCAGCCGCTGACACTGCAGCCGATGAGGATGCAGACGTTCCAACGGGAGATGATGAAGAAATCGTGATTACATTACTCAACATGTGGATTAATCCTGATGAAGATGCCAATGCTAGAGCTTATACTCAGCGTTTGTCCGACTTTAGGGAAGATTTCCCTCATGTAACGGTAGAAGTGGAATCTATTGCCCATGATGAATATGAGACAGTAATGATGATTTATGTTGCGTCGGGCGACATACCTGATGTTATGCAATCCAAAGGGACGATGTCAGCTCAATTGGCACAAGATGGTCTTGTGCATCCAGCGCAAACGTTGCTTGACTTGATTCCAGGCTGGGAAGATGAATTTAAAGATGGCGTATTTGAAGACTACCTTTATGACGGTCAGCCTTGGGCGATTCCATTTCAGATTGGAAATAATCACAATGTTTATTGGAACTCAGATATTTTTGCAAGTTTAGGAATTTATGAATTCCCTGATACTTGGGATGGCTTTATTGAAACCATTGAAACCCTCAGGGATGCAGGTTATTATCCACTTGCCCTTGGAAATAGAGAGCAGTGGCCTGCGCCATCTCTTACTTTGAATCTACTTACGTATCGCTTCAATCCACCAGAATGGTATTACAGCTTACGGGATGGATATGGCGCTCAATTCACTGACCCAGGATTTATAGCATCTGTTGAATTATTCGTGGATCTTGTTGAGATGGGAGCTTATAACCCAGACTTTAACTCCATTGATAAAAGTCAATCTCGTACCCTCTATTTCACAGGACAAGCGGCCATGATCGTGGATGGATTCTGGGGTGTAGCGGTTATAGAAAATGAAGCACCAGAAGATATTGTTGCGGCCACAAGGATTGCAGCATTTCCAGCAGTTCCAGTAGAAATGGGAGGAACTGGAGATGGCACCATTAATCAAGCAGCTTCTGGCTGGGCTTACTTCACAAGCATTGTGAATACTGGTGATAGGCTATACGCAATTGCAAATATGATTCATTATCTCACAGGTTCAGAGTATGCGAACATCATTGTTGCGAACAGCGGAATGCCTTCATCACACCCGACAGTTGTTGATCACGATGCTGCTAGCCCACTTTATCTTGAGCTACTTCGTGCAACTGGCGAGATGAATTTTGCACCTGTATTTGACTCACAACTTCCACCAAATGTAGTAGATGCATTCTACACGAACCTTCAAGACGTGTTAATCGGTCTTATGACACCTGAGAGATATGCAGAGTTATTACAGATAGAGCTGGATGCAAGTCGTTAAAAGTAATACTGCCTTTTTAGTGAGAAAGCGGTGCGAAAATTAAGAAATGATGTTTTTGCACCGTTTTCAAGCTTTATGTAAGTGATTTGTGGAGAGGAGAGTAATTATTGTGGTTAGAACACTTCCATCGCCGAAACCGTATGTTTTTTGGCTGTTTTTGGCTCCAATTATTCTGATCTTTTTTTTAAATGCTATATTTCCTATCTTCATTTCGATTTATTATAGTACAACGGACTGGGCCGCTAGGGTTACCTACAACTATATCGGATTTCAAAATTATGTTGAGCTAGCAACGGATATGCAATTTTGGAATTCTGCCAGAAACAATCTGATTATTGTTGCCTTGTGTGTTGTGGGACAAGTGGGAATAGCATTGATTATTTCTTTTTTACTGGTATCTAAGAAGCTTAGACTAAAAGAGTTTCACAGAACGGTAATCTTTTTTCCAGTAACCGTTTCGGCATTAGTTATTGGGTTCATCTGGAGCATTATGTATAACAGTCGAGTGGGTCTTGTGAACTTTTTTATGCGACTGTTAGGCCTTGAAAATTTTATCCTACCATGGCTTGATGATCCCAGCTATATTTTGATTACTGCCAGCATTCCGGTGATGTTACAATTTGTGGGGCTTTACATGATTATGTTTATGGGAGCAATAAAGGGGATTCCTGATGAGGTTTTGGAATGTGCTAGTCTTGACGGATGTAACGATAGACAACGCTCATTTTATATTATCCTGCCCATGATATATAGTACCTTCAAAGTGGCGATTATGATTTGTGTAGCGGGTACGATGAGAATCTTTGAGCATATTATGGTTTTGACCAATGGTGGACCAGGGACAAGTTCTCAGGTATTGGCACTTTATGCTTACCGGATTTCATTCGACCGAATGAGACTGGGTTATGGGAGTACCGTTGCGATTGGAATTCTTATCTTAAGCCTAGCACTTACCATGTCTAGCCGAGCGTTGTTGGGAGGTAAGAAATATGCGTAGAACAGTGAGAAAATCATGGAATATTTTCAGTACGGGGATCATCAATATTGTAGTGATGCTGTTTTCTTTGTTCTGTGTCTTCCCTTTTGTTTGGATGCTTTATTCCTCTTTTAAAACAGAGCAGGAATTTATGCTGAATATTATATCATTACCTTCAAGTTTGTATGTGGATAACTTTGTCAATGCTATAAGAATTAGTCGTATGGATATTTATGTGTGGAATTCCATGTTTAACAGTATCATTACAGTGGTGTTAATTACCATTTGTTCTTTTATTGTGGGCTATTTTATCTCTCGTTTTTCTTTTAAGGGGCGTAGAATTATCTTCCTGATGTTTGTGGCAGGTATGTTAATCCCAGTACACTCTTTGTTGGTTCCACTTTTTATTCAATATAGGATGATAGGGATGTTAGATAATCGTTTTACACTTCTGCCCGTATATTTTGCTTTTGGAATGCCCATTGCAATATTTTTGATGGATAGTTTTATTGGTGGAATCCCAATTGAATTAGAGGAGGCGGCAATGATTGACGGTAGCTCATTGCCACGAACAATGTTTACTATTATTATGCCTCTTTGCAGGCCGGTTATTGCCACCATAACGATTCTTTCTTTTATGAATGCATGGAACGAATTTCCTTTTGCATTGGTTTTACTCAGGGATACGGCACTTAGAACAATTCCGATAGGCTTGCGAGCTTTTCAAGGGGCTCATACTTCAAACTACACTCAGTTTATGGCGGGTATGGTGATTGCTTTACTGCCAGTTATATTGATCTATGTGCTATTCTACAAGAAGATTATTGTGGGGATGAGTGCCGGCGCAATAAAAGGTTAGTTCACAATGATAAACAGGATAAAAGAAAATAAATTTGAAGATACCAAGGTCAGTATATCAAGGTCCATTGGTATCAGAAAGGTGTGAACATATAATGCTAAAAAATAAAAAAGTAATGTTTGACGAAGTTTGGGAAACCAGTGTTCATTTTGACGAAATTGATGAAACTAAGATACCGTCAGGACACGTTCTTTTGAAAAAAATATATTCTATTGTATCAGCAGGTACTGAACTTGCATGTCTTTCAGGGGTTGAAAGTTGGTTTCAATTGCCTGGAGTACCTGGATATGCATGTATTGGTGAAATTGTCGCTTTAGGTGAAGGGGTAGAAGGTTTTGGAGTAGGCGATCGTATTTTCTGTTATGCTTCCCATTGCTTATATGAGATGGTACCAGCAGAAGGCATTTTTATTAAAGTCCCAGAAGACATTGATCCCAAGTGGATTCCTTTTACTCGGATGGCTACAATTGCCGCCACATCCACTCGCGCAGCAAACATTCAGTGGGGTGATTACGTTGCGGTTACTGGTCAAGGTCTGGTAGGGAATCTTGCTATGCAGCTTTCCAAGCTTCAAGGAGCAAAAGTGATTGCAATCGATGTTTCTGACAATCGATTAGAGCTGTCAAAAAAATGCGGTGCAGATTTGGTGATTAATTCTGCAAAGCAAGATGTGACAGAAGAAATTAGCAAATTTACCAATGGGGAGATGGTTGGAACGCTCATTGAAGCCACTGGAGCCACAGTAGTTGCAGAAAAAGCAATAGAGTGGATTGGGCAAAGCGGCGAGATGCATATCCTTGGCACTCCTCGTGGAGAGCATGAAACGGATTTAACAGCGTTTCTTTTCCGCACCCATGTTTTTGCCTTCAATGTAGCCATTAAAGGTGGTCATGAGTGGCAATATCCGATTACACAAACACCTTTTGTAAAACATTCTCTTGAGCGAAACTCAAAACTTATTTTTGAATTGATTCGTGAAAATAGGATTCTGTTGAATGATTTGCTGACCGAAGTAGCAAAGCCTGAAGACTGTCAGAGAATTTATATGGGACTTCGAGATGATAAAGATCACTATATGGGCGTTTTGTTCGATTGGAGCGAATAATAAGGATAAAAAGCAAAAAAAGAGGATATCATGTTAAGAGCAAAAAACCTATCGAACGAAGATAGGTTTTTTGAGGATATTAATAATAAAAAAATTAGGTTTCTTATGTGATGAACTTTAGATAAACTATGATAACATGGAGATGAGTTTCTTTTGCCAAGATATGGTTTCGATGATTCGTGGGGATTTGCTGGGAGGAATTTTATGCGGTTTGGTATGACAATTCGAAAGAAAATCATTTTATTATTCATCGGTCTCATTACCCTTCCTGTTATTGTGACCTATTTTGTGGTGAGCAATTTTTTTATTCAAAGTACCCAAGATGATATGGCCAACCTCTTTGCTGCCAACATTTATGAGGTGGGGAGAAACACGGAGATATTTTTTGACAATGCCATTCACCTGTCAATCTATCCCTTGTTAGATATGAATCTCATGAATTTTCTCATGGCTTCATATGATTCTCCTGAATACACAGAGATTAAAGAAAATGCAAGCAACATTATACAAGCGACTTTGTTTGGCCATGCCAATATTATTTATGGTTTTCGTTTGACAAATATGTATCAAGATACTATTTTTTCAGGCTCGATTCCTGAAATATCTGAGGAAGACCAGATGAATGCACGGGGCATGGAGTATCGACCCTATTGGGACTTTAACAATAACAACACCGATAGTGGTTATCTTTATCTGATTCGTCTTTTGCGTAACCCTCACAGTCTTTCACAAGATATTGGAGCGGTGAAGATTTCTTTGAATAGTTCTGATCTGCGGGATTTTATTCGTTCGCCTCAGGTGGAACAGACCACTTCCTATTTTATTATTGCTAGGGATGGTAGTCACCCCATCATTACAGGGGACATTCACGAAAGTAACATTAACCCAGAGATGTTAACCTTTCAAAACCTTTATGAAGTGGCAAACTCTCCAAGGTCTAGTGTTGTAGTGGATGATTATATTGTGTCTGCCTATTATTTACGGAGTACAGACTTGATCGTTTACAGTATTACTGAAGCGGATATATTATCAGAAACCAGAATAGCTATTTTAACAAATGTGTTTATTTACTCCGTATTGGTCTTTGTTTTTTGTGTTTTTATTGCCATATTTTTCTCTAAAATTATTACTAGACCGATTAAGATAATGGGAGAACATATGGACTCCATCGCCAGAGAAGATTTCGGGGTACGGTATCCGGTTCGTGGTTCTGATGAAATGGCATCCCTTAGCAAGCATTTTAATCAGATGGCAGAAAAATTGGAGTTTCTCTATAAAGAGGTCTACCAAGGAGAGTTGAAACTAAAACAGTCGCAAATTGATATGCTAGAAGCACAGATTAATCCTCACTTTTTGTACAATACTTTAGATACGATTTATTGGATGGTACAAATGGGCGAAACCGAAAAAAGCGCCACAATGGTATCCAATATGTCCAAGATGATGCGACTTACTCTTGCCCCTAAAAGTAATGATGGAATCCCTTTGGCGCAAGAGCTGGAACATTTACAGTGTTATGTAGAAATTCAAAAGATACGATTTAACAATAAAGTGGATTTTGAGATGTCTTATCCGGAACATTTGTTGAAACAGCATGTTCTCAGTTTTATCTTACAGCCATTAGTGGAAAATGCCTTTATTCATGGAATGAAAGATGATCTGCACGGGATTGTAAAAGTGAAGATATTTGAAAGTGAAACGGAGATTATCTATGAGATTTCCAACAATGGCAAACTCATTGATGTTTCAGAAATAGATTCCCTACTGTCTAATGAACAACAAAATTATCGAGGCTTTGCTTTGAGAAACTTAAAAGATAGATTGATTTTAAGGTATGGGGATGCACAGCGTCTGACCTATTACATTGATGGTGAGTTTAGTGTGTTTCGTATTACACAAACAAAGGAGCGGTTATGATACGGATTTTGCTGGTAGACGATGAAGATTATATTCGTCAAGGGATTCGTTATGCAATTCCCTGGGAAGAACATGACATAGAGATTGTTGGGGAGGCATCTAATGGAGTAGAGGCCTATGATTTGGCGATTAAATTAAAGCCAGATGTTGTGCTGGCTGACATTGAAATGCCTTTAAAGAATGGAATTGAACTAGCATCGGAATTAAACGAAGTGCTACCAGAAACAAAAGTGATTATTCTAACTGCATTTAACAGTCCTGAGCATCTGACGGGCGCCATAAAAGTAAAGGTGAGTGATTTCATTCTGAAATCAGCGGACAGTAGCCAGATTTTAAATACTGTTCTCAAAATAAAAAACGAATTGGAAAAAGAAAGAGAACTTAGGGAGAAAACAGCGCATTATAAAGGAATTTATGATGAGAATCGTCACTTGATTAAAGCAACTTTACTCTCTAGGTTCATTCTAGGTCAAATTTCTTACTCTCACTTTCTGAATAAAGCAAAGGAACTTGAACTTGAGACTGGGGGAACTCAGTATAGTCTTGTTTTGTTAAAATGCAACGATAGCAATGAAAAGCATATCTTGGGTCAATTGTTTCATTTGTTTTATGAGCATCAACCCTTTGCTTTTTACATTGAAGACGGATTGGTGCTGGTGATATTGGACACCTCTTGCAAAGAAGTGGATATTGATGTGGTTATGCCGAGCATATCGCCTCTTATCTTTGGAAATCATCTTGTTGTAATGGCATCGATTGACTCTTATGAGGACTTTACTCTCGCTTATCATCAGATGATGCATCAACTGGAGCACTGTTTTTGGGAAATGGAACGTCCCTATATTGTTTTAAATCCGCAAAGTATTTTCCCACAAGGAGTGTCGTCTTTGAAAAAAACTCAGTTAGAATCTCCAGATGTCTATACTCTTGAAAGTGATTTGCTGGCAGCAATCGTCACTAAAGAGGAAAAATTGGTGAAATCACTAATGAAGTATTACGAGAGCATGAAAGAATTACGGATTCCACGATTTCTTTTTCTTGAATCCGTTAAACGGATTTTGATACTTGTTCACACCATCAGAGAGGAACCTTATGATCTTCAAGAGGTTTTACTTATGCTTCAAGGCTTTGAAACACCAGAAGAAATTATTGAGTTGTTAGAAAGTTTGTTGTTGGCAGAAGATGAGGTTGAACCGGTACATTTACAAATCGTATTGGCCACTTCTTATATAAAAGAACATTATCAGGAGAATCTTTATTTGGATGAAGTTGCAAAAAAAGTACATTTGTCTTCTGGGTATCTAAGTAGAATATTCAAATTAGAGACAGGATATTCTTTTAAGGAGTATTTGCACCTGACGCGAATAAAGAAAGCTCAAGAGTTGCTTCTCAATACGAATTTAAAGTACTATGAAATTGCTGAAAAGGTGGGGTATAAGGACTATAAATATTTCTCCTCATACTTTAGCAAGATTTCAGGATGCAGTGCTAAAGAATATAAAATAAAAAATATATCAGACGAAAAGAACAAGGAGTAATGATATGCCAACAAGAGAAGAGTATTTGAGAACCATTCGTAGAGAAAGTGATTCGTCTATACCATACTTTTTTTGTTTCTGCAAAACTCTTGTGGATAAATTCGAAAAAAAGTATGGACATATGGATTACCGAAAGGAGTATAACATACCGCTTCGAGAGGTTTTTCTAAACCCCACAAGATTGAACCCTAAAGAAGTGTTTCACCAATACTTAACACCAGAAGAAAAAGAAGGGATTGTAACAGAGTGGGGAATCATCCTAGAGCCTAGTGATACTGCGCACTTTTCTCATATGGTTGGGCCTCTTCGAAATGCGACGACTGTTGAAGAAGTAGAAGTCTTACCCTTCCCTGATTTCTTAGAGGATTATCGCTGGGTGGGAGTTAGGGAACGGATTGCCGAGCTCAAAAAAGAAGGGAAGATTATTTTTCCTGGAATTTATGGGGGTTTAGATATCGGAACGAATAAGGAGGAAACCTCTGCTTTTATGGATATTTTTGAGTCTTCTTGGTACCTATGCGGTTTGGATAAATTTCTGATGGATATGGTTGTGGACGAAGAGTATGTTGAAGCGCTTTTAGACAAAATGACAGAGTTAAAATGCCAGTTGGCCAAGAAATGGACAGAGGCGGGAGTTGATATTTTAATTACTGCTGACGATGTAGGGATGCAAGAAGGCATGATGATAAGTGTGGAAATGTATCAAAAATGGATTAAACCAAGACTAAAAAAGGTGATTGATGCTGCCAAATCAGTGAATCCAGAGGTGTTGATTTTCTATCATTCTGATGGGGATATTTGGGACATTATTCCGGATTTGCTGGAGGTAGGAGTTGAGATTTTAAATCCTATTCAACCAGAGTGTATGAATCCTATAGAGGTTATGGAAAAATATGGGGACAGATGCTCCTTTTGGGGCACAATCGGTACCCAAACCACCCTTCCTTTCGGTAGTGTGGCAGATGTGGAGAGTGCTTGTAGGGCAGTTCTTGATGCTAGAGTAGGCAAGGGAGGCCTAATCTTAGCTCCTACTCATCTGGTGGAACCAGAGGTACCATTAGAAAACATAGAGATGCTTGTGGAAATGGCTCACGAATATAGTTCAAGAAAATAGAACGGAGGAAGAATAAATGACGGTTAGAGAACGCTTTTTCAAGTCTTTGGAACATGAACAACCAGATATGACACCCTATCATATTACCTTTACCAAGGATGCTTTAGACAATATGGTGGCGTATACCGGTAAAAAGGACTTTTTAGAGAGTATCGGCAATTGTATGACCATGGTTGGCTTAGACTTATTCGGGGAGGAGCCAGAGGTTAGTGCTGGCATTGTTGAAGATCGGTTTGGTGTACGATGGGATCGAAGGGTAGATAAAGACATTGGTGTGATTTGTAATCGGCTGATTACAGAAGAGAACTTTGAGGACTATCGCTTTCCTGACCCTGATGATGAACGATTGTATAGGGATGTGGCGCAAAGAATCGATCATGCTAGTGACACAGTAGTGGTGGGTGGATTAGGATTTGCCACTTTTGAACGAGGGTGGTCACTGATGGGGATGGAAGAGCTTCTAACCTGTATGATTGATAATAAAGCGCTGGTTCATCAGTTGTTTGATAAGATAACAGATTATAATCTACGAGTAATTAAGAATGCCATGGAATTTGACATTGATGGGTTTCGTTTTGGGGATGACTGGGGGCAACAAAAGGGTCTGATTATGGGGCCACAGTTGTGGCGAGAATTGATTAAACCTTATATTAAAAAACTTTATGGATATGTAAAATCTCAAGGGAAGTTTGTTATGATTCATTCTTGTGGAGATGTAAAAGAGATATTCCCTGATATTATTGAATGTGGCGTAGATATCTTTAACCCTTTCCAGCCTGAAGTAATGGATGTGTTTGAGATAAAAGATAGTTATGGAGAACAATTGTCCTTCTATGGTGGAATCAGTACTCAACGCACTCTACCTTATGGCACCCAAGAAGAAACGGTAGCAGATGTTCGGTTATTAATCGACAAAATCGGGAAAAATGGCGGCTTTATTGCTTCGCCAGCTCATGATATTCCGAGGGATGCAAAACCTGAGAATGTGATGGCAATGTTAGATGTATTGAAAAACCAATAGCGTAGGGCAGTGAATCAGAAATGGGAATGATTTTGATGTGAGAAGTAACCAGCAAATAGTATGGCAAAAAAAGGGATAAATATCAAAAAATAGGAATACAATTGATAAAGCACAATTATTTTGCCAGGATAAATCCTGTTTTTTGGTATAAATGTGATAAAGAAAAATGGTTTCTTAAATCCAATGGATTAGGTTATACTTAGGGATAACAGAATCGCATGAGTTCGACTCTGTTATCCCTATAGTAGCCCAAATCAAAAAGGAGAAAAAATTATGAAGAAGTCGAAAATGATGAAGAAACTTTCGGTAATAGCAATATTAATGGCTTTAGTGATGGTGGTAGTTGCCTGTGGTAATAATGGAGCAGCACCAGACACTGTTGACGCAGATGATGGCGCTGCCGTAGAAGTGACGGATGATGACGGCGATGCTGAAGCTGGAGATGATCCAGCGCCGGTGGCAGATGGAGAACAAATTGTGCTGACAATGGTGCATCACTTTACTCCCGAAGAGGCAGAGGTGAGCCTTGAAGCCACAGCTTTCCGTAACTTGAAGTATGAGTTTTTAGAAGAAAATCCGCACATTACAATTAATGAAACTACAATGGGACATGATGATATGCAGGTAACTTTACTGGCAAATGCAGCAGCAAATGATTTACCAGACGTATTCTTTATGAAGGGCTCATGGACAGAGAACTGGGTGGAGAGCGGCTTGGTTGC
>JGI20163J15578_10000837_pt1 | contig 12766 bp, 11 predicted proteins | sample TergutCu122P1_FD_15578 | JGI IMG/M metagenome (IMG submission 15578)
AAAGGGTGCAAAGATTCGCTACCACGACCCCTATGTTGAGGAGTATGTCCAAGACGGCGAAAAAGTAAGCAGTATTGCTTTGACCGTAGATGAAGTCAAGGCAGCAGACGCTGTGATAGTGCTTTCAGGACACAGCAATGTTGACTATGACATGGTGGTGAAAAATGCTTCACTAGTGTTTGATACGCGCAACATCGTAGATGCCTCTGCAGGGGAGCATGTTATAAGTTTGTAGAGCTTGGAGATATAGTTGCAAAAACTTGCTTCGTGAACTTCAATTAAAAAACGGGCTGCCATAAAAAGCTGAGTCCGTTTTATCTTTCCTTGCCAGCTTTTGCTAAATAATCGCAATAAAAACAATTGCTATCACAATGCCTGCAAGTGCAGCAATTGCTGGAACACGGTCTTTGTTAGTGACACAGGTCTGCGGAAGAATTTCGCCAAAGACCACGTAGAGCATTGCTCCGCCTGCAATAGAGAGTGAGAGTGCAAGGGCAAAAGTTGAAACTCCTCCAATGAACACGCCAAGGGCTGCACCAATAACGGTAGTGGCACCTGCTGCCATAGTCAGCAAAATAACCTTAAGCTTTGAGAGTCCACCGCAGAGCAGGGGCGCAGAAATTGCCATTCCTTCAGGAATGTTATGCAAAGCTATCAAAAGCCCAATAGTGATGCCAAGTGCGATTTCATATTGACCTGCAGCCCCCATTGCAAGACCTTCAGGAATGTTATGCAAGGCAATAGCAAAGAGGACAACAATGCCTGCGCGCAACATGCTACCTTGCCTTGTCAGCAGCCCGTCAGCGTGGAAAAACTCCTCGTAATTGCTGTGTAGCTTGCTATCGCCATCTTGCCTTTTTGTTTGCTGTGTGCGGGTAACTTTGTCGATAATCTTATTTAAGCCTAAAACTACAAAGATACCCAAGAGAAGTCCTACTACTGCTGTGGCAACACCAAAGAGCTCACCACGATAGTCACTGGCATATTCAATAGCTTCAGGAATAAGTTCAAGTAAAACAATGGCAATCATAACGCCTCCAGCGAAGGCGAGAAGAGCACTAACCGTGCGCTCACTGCGCGTGCCAAAAAGGACGGTAATGATACTGCCTAGTCCCATACCAACTATTCCAGCAAGAGCACTTAGGATGATGATGAGCAAACCTTGATCCATGATTAATTTTTCCTTCTCAACTTAAGTGGTGATGACCATAGGGATTGTAGCCTAGTTAAATTGCGTTAGCTAAGACTAACTTAATTCTAATTTACTGTCAATAAATTAACTGACAGTTTTTAGCTGATTGTAGCTGTTGTGCTGCAGTTAACAGGGGAGGGCAGAGAGGAAGTATGTTAAGGTGTTTAGGTGAATAAATAAGTGGATTTAGGTCATGATAGGGCAGGAGACATGAAGAGACTTTCCGAATCTGTTGAAGATTATCTTGAGGCTATATTAGTGCTAAGCAAAGAGGGCGGAGTTGTGCGCTCTATCGACATAGCCAATGAACTTGAATTCTCTAAGCCCAGTGTCAGTGTGGCGATGAAGAATCTGCGAGAGGGCGGATATATTGTCATTGACGACAGTGGTCATATTACCCTTACCAAAAGCGGTGAGGAGATTGCTCAGCGTGTCTATGAGCGACATAGAATGATTTCAGATTGGCTTATTTACTTAGGAGTTGATGAGAAAACGGCTCTGCGTGATGCCTGTAAAATGGAACATGGCATGAGCGAAGTCAGCTACCTTGCCCTAAAAAAGCACATTGAGGAATGGCAAAGCAAGCGCAAAAATAAAGAGGATAAACATGGGGCGGATTAATGCTAGCGAGCTTACAAGCGGGTTTGTAGCGGTTTATGCACTCGCTTGAGAAAGGCGATATGTTAATGCGAATTTTAGTTACTGGTGGAGCTGGCTTTATTGGTTCTAATATTGTTGATGCCTTGCTGGCAAAAGGATGCTATAAAGTGCGGGTGATTGACAATTTTTCTACGGGGCATCGCAGCAATTTAGCGCATTGCGCAAATCATATTGAATTAGTTGAAGGCGATATCCGTGACCTAGAAATAATTGAAGATGCAGTAAGAGATGTTGACGTGATTTTGCATCAGGCGGCACTACCTAGTGTTCCAAGGTCAATTAAGGCTCCTATTACTAGCAACGATGTAAATGTTGGAGGCACTCTTAAGCTATTGTCTGCGGCGCACAAAGCAGGTGTTAAGCGTGTTGTGATGGCATCTTCTTCTTCTGTTTATGGGGATACTCCCACTTTGCCAAAGGTTGAATCTATGATGCCTAGACCAATGTCTCCCTATGCAGTAACGAAGCTTGTAGGTGAACATTATTTGAATGTTTTTGCAAAGCTCTATGGCATTGAAACTTTAGCGATTCGCTATTTTAATGTCTTTGGTCCAAGGCAAGATCCTAGCTCTCAATATTCTGGAGTCATTTCAAAATTCATGACAGCTGCGTGTGATGGTGGTGCGTGTATAGTAAATGGTGATGGACTGCAGGCTCGCGATTTTACCTATGTGGACAATGTTGTTAATGCGAACTTATTGGCTCTTGAAGCTGAGGAGCTAAACGGTGAAGTTATAAATGTTGCCTGTGGCGAAAAGCACACTTTGCTCGACTTAATCGCAGCAATTGATCACGCTGCAGGAGTAAAATTGTCTGTGACTCATAAGCAGAGTCGTCCGGGTGATGTAAGGTATTCTCTTGCAGATATTGTGGCGGCAAGAGATCTTTTAGGCTATGAGCCCACTGTGTGTTTTGCGGATGGTATTGGCATGACCTATAAATGGTATAGCGAAAAGCGTGATTAAAGACCATGTCAAGGGTAGACACTTTCTTTGCACTGTTAAAGTCGCAGCCTAAGCAAATCCCACTAGTGCTGCGTGATAAAGTTGTAGCGAATAGCCTATATTTACAACTTGCAAGGGTCTTTCGGAGGGTGCTTCAAAGACCCGATGCTTATCAGCGGGCGTTTTATTCGTCTGTAAAGGCTCGTATTGTTCATCGCTACAAGGAGCAATTTGGCAGAGTGCCAAATTTGAAGAATCCGACGTCTTTTTCAGAAAAGGCACAGTGGCGCAAATTGTATTGCCCTGACATTAAAGAGATTGCAAAAATTGTTGACAAGCGACGTGCTTATGAATATGCGAGAACTGTTGTTGACGAGAAGCATCTTTTGCCCATTGAGAAGGTTCTGACAGGAAAGATAGTTGCATCAGACATCAGCTCTCTTGGAGATGGGGTAGTTATTCAGCCTACACATAGGTCAGGACAAGTATTTATTATTGAAAGGCAAGAAGATGTGGACTCTGCAGTGATTGCAGATAAATTGAACATTATGTTGAAGTGGCCTTATTCAATGGCAAGTCATGAGCCATGGTATGGTAGATCCGAGCCTGCAGCAATTGTGAGAAAACTTATTAAGAATAGCGATGGATCTCCTTACTTAAATGATCTTAAAATACATGTTTTCCCTCAGCCAAGAGGTAATTTTAAGTATATTTGCTGGGTTCAAAATAGAAATCCGTCTTGGCGGGCAATGTTTGATGAAGATTTTCAACCATTGAATTTTAGGTGGAATATGACCTATCCTCCACCTGATTTTGATATTCCAAAACCTGAAGGCTTTGACCAGATGCTTGAGTATGCGAGAGAACTTGCAAAGCCTTTTGACTATGCGCGAGTTGACTTCATGTTGGGCGCAAAGGAATTCTATTTCACTGAAGTAACTTTTGCTTCTGGTGGAGGTGTGCAAAAGGCTGATCCTCCAGAGATGGACGAGGTCATTGGCTCATGGTGGCATTTGGATACGGGCAATTTTTTGAAAAGAATGTGGTGGTTTACAAGGACTTGGCTTCCTTTGTGGAGAACAGAACGTCCGATGAGAAATGTTCGAAGGCTGCACAGATTTCGCAGTGAGTGGGGCATTCCTAGCGTTACTCCTAGAAACTATCAAAGAATCGAGCAGATAGCTGATTGTAATGAGTAGCAAAATCAGAGTAGTGTTTATGCTAGATGAAGCTTTTTCGCTCTTTCCAGGTGGCGAAAGTGGACCTCGCTTTGGTGGCGCGGGACTTCAGATGTATACGCTGGCAGACGAGTTGTCAAAAAATCAGAACTTGGATGTTTGTTGGCTTTTCAATAGTACAAGCGAGAAGATATTTCCAAATACTGTCACTCATGAAAGGATTAAAATCTATTTTGCGAGAGATGTGGAGTCTTTAAATTCTCTTGTATGCTCTGATGGCTCTAAGGTAGCAATTTCGAGCATTGCGGCCTCTGCGCCAATGCTACTTAAGCGTTCAAAGCAGATAGATGCGAAAACTATTTTGAGGCTTGCCAATGACAATGATCCCTATAGGCCCGTTCCTGTACCTGGCTATACGAGCAGTGAAATACTTGAACTTATGAAAAGTGTTGATAAATTTGTGGTACAGAATGAATGGCAGCAAAGCAAACTTCACGATTCGCTCAAAAGGGACTCCAGAATAATTCCAAGTGTTTTGACTTTTGATGGTATGGCTCAGCCAAAAAAGAAAGAGCATATACTTTGGGTAGCTAGTTCACAGCCATTGAAGCAGCCATGGTACTTTCTTGACTTGGCCAAGTCGTTTCCTTCGGAGAAATTTGTTATGCTTATGCCGAGAACATATACTCGCACTTCAGATTTTGTAAAGTCGCAAGCAGAGTTTTTGCCAAATTTGGGATTAATTGACAGGCAGATACCATTGAGTGAGGTGCAAGATTTGTTCTTGCGGGCAAAAGTATTCGTAAATACCTCAGAAACCGAAGGCTTCCCTAATACTTTTTTGCAGGCATGGGCAAGTATGACTCCCGTGCTGTCTTTGAAGGTAAATCCAAGCGAAGTGCTTACGAAGCATAATATTGGCTTTTGTGCACAGTGGTCTTTTGCTGCCCTTAAAGATGATTTAACTGCAGTGTTAGGTAATGAATCATTGCAACAAGAAGTAACTGAACGTGCTTATGCCTATCTTTGTAGTGTGCACTCTCCCGCAAATGTTGCTAAGCAGTGGCTCTCGACGATTCTTGAGGTGGTGAATGCAGCATGAAGCTGTTAATTGAACTCAATGCTTCTACAATAAATGCAATACGTGCTCAAGAGTCTTTGATAGCCAATTCGGCGCAAGCATTCCTCTATGATTTGGCTAGATATTTCTTTCGAAACAGTGAGCATGAAGTATCACTTCTTTCACTTGAGGAAAGCGAGCTTGACAGCTTAAATGGAATTCCTTTCTTCGTACGACCTCAAATGATAAATCGGGGTTTGCCGCTGGTATCTCGATATGTTAATCGCTCACGAATTAAGAATTCAATTGGGGGGGCAGACACGGTGGCAATTCTGACTTCTGATATATACGCGCTGTCCAAATTGAAGCCTCTTGCCGAACAACTTGGAGCACAAATCCATTACCTAATGTCAGAAGAAGACTATGCTTCAATTGGGCACTTAAGAGATGAGAGGTTTGAACTGCTCTCAAACATGTTAGGACTTTGCAATGCGGTGCATGTCAATTCAGAAACCCAGAGAAAGCTTATATCAACTGTTTTTGACCTCGACGCAAAGGTAGTACCATTGGGAGTGGAATCCTGTGGTTCTAAAGTGGACTTAGGCGGAAAGAAAGATTTGATACTGTGGGTTGGAAGATCTGATGAATCTTTTCAACCATGGCAATTTTTTGATGTGGCTAGAGCAAATCCAGAGTACAATTTTGTCATGATTGTCTTGCCTTGTCAGAAATTTGGATCTCAGTCTTGTTTTGACCTTTACTTTAAAAGAGTGGCTGCAAGCCTCGAAAATCTAAAGGTGCTAGATCAGGGCGTATGCACAAATAAGGTTGAGGAATTGTTTGAAAGCACCAAATTGATTATTGATACCTCCGCCCTTTGTTATCCGCGTCATATTACTGCCCTTGCAAAAGGGCGCACTATACCCTGTTTGAGTTTTCTGAAAAACTCTCAAGAAAATTCCATAGCAACATTTCAGAGTTCGTGGAATTGCACAGCAGAACTTAATGAAATGTTTAATGCTGCTATCGCTAGAGAAGCGAACAGTTCTTGCCAGATTGATGATCGAAAAGAGAGGCATGATGAGTCGTACAAAATTGAAGATTCTGCTGAAGTGTTGACTGCGTGTATTTTGGCAAACTCCAATTCCAAATGTGGCAAATTCGTCTGAGGATTCAAAGTGAGGAAGGCAACAGTGGTGAAAAGGGTGAACCCAGATTGTGAAAAGTATTTACATGTAGTCTTTTGGCATGATGATGCACTGCCTTTATTGTTAGGAGAGCGTGGCAAGCGCATGGGTGGTGCAGAGGTCCAAGTGATTGAAATCGCCAAGGCTCTCTCTGAGATGCCTAATGTTAGGGTGTCGTTTCTTGTAAAAGATGAGAATGATACTCAGGTAGCATTTGAAGGAATTGGGCGTTGCACTCTTCCAAAATTAATTCAGCGTGGCCTACCTTACTTTGGCAGGATCATCAATCGGAGACGGATCGAGAACTCATTTGGAACATGCCAAAAGACGGTAGTAGTTCGCACTGTTGTTACGCCAGAAACGGAAAGGTCTTGTTATCTTATACAAAGCTTTGGTCTAAAATTTGTACAGCGATTGTCCAGTGATCTTGATTTGACAGGTGAAAGATTACCAGAAAATTCAAGACAGAGATATTTGACAGCACTAAAGAAGATGGATGGCGTTATCAGCCAATCAGAAGGACAGCAAAGCTATTTACAGAGTGCACTAGGAATAGATTCGCCCGTAATTGGGTCAGGCCTGCCAGATTTAGATCCGATGATTGCAGGTCGCAAAGAGAGCATACTTTGGGCGGGGCGTGCAGCGGCGATTAAGCAGCCATGGATTTTTTTAGAACTTGCAAGGAGGGTTCCGCAACAACAATTTAAAATGCTTATGAGTTATCAAGATTTTGAATTGATGAATAGTCTTGTTGAGGCAGCAGAGGATATTCCTAACCTTGAGATCGAACTGAATGTTTCCTATGAAGATACGCCTCAATACTTTTGCAATGCCCATCTTTTCATAAATACCTCTTTGCATGAAGGTTTGCCGGTAACTTTCTTACAATCATTTCGTGCAAGCATTCCAGTATTTTCACTTAATGTTAATCCTGGTGATATGTTGACGGAAAAAGAAGTGGGCAAATGCTTTAAGGGTGATATTGAATTGCTCGTTTCTGAATTAAAGTCTGCCACAAGTGATTGTTGCAAGCTTAATAGTGCAGGAGAAGCGGGGCGCAGGTTATTTGAGCAAAGTTACGATATTCGGTGGGTAGCTTCTCGCTGGGTTGATTATTTGAGCTCACTATAAGAGGTAGAGAGATAGAATTGATTAATGGATGATGAAAAAAATATAGAAGGCATTGGAATAGTTATAGCGGCGTATAACGCTGAAAGGTATCTATCTCGTGCAGTAGATTCAGTCTTGAATCAGACGCAGAAAGCATGGAACTTGGTTATAGTTGATGATGGCTCTAAGGATTCAACTTATGAAATTGCTCAAAGCTACGCTTCCTTAGACGATCGAATTACAGCGTTAACACAAAACAATTCTGGTGCAGCATCTGCGCGCAATAAGGGCTTTTCACAATTTTATTCAGGATGGGTTACTTATCTTGATTCAGATGATGAGTTACTTCCCTCATACCTTGATGAGATGCTTTTGATGGTGCTAAGCAATCCAGGTTATGACTACTATGCTACCAATGGAAAGATAGTCAAACTCAGTGGTGAGCACTTACTTCATCGAGATCAGAAAGAGGATGTTAAAGAGATTCATTTAGTTGATATGTTGCGCAGTTGCGCGGTATTAAGTGCAGGAACAATTCAGCGAGCCAAAACCTTTCACGAAAACGGAGGTTTTGATGAGCGGATACGTGTCGCAGAGGACTATTGTTACTGGCTTAGAACTATGGCTGATGGAAAGAGGATGCTGGCAGGACGTCGTCCGCTCTATCTTTATTACCAGATTGCGGGCGAAGCTGGAAATAAATCTGAATCGATCTTTGGAAAAATCAATGTTATTGCTCAGCTTGAGGCCTTGATAAAATCGGATAAACTTTCAAGGTCACAAAAGTTTGCGGCAGAGGAGGGAATGTCGGCACAGAAAGACAATCTGATAGCTCAATTTTGGAGCTTTGACAAAGGGGAGAGAGAGAGTTTGCTTGAGAGTGTCGAAATCAATTCAGAAGCAAAGCAGATTCTCCTTAATTCTCAAGCAAGAATGAATGATATCCTTATTGCTCAAGACGAACACTTCAAAAGACTGAGGCAAAAGGAGATGTTTGTTGCAGGCATGGAGAAAGTATTTGGACCAAGGATGGCTCATGGCATCCGCTCGACCGTTGAAAGAGGATCAAAAATCTTGCTGCCCTTGAGAAACGCAAGTATTCGACTTGCCAATTTATTCAAAAGGTAGCAGTGCTACAGGGTACATGATGTCAAAATTGCTCACGCAAATAGATGAACGCTTAAAAATCAGCGCAGTGCGAAATCTTTTTAATTTTGTAGAAGTTAAAAAGGGCGAAGTAGTAGGACTTGTTTCCTTTGCGGTAGTATTCACTTTACTTGAGGGGATTGGACTAACCTTAATTCTTCCCATCCTTCAATATGCCGAGGGGGGACAAAGCGCACTTGAAAATTCTGCTGGAGTTTATTGGCAATTTTTTGCAAATATTTTGGCATGGTTTGATCTTGAGCCCACATTGGTTGTACTTTTGTTTATGGCCTTTATCCCAATCATTCTTCGAAATGTTGTATTTTTCTTAAAAACCTGGTACTCTGCCGTAATTTCTAGCCGAATTATGCTGAGGTTGCGAATGAAGGTTGTTGATGTGGTGTATGATGCCGACCCAGAATTTTACGGAAGACATCCCGTTGGACAACTTGTTGGTGTTGTAATGGGACAAACGGGCAAGGCTGGAGGTGCTGTACTTGCAATCATAAATTTATTTGGTATCTCTTTGCTAGTTATAATGTATGTTGCCGTACTCCTCCTTCTCTCTGTGCCTCTGACCCTAGTTGCTCTTTTCTTTGCCCTCATGGTCTACCTCGTCAATAAGAGGGTATTGAAGTGGATTGCAGAAAATTCTTTAAAAAATGCTCGACTTAGCCAGAGGCTTATGGCAAAAATTGTAGAACGGATGGGGCAGATGCAACTTGTAAAGTTGCGACATACTAAACTCCAAGAATCTAGTAATATTATGCGCGTTTCTGAAGCTATGCGAGGTCTTGGCATACGTGCTGCAAAAGTGAATGCTCGCGTTGAAATAATCGTTGACCCGCTGCAGATGCTATCAGTATTTGTAACTCTTTATATAGCAATTGCAATACTTGGGGCGCAACTTGCTCAGCTTGGATTGCTTATTTTTGTACTTACTAGATTAAATGCTAAAGTTAAGGAGTTTGCAGGAGCACTGCGAGGAATTACTGCTTCAACTGCTGGAGTTAAATTATGTCGAGAGATGTTTGATGCGGCATCCTCATCTAATACTATCGTCTCAGGAGAAAAAGAGTTCACAGGACTTAAGCAATCCATTGTGCTTCAAAATGTATATTTTGACTATCCAGACGTGATTGACGCAGAAGGGAAATTAGTTTCTAGGGGCAAAGAAGTTCTGCGTGGTATTACAGCTGAGATACCTGCTGGCAGTTTTGTTGCTCTAGTGGGGAAAAGCGGTGCTGGAAAATCAACACTGGTTGAACTGTTGCCTCGTATGCGCGATGTAAGTGATGGAGATATTTTGTTCGATGGTACTAGCATCAAAAACTTCAATGTTGGCTCTTTGCGAAAATCAATTGGGTATGTAACACAAACACCTATGCTTTTTAATGATAGCGTCTATGAAAACATTACTTACGGTCTTGGGTTTGAAGCAAGTGATGAGCAGATAAGAAAAGCCATGGAGGCAGCTTATGCAACTTTTGTGTATGACTTGCCCCATGGACTTGACACTAAGTTGGGGGATCGTGGAGTACGCTTTAGTGGAGGAGAAAGGCAAAGAATCGCACTCGCGCGCGTACTACTAGAAGACACTGATATATTAGTCTTTGATGAGCCAACATCTGCGCTGGACAGTGAGTCTGAAGACTATATTCGACAAACCTTGAGTGCGCTTCATGGGAAAAAGACACTTATTGTAATTGCTCATAGGTTGGCAACTGTAGTTGAAGCAGATCAGCTGTTAGTGCTAGAAAAGGGGCGCATCATTGAAAAGGGCACACACAAAGAGCTCTTAAGAAAAAAAGGAGCCTATTCGAATCTATTTAGTAGTCAATTAATTGAATCGAGATAGGCGCAAAGGTAAAGGCTGAAATAAGATGCAAACTAAATCGGGCGACATTTCAGGCAAGAGGATATTGTTGATTTCTAGTCCAAATATTGATAATAGTTTAAGGATAAAGGAAGAGATACGCTTACTGCAAAGTCAAGGTGCGATTGTCGATATGGTGTCTCAGCGACAAGGTAAAGCGACAGGTGAGTTTGTTAATAAATTCTTTTTGGTGTCTGCGTTTGAAGATGCACGCTTTCTACCAGCTTCACAAAATCCTAAAAGAATACCAAGAATACTAAGCAATTTGTTGAGAAATACATTTCGTTCCCTCTTAACCTTTTTAAGCACCCTAGTGGTGCGAACGCCCCTTCAGGAATTTTTGACTCAAGCAGTAAGTCAGTATGATATTTTTTGGGTTTATGATGCGTATGGCTTACCATCGGCTGCAAAAGCGAAAAGGATGAATGTGGGCGATTGTGTTTATTTGATTTATGAAACGCAAGACCTTGTCCCAGAGTATGATTTCAATAAGGCTCAATCACGACTTAGAAGGATTCAAGAAAGATTATTTTTACGTGATGTTGATGCAATGGTGACTGCTGGAGAATCCTATGCTGCGTATTATCGTAAGCGATATTCTCGCCATAAAGTTGTGAGAAATATCTTAGTTCGTCCTAATATCCCACCAATTGTTATTGCAGGTAGGCCTGCGACAGCACAACCATACAGCTTAGTATTTTACGGGAATCTGGCGGTTAATAGACCCATTGCAACATTGCTTAAGGCATTTGCTGAAGTAGAAGGTGATTACACGGTGACCTTCATTGGCGAGAATCGAGTTGGCAGTGAGCTTGAAGAGCTCATTAGAGAACTTAAGCTCTCCGAAAGAGTTTTTATCTGCGATCCTGTTGGTCCTTATTCTGGTGTCCAAAAGGTATCGGATTATGACTTTGGCCTTGTGGCTCTTGATGGATCAAACGAGAATGAACGTAGAGCACCTACATCTAAGCTGTGCACTTATATGGCAGCTGGACTGGCAATTATTGCTTCAGATTTACAAGGAATAAGAATGCAGGCAGGCTCAGAGCTTGAAGCAATTTACGTTCAAGGTAGAAGTATTTCAGATTGGCAAACTGCTTTGCAATCTGCAGTTAATGCAACAACTACAGAGATTGACAAAATGAAAGCATCATCTTTGAGCCGCGCACATAATCTTAAAGAACTAACAAATGACCAAGATTATGTGGACATTTTTAGTCGTGCAGGTAGAGATTGGTCTATATGATGTCTGCAAGTTGGGAAAACATATCAGTAGTTGTGCCAGCCTATAATGCTGAATCTGTTTTAGCAGAGACCTTATTGTCGATTATGAGCCAAACTTATCAACATTGGGAGTGTGTCATTGTTGATGATGGATCTGTAGATAATACTGCAGAAATCGCAAAGAATTTTTCAGATGAAGACAAAAGGTTTCGATTGGTGACAAAGGATAATGGAGGAACGGGCAGTGCCTATAATGCTGGTGTGAGCGCATCCATTTCAGATTATGTCTGCATTTGCTCTGCTGATGATCTGTTGCTAGATGACCATTTGGAAAATCTATTGAGAGAGTGGTCAAGCAAGAGTGAAGCGGGACTAGTGACAAGCAATGGCTTTTATTTATATCAAGATGGACGCAGAGAATTATGTTATAGCGAAACTTCCAACTCGGTTCCTGAGTTTCGAACACTTGAGCAGTGTATTTCAGGATGCCCCTTTGGTGTAGGGGCAGGCTTTAAGAAATCATATTTTGAGCGCGTGGGAGGATTTCGAGAGGACGTTTACGGCGAAGATTGGGATTTTTGGCTAAGAATAATGGCTGTTGGTGCACGACATTTATATGTGCCTCAGGCGACATCTGTACATAGAATTTCAGCTCATCAAAAAACGCAGAACTTTGCTAAGGTGTATGCATCTGACATAGAAATACTTGAGAATTTGAGAAGTGTGGCAATGTTGTCTTGCGATGAGGATTTAGCAATTTCAAGAGCGATTAAACGAAGAAAAGTGCTGATTAAAAGAACATATTTGGGGAAGCCTTATGTGCGGATGCATAATTTTTATTACAAATTTTTAAGTAGGAAATCAAGATGAAGCATATCCAGTGCGACACAAATTCTAATGACAGTATTCATGTTTGTGTGCTTGCTTCATGGTATCCCTCTGAAGAAAATCCTGTAGCAGGAATTTTTATCAAGGAGCAGGTTAAGGCAATTTCACAGTTTGCACAGGTAAGTGTTATTGCTGTGCAACAGGGAAATAGTGCGCGTGGACTTGAGTATTCAGGTGAAGATGGAGTGCTGACGGCAAGAGCAATAATTGCACAATCTTTTATGGGGAAAATTCCTCGTTTTGACCTTATTCGAAAGATGCAAATTGAGGCATTTGACTACATCGTTCAAAATAATGGCAC
>JGI20163J15578_10000838_pt1 | contig 12765 bp, 7 predicted proteins | sample TergutCu122P1_FD_15578 | JGI IMG/M metagenome (IMG submission 15578)
GTATCTACCCTATTTTCAAAGTATTAGTGATGAGTGGCTAAAAAAAGGGTTTGAATATCGATTTAAATGCAAGGGACTGCTTATTATTATTTTACATATGCTTTTTAGTGAGGCTCATGAACAACCACGAAATAAACTTGTAGAAGATATGAAAAGTTATATTGTAGAGAATTATGCAAGGCCCCTGTCTGTAAATGAGATTGCTAACTTTGTAGGGATTAGCACTGTATATTGTGGCGCAATCTTTAATAAGTACGAAGGGTGCACTATTAATTTTTACATTAATAAAATTCGGATCAACCAAGCAATAAACTACCTAGAAAACGCCAATATGAATATCACTGAAATAGCCCATCGGACAGGGTTTAACGACGTCTATTACTTTAGTCGTATCTTTAAGAAGATTGCTGGTGTTCCTCCCACTTATTACCGTAGATCTGCTTCAAGAAGAAATGAAATGTAGTTTAAATCTTTAATTTGTGCAAACTTTATTTAATACGTCCATTCTATTGTACTAAAGTAGGTGTTATACTATTTGCATTAATATTTAAGGCGAGATGCAGAGTTTTACATCAATATTTATAGAAGGGCGTATTTTGTTATTGGATGTTTTTGGTACTATTTATCTTGAATCGGTTTATCTACAGCAATATTTTAGGCATTATTGAAGATAGTTAGTGTATCTTTAGGGGCTGTTATGTGACAGCCCTTGCTTGAATTTTTACTGAGATGAAGCAAAGGGTGCTAAACTCCATGAAGATTGAGCTATGGATGGTGGCATGCTTTCGTCAGGGTTTTGTTCATAAGGGGATTGTTGGAATGAGATTATTACACAGCAAAGAATTACCAATAAGTTTCTTAGTGGAAGAGGAAGCTTATGAAGGGGTAAAGAGAATTGCAACTACAGTTGCAAAGGATTTTGAAAAAATAAGTGGAGTAGCTCCAGTAATAGTCACAGATATAAAGGATGTGAATAATGCAAAGGGGTCCGTGATCCTCTTTGCCACTTATGGACACAGTCCTTTGGTAGACAAATTGAAAACATCTGGAAAAATTAATACTAAAAATATCAAAGGCAAAAACGAAGTATTTCACACAACTTTTGTGGATTCGGACATTTATAAAGATATTTTGGCCATTGTAGGTTCTGATAAAAGAGGAACCATTTATGGCATGTTTTCTCTGTCTGAATATATTGGAATATCCCCTCTGCATTTTTGGGGAGATGTAAAGCCAAATAAAAAAGATAAAATTGAGATTAATGAAGATATCCAGATAACTTCAAAGGAACCAAGTGTTAAGTATCGAGGCTTTACAATTAATAATGAATGGCCTTGTTTTGGCAACTGGACATTCTCTCGCTTTGGCGGGTTTAATGTCAATATGTATGAGCATGTTTTTGAATTATTACTTAGATTAAAAGGTAATTACATTTGGCCTGCTATGTGGACTTCTTCATTTGCCTTAGATGGACCAGGCAATCAAAATGAAGAATTAGCTCATACATATGGAGTGGTAGTAGGTGCATCTCATCATGAACCATGCCTTAGAGCCAGTGAAGAGTGGGATATTGTCCGAGGTCCAGAATCCAAGTATGGTAATGAGTGGAACTATTACACCAACAAAGATGGGCTACTTAAATTCTGGGAAGACGGGTTGAAACGAAGTGGACATTTGGAAAAAATCATTATGATTGGTATGCGCGGCGAGCGAGACAGTTCCATTTTAGGTGATGATGCTTCTATTAAAGAAAATGTGGATTTATTAAAAGATGTTATTGTTAATCAAAGAAGGCTAATAGAAGAGCATGTGTCTTATGATTCACCAATGATGATTGCCCTTTATAAAGAAGTTGAAGAGTTCTTTTATGGTAATGAGGAAACAGAAGGGTTAAAAGATTGGGATGGGCTAGATGATGTTATCTGCATGCTTTGCGAAGATAATTTTGGGTTTGTTCGTTCTCTACCATCTAAAGAGTTAGGTGATCGCCGTTACGGTATGTATTACCACTTTGATTATCATGGGGTTCCCATTTCCTATGAATGGATGCCCTCAACTACCTTTGAACGTACCAAAGATCAAATGTCTATGGCTTATGAATATGGTATTAAAGATGTGTGGGTTCTAAATGTAGGAGATTTAAAATTTAATGAAGTTCCACTAGGATATTTTATGGCCTTGGCTTATGATTTTGATAAACATGGAACTTCTAACCCTTTAGCTGTTGAGTTTTACACTAGGGAGTGGCTTGAGCATACCTTCCCCCTTGAAAGAACACAAATTCAAGAAAGGATTGGAAAAGTTCTTCATAGTTACATACATTTGAATAGTATTCGCCGCCCTGAAGCTTTGAATGCCAATACTTATCATCCCTGCCATTACCTTGAAAGTGACAGAATCCTTGATTTTGCCAATGAAATTGAAACGGATAATGAATATGTGTATAGCAATCTAACATATAATGCTAAAGATGCATATTATAGCATGATTTATATCCCTGCCAAAGCCAGTGTAAATTTGCTTAAGATGCATGTATACTCAACTAAGAATATTCACTATGCAAAGCAGGGGAAAAAAGTGGCGAACAAGTATGCTGATTTGGTAGCTAAATGTATTGAGGAAGATAGAGCCATAATGGAAGACTTCGCTGCATTTAATGGTGGCAAATGGAAAGGTATGGAACTTGGAGAACATATAGGATTTACTTCTTGGAATGAAGACAACTGCCGCAATCCTTTGCGAATGATAGTGGAACCATTCCATAAGCCGCGCCTAATTGTTAGCCGTAAAGATGAAGGAGCCCTTTATTACAAGGCCTATGGACCACCAATGACTGTGGTTGTTGATGACTTTCTCTACGAAGGAAATGAGGAGGTTATTTTGGAGGTGGCTAATGATGGTGCTGGTACATTAGATTTTTGTGTAGAATGGAAGCAAGAGGCGCCATGGCTGGAATTAGGCGTCACATCTGGAATAACACCAGGGCAAGAACTTCTGATGCTAAACCCACGAGAAAAGTTTGTTATTGGGGTGCAAAACGAACTAGTGTTACGCTGTGACAGAAGTAAACTCACTACAAAAGAATCAAAAGCACAGTTTTTGATAAAGGGAAGCGATGGAACAATTGTGGCTGTGGATGTACAAGGAAAAACTACTGATTTACGCGACTTGCCACCCATGACCTTTTTAGAAAATAGGGGAGTAATTGCAATTGAAGCAAATCATTTTGCCAAGAAAAAGGACACTAAAAAGGGTGGTTTTGAGGAGCTGATTAACTACGGGCGCAGTGGCAGTGGTATGAAGATATTCCCATTGACAGCCTGTTTCGCCCATGAAATAGAGAAGCCCTCCTTAACCTATAATGTCTTTATAGAAAAGTCTGGAGAGTATGAGGTGGAGGTATGGACTACTCCTACTAACCCAGTTGAGCGACATAAGCCTTTACGATTTGTTCTTAACAATGAAGAGTTAACAGCTGTTCCTGCAGACTATAATGCAGGTTCCCTTTGGGATCCTCTTTGGTCCAAAGGCGTCCTAGATAACATCCGTAAAACCAGCTGCACCCTGGAATTTGCTCAAGGAGTACAAGAGGTAACTATTCAGCCACTAGAAGCAGGATTGATTATAGAGCGTATATTAATTTACAAGAAAGGCCATGAATTGCCTGAATCATATTTAGGGCCAGAAGAGAGCTTTTATATACAAAAGTACAACTTTTAACAGGGAGTCACCATGGAAGGGCATTGTTGACAGTTTGGATAGGATTCCATTTGATTTTTGGAGGTATCTATAGTAAGCTTTTTGTAAGGATGGAATAGATAAAAACTGAAGGGGTGATACTAGGACAAATTGAGTTTTAACAGCTTGTATGGAAGGAGTTAATTATTATTGTGAAAAGAAATCTTGCGATTATATTGTGTATAGCATTTATGATGGGTTTTATTGGATGCAATACAGACACGACCCCTGATATACCAGAGGATTTGATGATAACACACTCTGATACTGTTCAAATTAATAATCTAGCAAGGCTATGTAAAGTGTGGGGCTTTGTAAAATATACTCATCAAGCTTTCCTAACAGGTGAATTATGCTGGGATGATGAGTTGTTGAGTTTGATATCCGATATAATATCAGCCCATGGAGCAGATGTGAATGATATACTTCTTGAGTGGTTTTTAAGCCTTGGTGATGACGGTTATGATAGGTCTTTTGATATGAGAGTATCTCCAGAGCTCATACATATCTTGTCTGACACTGATTGGATTAATAGGGATTACTTAGGTGAGGATTTGGCAGCGGCTTTATCTAGTTTCATAGGAAGTGATTTAGTGGGGGGAAGTTTTGCCCCTGTCTACTTTGAAACAGGAGGCATTGTCACCAGGTTTACAAACCAGGACCCTCATCTTGGGATGGATTATGGCGATTACAGGTATCGTTTATTGGGGCTATTTCGCTTGTGGAATGTAATAGAGTATTATTTCCCTCATAAGGATATCCTGGATGTAGAATGGCAGTCGTTACTAACATATTTTATTCCACACATGTTAGAAGGAACAGATAGATTAAGTTATGAAAAAACCTTGGCTGCCCTTGCATCACATCTTCAGGATGCTAATGTAAGTTTATGGAACATAGAAGATGGCATGCCCATCGTAGCCAATATAATGAATGAATTATACGGTATCTATGTGCCACCTGCATTATTTGTGGAAATTGGCGGGGAGTTAATGGTTGCTGGGGTTCTTGAAGATGACAATGGGGAAGGCCCATTGATGACAGGGGATGTTGTTTTGAGGGCTAATGGTATTGCCATAGGCGAGGCAATGAGAGATAAGCTACAATATGTATCCTATCCAAGAGATGAAGTAGCTTTAAATCTCCTTTTGAGGGGCTATCTGTTTTTTACTCCTCTAAGACAAACATGCAGTAATACACCCATGGAAATAGATATCCTTCGAGATGGTGAAGAGGTGAATCTCACTGTAGATGAGTTGGTTTACTTTGGATTGTTACATGATATAATGGAGCGACAATTTGAGGGACCGATGGTACAACACTCATCCCATAAGATTTTGGATAATAATATAGGTGTTATTCATCATCGTATGCTATCGCTATCTGATGAGAACATGTTTCTTGTTATGAGATATTTAGCAGATACAGACGGGCTTATTATTGATATGCGGCAGAATCTTGGCTTTCGCCAAAGCAATATCTTAGAAATAGAAAGATGGCTGTTTAACCAGCGAGTTCCTTACAGAAGTAATATGTATCCTTCTAGGCACATACCAGGAGCTTTTATCGGAAGTGGTCCATATTATATTGGTAATGAACTTGAGGAGTTTAACTACGAAAAAGATGTCATAATTTTAATGAACCATAATACAATTGGGTTTAGTGAGTTTGTGATTATGGCGCTGCGTAATGGTGACAATGTTACAGTGATGGGTAGCAACTCCTTGGGAGGTGCTCCGTGGCCTTCAGTTGTATCCCTACCTGGAGGAATAAACATGTCCTTTACAGGCATAGGTATATTTGGTTCTGAGGGGGAGCAAATTCAGCGTGTTGGCCTGTCTCCTGATATTTATGTCCACAGAACAAAGGAAGGTATAATTGAGTTTAGAGATGAGCTGATGGATGCTGCCATTGCATTTTTAATAGAGCAGTAGGAGGCGAGTATGAAAAAGAAATACTGCAGACACTGTAACATAATTATGTCAGAGGAAAGTAGCCAATTAAGATTCTGTACTAATTGCGCTGATAAAGTATATAAGTCCATAGGAAAAGCTCTACTTATCTGTACGATTGTAGGGAGTGTTTTTGCTATTTCATTTTCTGTTGCTGTACTCTTAATTCAGAGTAATTATGATGGGACTTTCTATGGGACAGAAATAGCACATTACTATTATCTGCGCTTTGTTAATATGAAAGCAAGCACTATCTATATCACAGCAATTGTAATATTTTTCATACCATTTGGGATTGGTTTAGATGCGACATTTTTGCCTGAGATTGCCACAGGCCTTTTTCAGCGTAAAATAATTAACCACCAGTTTGAAACATGGGCCGTCTTTAAAGAGACCAAGAATTTCCATCAAGGAAGCGGCGCTACTATTATATTGAAATGGATTCTATGTACCATATTTGCCCCTATTATAATTATTTTGCTCTTGTTTCACAGACACAGACTTAGGAGATATCTTAATCAATTCCCTCGCCTCTAAGCTTAACCCAGGCGGGGGAATTTACTTGGAATTTTCTTAATCCATTTATTTGTAAAAACTGTTGTAAATAGGTAGGTTTTTTAGTAGAATAGAAACAGAGCGTTTTAGGCTAGAGGCCTATGACAGATAAAAGTCTTACAAGGAGGCACCACCATGAAGGTTTACAGAACTGATGAAATAAGAAATGTAGTCTTACTTGGACACGGAGGCTGTGGTAAAACCAGTTTAGTTGAAGCTATGCTAAATGTAACTGGAGTTACTAGCCGAATGGGAAGAGTTGAAGACGGAAGTACCGTAAGTGACTTCGACAAAGAAGAGCAAAAGCGTGGCTTTTCTATAAGCACAAGCTTAGTTCCAATAGAATGGGAAAAGGCTAAAATTAACATTTTGGACACCCCAGGATATTTCGACTTTGTAGGAGAAGTGGAAGAAGCAATAAGTGTTGCTGATGCGGCAATAATCTTGGTTTCTGGTAAAGCAGGAGTTCAAGTTGGTACAGAAAAAGCTTGGGAATTATGTGACAAGTATAACTTGCCAAGAATGGTATATGTTACTGAGATGGATATAGACGATGCAAGTTTCCGTCAAGTAGTTGAGGATTTGACTAATTTATACGGAAATTGTATTGCACCACATTATATGCCAATGCGGGAAAACGAAAAGTTAGTTGGATACATTAATGTAATCAAAAACGCTGGCCGTCGTTACACTGCTACAGGCAAGTGGGAAGATTGTGACATTCCTGAGTACTCTTTAGAGAATCTAGAAGAACTAAGAACTGCTTTAATGGAGGCAGTAGCTGAAACAAGCGAAGATTTAATGGATAGATACTTTGGTGGAGAAGAGTTCTCGGTTGAAGAAATTCGTATGGCACTTCGTCAAGAAGTTACGGATGGTAATATCGTACCTGTGGCTATGGGATCTAATATCATGGCACAAGGGGTAGCTAATCTGCTTTCGGATATAGTGAGATTTTTCCCAAGTCCTGATAAACGTAGCTTTGCAGGTATTAACAAAACTACAAACGAAATTTTCGAAGCCAACTATGATTTCTCCAAGCCAAAAACGGCTTATGTGTTCAAAACCATGGTTGACCCATTTATTGGTAAGTACTCTTTAGTTAAGGTTGGTTCTGGAGTATTAAAAAGCGATGATGTATTGTTTAATGCTAATACAGATACCGACGAGAAGTTGGGTAAGCTTTATACCCTAAGGGGCAACAAGCCATCGGAAGTTGCTGAATTGTTTGCTGGAGATATTGGTGCTATAGCTAAATTATCAGATACAAATACAGGAGACACCCTTTCTACAAAGGCAACTCCAGTAACATTTGCTAAACCTGACTTTACCAAGCCATATACGTATATGAAATACAGTGTTAAGACTAAAGGTGATGAGGATAAATTATCACAAGCTCTTGCTAGATTAATGATGGAAGATGTTACCCTAAAGGCAGTTAATGATGCTGAAAATAGACAAATGCTTCTATATGGAGTAGGGGATCAGCACCTAGAAGTTACTGCTAGTAAGTTGGCAGGACGCTATAAAGTTGAAGTAGTGTTAGAAACACCAAAGGTAGCATTTAGAGAAACTATTCGCAAGAAGTCGGATATTGATTCTAAGCACAAAAAGCAAACAGGTGGTTCAGGACAATACGGGCATGTTAAGATGCGTTTTGAGCCTTCAGGGGATTTAGAAACACCTTACATCTTTGAAGAAGAGGTAGTTGGTGGTAATGTACCTAGAAACTACTTCCCGGCAGTTGAAAAAGGACTTCAAGAGTCTGTACTAAAAGGGCCTCTTGCAGGGTATCCAGTTGTTGGTATTAAGACAGTATTATATGATGGTTCTTATCACTCGGTTGACTCATCAGAGACAGCTTTTAAAGCTGCTACTGTAAAAGGATTCAAAAAAGGTATCCTGGAGGCAGATCCAATTTTACTTGAGCCAATTGTATTTCTTAAAGTGACTGTACCAGATGAATTTACTGGTGATGTTATGGGAGACTTAAACAAAAAGCGTGGACGTGTTCTTGGTATGAATCCAATCCAAGGTGGGAAGCAAGTAATTGAAGCAGACGTTCCAATGACAAGTTTATTTGGATATAGCACAACACTTCGTTCTATGACAGGTGGACGAGGCGACTTTGAGTTTGAATTTGCTAGATACGAACAAGCACCAGCTGATGTTCAAGAAAAAGAAGTAGCAATTAGAGCAGAGGAATCTCAATAGAATGTCAATCTAGGTAGATGGTATAGTGGCAACTATTAGTTGCGTAGAAAAGAGGCATCCGATTAAAGGGTGCCTCTTGTATTTAGAGCAAAGACACAATTATAATATATTAGGCAACAAATGATCTCTGACTGCATCCATAGGTATATGCATTTCTTCCAAATCTGAAGTCATAACAATGACAACCTCTTGATCAGGTAAAACTATAATAAATTGTCCTCTCATACCGTCAGCTCTAAAGCCACCAAAAGATTTGGTGTTTTGCCAAAATTGGTAACCATAACCTGATGCCCAAAAATGGCGCTCTTCAGAGTCATCTATTAAGTTGTCTATTACATAGGAGGTGGCTTCTTTGGCATATGATTTTGATAACAGTTGTTGACCTTCCCACATTCCCTCTTGAAGGTAAAGTTGCCCTAATTTTGTCATATCATAAGCAGTTAAATACAATCCAAAACCGCCCATGTCAATGCTTTTGCTATCCACATTCCATTGGGAGCGGGTTATATTCATTGGTGCAAAGAGTTTCCGCTTTAAATAAGCGTGTAAGCCATCGGGATAAATCTTATTAAAGGCGCAGCTTAGTAGATGGCTAGCTAGAGAGGAGTATTGAAATTTTTCTCCAGGCATACAAACAAGAGGAGACTCTAATGTACCTTTGGCCAAGTCTCCAGCAAGGACATGGTTGTTGAATATTTCTGATTCATCATGTTCAAGTTTAATCCCCATCATTAGCAGATGTTTTAGAGTAAGTTCCTTTTTATAGGTTGAGTCAAATAAATCAGCATACTCAGGGAAATACTTTGATAGCTTATCATCAATGGACAGTAGCCCTTGATCCTGTGCCATGCCAATGGCAGTAGACATGAAGCTTTTAGTTACTGAGAATAGTACGTGAAGCTTGTTTACTTCATCAGGGCGAAAATATTCTTCCCACAATAATGTTCCTTTGCGTAGCAGTAAGAAGCTATGAAGGTCCATATTATTTTTTTCTCTAATTTCACTAATGGTTTGCTTAATTGCTTCTGAAGAGATGGAGAAATCTTCTGGTTTGGCTGTTGGATATACGTTTTTTCTCATGTGTCAAATCCTTTCTAGATGTCTTTTGCATATTTTCAAACACGCTAGGCGTGAATCTTACTCATCATTGTAACATAGTTTCTAGTAAATGGCTTAATCAAATTGTACTTTGTTCACTTCTACAGATTCTAATCAAGAAAGTTGAGTTTCCGTAAGATGCAATAAGAAGTCATTAATAACAATAAGAAAGAGAATGAATCTATTTTTTGTCACTTTATTGTAAGTTAAACAGATTATGATGACATTGAAGCAAGCCCCACTGTCGCCGGGCATGCCTCGGATATTAAGTTATGTGTTTCTAAGCGATCATTGGTAGTCTCAATTGTTGATATGCGGGGCGATTGGGTTTGAACCAGTGTCTAACTCCTTCTTTTGCGTATGCCAGTATACCCCGGATTCCCTTGGCTATGCGATAAAAGGAGAAAAAAACTTTTGCTTTGATAGGGTCTGCCTTCTTGATAATTGCCACTTTTAATGCATTCATTTCATTTTGCTCGGCAATTACTGCAAGAAACGCCATAGCGATTGTGATGTAGAAATTCAAAGCGTTGATTGCTTCTAGCTTTCTTACACGGAAATGCTCAAATTTAAACATCTGTTTTTTACAGCGAAAATACTCTTCAATTCGCCACCTTGAGTAGTAGGTGTTGGCAATGCTGATAACGTCATCTTTTGAATATATGTCTTTATTTGTAACCAACATCCTAGGATGCTTTCCTACTACATATACCAATACAAGATTCACATTTTTTTGAGAGGCAATAATTTTTACTTTCACATGAGAAAGGTAAGCAGTATGTTCTTTGTTGTCATAAAATACAGAGGTTTTGATCTTTCCTTTACGTCGTTTGCATAACTCAGAGGCTGATATCCACTTATTGTGGAAGAAGAGCTTACGACCTCTAGTGATTCTGATAACATAGTTTTGTTTTAGTTCTTCTAACATCAAGAAGATTTTGTTGATATCATAGCCTCTGTCCATCACAAAAAATGCTTTGCCAAAGAGTTTTGCGGCTCTTTTTATCGCATCGAATGTTATGGTGTTTGTTGAGGAGTATCCTTTCTCGTAGGAGGAGTGTATTTTAGAAAAGATACTGATGGAATTTCCTTTCTTTGTAAGAGCGATAGCTTCTGTTACGTGATATCCTTTTCTATACACGCTTTTATTGGAGTTGCTTTCAGAGCCATCTCGAACATCTCCTAAAGCTTCAAACTCGTATCCGTTAGGCTTTACAATGTCGGTATCATCAACGAGAACAATGGGCTCATCAGGAACGGTTTTTCGAACCCATTTTAGATATGATTTTAAGGAAGAAAGAGGAATCCCTAAAGCCAGATGGCGGCAGAGACGCTCCACTGTATTGACTTTTTTAGAGTTTTCATGAAGTTGGTCAACTACATCTGTAAGTATACAACTTCCTGCGGCGAGCATACCATAAGTAATATCTGCAAGAAATTTCCTTTTGGGTTTAGAAAGACCTTTTGAGAATTTAGCAGTAAAAGTTAAAATTTTTCTTTTCAAAGTATAGGTATTTGATGTAAAATTAGCCATAGGGAATTCTTCTTTTTTTGTTTAGTTGAAATTTTTGTGTGGTAACTTTATTTTACATCAAAACAAAGGCAGAATCCCTATTTTTATTGTTACTACAGTAGTTATTTTGGTGCTTTCTAAGTACAAAAACCGAAGGTTTTTTGCGGAAACTCAAGAAATCAAGACTCTTGACGTATGTTAAAGAACACAGTACAATAAAGATATGCTAGGTACTAGATTAGGAATAGCGTCTGAATAACGGAAAGTAGCTCAAAAAACATTGTGTATTAGGAAAGGAGACAGGATGAGAAGAAAATTCAGAAAAACAATCGTTGTATTGGTGACTCTAAGTGTGTTGGTATTTACACCTGCATTTATAGCTAATGCTGAGATAGTTGTTGAGCCAGTTACGAAAGAGGTTGAGCAGGTTTATGAGGAAATTATGCCACTTCAAATGGCTCTTGTACAGGTAGAAGTAGTTGTTAGACAGGGCCATCCAACAAACGCCTTTTTCCCAGTAGCAGGCTGGATACCACGAGGTACTACGGTTACTGTGTTAGGTAGTCATAGTGGTTGGGTTAACATTCATGTGCTACAAGGCCCTCCCGGAAATGCAAATGCAAATGGTCTGGTTGGACGCAGAGATGTTTGGATTATGCCGCAGGCATTAGGGTTTTAGAGAAAAATGATCACATAAGGAGGTGAGAAGCAGTCGCCTCTTACTAATCATGCAAAAGCACCTTATCCCGAAGAATTTCGAGCACACAGCGAAGGGCATATACTTAATGGATGAGAAGCCTATCTGGCAAGGTGACAACTATACCACTTACCACTAGCAACAACCAGAGGAAGGGAGGGATTATAAATGGGATTTAAACTCCTGCATAATAAAACGAAACAAACTTCTATTTTGGTACTGTTGATTCTTTTCCTGGTAGTTGTATTATTTTTTCTTGCTTTGTGGCATAGAAATGATGTCGAGCATCGTGTATCTGCTTCCGAAGATTTATTTGATGATTTTGAGCTTAGGATAGATCGAGAAAACTCTACTCTCACAGTATATTCAAATGTTGCAGGTATGGAGTTTGATGAACTCTGGGATTATGCATGGGAAGGCAATAAACAAGTGCTTTTATGGATAAATAACTCAAGTGGTTTTGATTCAGTCTATCGCATGCGGATACGTTCCTTAGAAGATATCATTACGTATAGTACATTATATGCATTAATAGAAGATGAGATGGCGATTGTATATGCGAATAACAGGAGGTTAATTGTAACCGAACTTAATCATAAAAATCCCAATGATTATATGGTGAGCTATGCAGGAGACATCCCTTCAGTCGAAATTGATCAACATGAGGCAGGGTTCTTGGAATCTCTTGGAGAAGCAGACAGGATAAAAGTCATCAACCGTGGCTTAAGACATCTCGATGATATATTGATTGCGCCTCATCATCGTTTCGAAAGAGTAGAAGATGGTATTCGGATACATATACGTTCCGGAATTCGTAACATACAACTTCTTGATTCTTATGGAAGAGAGCGGGGAGATTTCTATGGTGTTCATGAATTTGAATCTGTAAAGTCGGAAAGAATCAATGGTCTATCTGTTCAGGAAATGGAAGCGAATGGAACGTGGGAAACCGGTGTTATAATAGGAACGGAGGGTTTTCATGATAGTAGAGCAGTATG
>JGI20163J15578_10000839_pt1 | contig 12762 bp, 9 predicted proteins | sample TergutCu122P1_FD_15578 | JGI IMG/M metagenome (IMG submission 15578)
CCATACAACGGTTAATATTATAATAGCAAAAATGGAATTTCTACCCAAAGGTAATCCCCCCTTTTTTGATGAGGTCATTTTACCATGAAATAAGAAGACAAACAAGCCTAAACTTGCGGCAATATTCCGGTTTTAAACCATAAAATACCTTGACCTTGAAAGCTTCTAGTCCTAAGATGGATACTTGGTTAGGTTTTATGAGTTTTGTGCCGGAAAAAGAACTGACGCAGATAGCAGAAAAAATACGCTCCTCAGAAAACAGCGAATGGGGACGTATTCTTAAATCTGCCGAAAACTCATTTCAACATTCAATCGGCGCGGCTTTTATTTTACACGAACTCGGTCTTGATGCGGACACAATTATAACATCGCTTATACTGGCCGGTTTTGTGGATCACCCGCTGCCGGCATCATTAGCCGATCAATACGGTCCTGTTGTAACCAGGCTTGTGTTGGGAGTAAAAAAGATCGATGCTCTGAAAACTGCCGGCAAAACTACGTTAGAAGCGGAAAACATCCGGAATATGCTCTTTGCCTTAACAGATGATATTCGTGTAATTTTTATAAAATTTGCACAAAAGCTTCATGCTTTGCGCATCCTGGACTCTTTTCCGGGTGATGAACAAAAAACAACCGCACGTGAATGTATTGATATTTATGCACCCCTTGCAGACCGCCTGGGTATTTCCTGGATAAAAAACGAGCTGGAAGACCTTTCACTGAAATTCCTTAATCAGGAGGCGTATCAGCAGATAAAACGCCTGGTTCATCAAAAATTGGGTCAGCGAAACCAGTTTCTTGACATTGTTAAAGAAACCATCAGGGTTGAAACCGAAGCTGCCGGAATTAATGTTACTGTAGAAAGCCGCGCCAAGCATTTTTATTCGATTTACATGAAAATGCGAAAGCGCGGGGTAAGCCCCGAAAAAATTTACGATTTATCCGGTATCCGCCTGATTTGCGACAGTGAAGAAAATTGTTATACGCTATTGGGAATAATCCACAGGCTCTGGAAACCTGTAAGCGGCTGCTTTAAGGATTATATTGCCATGCCGAAACCAAACGGTTACCGGAGTCTGCATACAACTGTATTGATCACTAAAATTGCAAAAATAGCAGATTCGGAAGCGGCATCGCAGGGTGAGTCTGAAGAAGGAAAGCTGTTTGAATTTCAAATCCGCACTGCAGAAATGCATCAGATGGCCGAATTTGGAGTAGCCAGCCACTGGTTATATAAAAAAGGCGCATCCCGTGACACGGTTTTGCCGGAAGAAATAGGTGTCACAAAAAAACTCAAAGAGTGGAAACAATATGAACAGGAAATGGGAGAATTGCCGTCCTCCTGGCTGGAGGAAATCAAGCAGGAAATATTGCGAAACTCGGTTTATGTATTTACCCCGCAGGGCAAAGTAATAAAACTGCCGGCCGGGGCAACGCCAATCGATTTTGCCTTTCAGGTTCATACAGCTATCGGCGAACATTGCATTGGCGCAAAGGCCAACGGAAAAATAATTCCTTTAAGTTCTCAGCTAAAAAACAGCCAGGTTATAGAGATCCAAACCAGTGTTTTGGCGCATCCAAGTGTAAACTGGCTTGAATTTGCAAAATCTCCAAAGGCACGCAGCAAAATACGCGCCTGGCTTGAAAAAAACAATGAATTAAACAGCGCAGAAAAAAGTGCAGAGGCAAAAAAGAAACCCGCGCCTGAGCCTCCTGTTGTTTTACCAGGCCCCGAAAAAAAAGGCCCGGTGCCTCCTTTACAAATGGTTGTTCAGCCCCTGTCATCAGTGCTTCAGGTGCGTATCGAAGACGAAAAAAATTTATTGATCCGTTATGCCCGCTGCTGCAATCCGATAACAGGAGACCCAATAATCGGTTATGTGTCACGGGGAAGAGGAATAATTATCCATCGCAAAAATTGCAATAGCCTCGCCTTTAACCCCGATTTTGAAAACCGTAAGATAGAAGCCGCCTGGGAGAATGCCGAATTGGTAATGGTTAAACGCTTCAGGGTCGAGGCAAAATTATCTGCAAATTTGTTTTCGGAGATAGAAGGGGCAATTCGCAAGCGGCAAGGCCATCTGATAGAAGGCCGCCTTGAGGAAACCGACGTCAACAGGCTCAGCGGTACTTTTACCATGCAGCTTGCAAAAGAAAGCGATCTTAAAATTGTAATGAAAAATATTCGCGGCATCCCCGGAATAATCGGGATTCAGGCAGCGGACTAGAGGCAAACAGTTTAATCCCGGCGTTCCACAATTCCCGTACAACGGCCAATGAAAATAACAGGGCGCACAGAGGGGCTTCCTGCAGCCAGGAGGCTGGAGGGGCCGGTAAAAAAGCCGTTTTCTACCACTCCGGGGATGCGGTTAAGTTCCGCTTCCATAACAACAGGATCCACCGGGTTTTTAAATCGTATGTCCAAAAGCAGGTTTCCGTTATCGGTGATAACAGGCCCGGCTTTGCGTACCGCTTCCCGCAGTTCCACTTCTGCATCAAGCTTTTCCAGCGCCAGAGTGACAGTGATTCTTGCATCCGGAACAACTTCTACCGGTACCGGGAATTTAAGACCCAAACATTCCGTCAGTTTGGATTCGTCTACAACAATAACATGAATGGCCGAAGCATAGGCCGCGATCTTTTCCTGAAGCAGCGCACCGCCTCCGCCTTTTACAAGACGGTTTTCAGGGTCTACTTCGTCAGCGCCGTCAATTGTAAGGTCAAGCTTGCCGCCGATTTTTTTTGAATTCAAAGTGAAAAGGGGAATACCCAGTTTTTCGCATTCAATGGAAGTCTGAAAGCTGGTGGATACCGCAAAAATATCCTTAAGTTTTCCCTCTTTCAAAAGCTCACCCAGATACCGGACTGAGTGGATGGCAGTGGAACCTGTTCCCAGGCCCAGCTTCATGCCGCTTTTTACCAGAGCTGAGACTGCTTCCCTGCCGGCCATTTCTTTCTGATTCATTTATTATGCTCCTAAAGTTTTATGCTTCTAATACCACCCGCGATATGAGAGACGGTGGGAATTCCATATTCATAAAATAAAGGTACTGATGACGGGCCTGTCTTTCCAGCATGTCAAGGCCGTTAAGAACGCGGCAGCCTGCATCTTCGGCGCGTTTTAAGCAGAGGGTTTTTCCGGGTTTATAAACAAGATCCATCACTATTTCCCTGCCGGAAAATTTGTAAAAATCAATCGGGTCATCATCGATTTTGGGATACATTCCCACAGGGCTTGTCTGGATTATTATGTCCGAATACTTTTCCATCAATTTGGCGCCGCGGCTGTCCAATCCCGCCCAGGCAAAATTGTAAAGTTCTGCCAGCACCCGGGCCCGGGCCAATGTACGGTTGAGGATGAGCGCCTTTCCCTTCAAGCGATGTACCTCGGCGGCAACTGCCCTGGCGCCTCCCCCCGCGCCAACTATTGTTATCTTTTGGCCGCGCAGGTTTTTTTTGCCGGTAAAGTTGAGAAATGAGCCGGAAAAACCAGCAGCGTCTGTGTTGTAGCCCATCCAGCCCTGCGGACTTGAGACAACGGTATTACAGGCGCCGATGGAGATTACTTCCGGCGATTTATATGCCAAATAGGGGAGTATCTCCTCTTTATATGGAACAGTCACGGAAATGCCTGACAAGCCTATTTCTTCAGCGAAGCGCATGAGGGAATGAACTGAGTCTGCAGGGACGGGGACATAAACCGCATCGGCTTGCTCTATGCCAAAAACAGCATTAAAAAAACGCGGACTGCTTGAAACTTTCAGGGGGTAACCTGAAACAGCAAAAATTTTGGTCGTGTTTGTAATTTTGCGAAAGCGGTAAAGTTCCGCCAGATCTTTTGAACTTAACTGCCCGGGCGCTGGCGGAGGCAGATCGATCTCGCCAAGCGGGAAGGTATAACTTATTCTGGAACCCAAAAGCTCCGCAAGAATTCTGGTATTAACGCCATATTCTCCCATACAAAGCAGGATTTTTTCCATGTCTGCGGTTTTTTTCGCAACCTGATATACTTTTATAACATCATCCAGGGAGCGGGGCGTCACCGCTGCTTTTACAAGCTCATCACCCACCCGCTTTAGGTTTTTTATTTTTTTTTCAAGGTCTTCATCCACGGCTTCCAGATTGTGCATGGAACGGATGATGCGGGTTCCGTATGCACGGGCTGCTTCTTCAAGGCCCGGCACATTCAGGTCTTCTTCCAAATCAACATAGGCGAAATTCCGCCTCCGGTCGGCAGCAGGGTTAGCCAGTCCGTTGGCAAGAAGGATTATCCGGGAGCTTTCTCCGCCAATATAATTACCGCCGTCAATAACACGCCTTATGGTAAGAATCACCGGAATATCTGCCATTTCAGGGAAACGGCGGATATGAAACCTTTCATCGGGATCCAGGCAGTCCACACGCAGTTCGGCCATATCTATAAACTTTCTGTTTTTTTCAAGAATTTCCAAATCTCTGGTTAGAGTCTTTCCGGTGAGGCACAGACATATTTTCGCCATAAAAACCTCTATCCAGGGCAGATCATATATTAAAGAAACCTATGGCCTATTGGTTCCCTGTGCATTTCCCGGTTAAGCATATAGAGAACCAGAACCGAACCTACAGGCTGTCTGAATGGAACTGAAAGCGGTCCTCCGGCATAATTCACTGATAAAAGCTGTACTCTTTCTCCGCCCGGTAAAATGCTGTCCAGGCGAATTGGAAGGGGATACGGGTTTCTGCCCATGTTAAACTCAAAAAGCCCGAAAACTTCATTTTCGGATATATCATTGGGCGAAGCCATTGTAAGGGCAATTCTTGTGGTAGTCAGGGCGCGGGTATTTCCCTCAGGGTACTGGCTCACTACCGTGCCGGGCCTTTCACCGTCCCTGGCCGGCCGCAGTGAAAACACAAAATCTATTCCTGTCCGGCTTATCTGCTCAAGGGCATCCTCAAGTCCAAGGCCTACAAGATTCGGCAGGTTCATCATGGCGTTTTCAATTCCCCGGCTAACCACCAATTCCATCATGACAGGGCCGGAAATTTCTGTACCAGGTTCAGGCCTCTGCTGCAGAATTGTTCCGGCAGGTTCGGGTGAGTGTACATACATAAAGGGTTCTCTTAGTGTGATGAAATGCTGGCCCGGAAGTCCGGCTGAAGCCTGAAAACCGCCCATGAGTTCCGCGCGGACATCTTCCACGTTCCGGCCCAGGTAATTTCCGACCATACTCACAGCAACACCCTGGCTTATCACAAGATGTATTCTGCGGCCTGCCCTTACTATGGTGCCAGGCCTGGGACTTTGTTCCAGAATAAGCCCTTTTTCAGCGGCGCTTTGCGAAAAGCGAAGTTGAATCCTGGGGTAAAGTTCCTTTACCTGAAGTTCAAGAAGTGCGGAGGTCAGATCCCTGCCGCGAACATCGGGAACCATGGTTTGCTCGGCTCCGCGGACATTGATGAAAAAAACCGATACAGCAACAATTCCCACAAACATCAGGAGTCCTACAGCCATCGAAAGAAAAAGCCGCAGATTATTTGTTACGTAACTTTCTATGCCTTCAAGGTCAAATTTATTAAAACCCATACCGCCTCACCAGGTTTAGTTTAGTCATCTTCTTCCTGAATCTTGAAGGCTTCGGCGGCCTTGATCACATCTTCAGCGATGCGGCCGGATATCGGGGAGTAGTGGCTGAATGCCACACCGAAAGAGCCTGTACCTGAAGTAATTGATCTAAGATCTATGGAATAACGCAGAAGTTCCGCTTGGGGGACTTCGGCGCGGATTTCTGCGATGCCGCCGGCCGAATCCTGGCCGAGAATTTTCCCGCGTTTGCCGGAAAGGTCGCTCATTACGTCTCCCAGGTATTTATCCTCAACAAAAACCGAGAGGTTCATGATGGGTTCCAACAGGGTGGGGTTGGCCTGCCGCATTGCCTCCCTGAAGGCGTTTCTGGCGGCGAGCTTAAAGGACAGTTCCGAAGAATCTACAGGGTGGTATTTGCCGTCTACAATCGCCACTTCCACGTCAACTGTCGGGTATTGCGCAACGGTGCCGTGCGCCATACCCTCGGCGATGCCTTTTTCGACGCCGGGGATATAGTTTTTGGGAACCGCCCCGCCGAAAATCTTGTTTTCGAATTTATATCCCTCACCCCTGCCCAACGGCGCAATGTCCAACACAACCTTGCCGTACTGGCCGTGGCCCCCGGTCTGTTTTTTGTGGGTGTATTCAGCGCTGGCTTTTTTGGTGATGGTTTCCCGGTAGGCCACGCGGGGTACGCGGGTTTCTACTTCGATTTTCTGGTTCGCCTTGATCTTATCCAGAATGATATTGATCTGAAGTTCCCCCATGCCTGATATAACTCTTTCTTTTGTTTCTTCGTTGAAGTTGTAGCGGAAAGTTTTGTCCTCTTCCGCGGCACGGACAAGGAATTCGCTCAGTTTGTCATCGTCTTTTTTTGTCGAGGCGTTAACCGCTATGGAGTGAACAGGCTCGGGCAGGCTTAAAGGCCGGAAAACAAGGCCCATATCCGCAACGCTGATTGTATCGTTGGTTTTAAGGGTGGCTGACTTTGTGATAATGCCAATATCCCCGGCGGAAAGTTCCCGGACTTCTTCCAGTTTCTTTCCCTGGCAGGTATAGAGCTTGCTCACTCTTTCTTTTTTGCTTTCCGAAACGTTTACTATTTCCGAATCCGCACTGAGTTTTCCGTTGATTATTTTTATCCAGGAAAGCTTTCCGGAGAACTGATCATAGGAGGTTTTTATTACAAGAGCTGACAGGGGTTTGCCGGAATCCAGGGGAATTTCCTGCTCTTTTCCCTCTTTGTTAATGGCCATATCTTTTGCGGTGCCCGGATTCGGGCCAACGTTTATGATGAAGTCCAGAAACGTAAAAAGTCCGGAATTCTTAACGGGCGCTCCCGCAAAGGCCGGAAGGAACTTGTTTTCCGCCAGGGCGGCTACAAGGCCCTTCTGCATTTCTTCAGGCTCCAGGGAGCCCTTTTCGATATACAGCTCCATAAGGTCATCGCTGCCCTCGGCCGCAGCTTCAATAATCCGCTCCATGGCAGATTCAACTGCGCCTTTGTACTCGTCGGGGATGGGCCCTTCTTTTTCGAGAGTGTCATCTCCCTGGACGAACCAGGCTTTTCCGCCAAGTACGTCAATAACGCCCTTATAGTCCGCTCCGCTTCCCATAGGGATGCTTACCGGCACCGGATCGATTTTAAACTTTTCTTTTATGTCATCCAGGGTTTTTTGAAAATCCGCCCGCTCTCCGTCAAGGCGTGTAATAAAGACTCCCCTGGGTTTTCTGCGTGTCAACTCGCCGCTTTCCAGATTTCGCCAGAGTTTTATGGTTTCGATCTGCACGCCGGTCTGACCGCTTACAGTAAGAACGGCGAATTCCGCAGCCCTGAAAGAGAGGGTGACTGCCCCTGTAAAGTCCGAAGACCCCGGCGTATCAAAAAAATTGATTTTTTTGCCGTTCCGTTCCACATGGGCCATCGCCGCATGAATGGAAATTTTACGTTCGATTTCTTCCGGCGTATAATCACTTGTGGTTTTGCCGGATTCAGGTGTTTCCGCCCTGGAAATGACCCCCCCGGCAAAGAGCAGCCGTTCAAAAAGGGTGGTTTTACCGGTACCTCCATGACCGGCAATAGCAACATTTCTGATAAGGTCGGTGGAAAAACTCATAAAATCTCCTTTTAGTCAGCCTGAAATTAGCATGAAAATAGTAGCTTCATATTATAATGAAGAAGGAAAGTCGAATTGTCAATATATTTCTGAACGGGAAGCCAAGGATGCCATAATAAGCCTGTTCCAAATGCCTTTAAAGTGCTAAGATTTTAAAAGAGATAAATATGGGAACTGACCTTTCCAGCGTTACAAAAACTTTTGGCATACTTACTGCCGGGGGCGATTGTCCCGGTCTTAATGCGGCTATACGGGGTGTTTGCTGTGCCGCTTCAAGCCGTTACAACATGAGAATTATTGGCATAAGCGACGGCTTTCGGGGGCTTATTGGCGGAGATGCCCGGGAATTAAATACGGGGGATTTTTCCGGCATTTTGACTTTGGGAGGCACCATTCTTGGTGCAAGCCGGGAAAAGCCTTTTAAACCGGATTTACATCCGCCGGGCGCAAGTCCGCCCGATGCCAAACCGCCCGGCCTGCAGTTAAAAAACAGTGAAATACCACAGGACAAGGTAGCCGCTATCAAGGAAAACTATCACAAACTGGGCCTCGATTGTCTTGTTGTTCTTGGAGGCAACGGAACCCAGTCAACGGCGTATCGTCTGGTTAAGGAAGGGCTTAACGTATTGGGGCTTCCCAAAACGATTGATAACGACATCGTTGGCACCGACCGGACTTTTGGTTTTAATTCCGCCCTGGCAGTTGCCACCGAAGCCATAGACCGCCTCCATTCCACCGCCCAGAGCCACAGCCGTGTGATGGTAATGGAGCTAATGGGACACAAAGCCGGCTGGCTTGCACTCATGGCCGGGATTTCCAGCGGTGCAGACCTCATCCTTATTCCGGAAATTCCCTACGACATAAAGAGCATTGGCCGGCACCTGGAAAAACGCGCCGCAAGAGGTATAAATCATTCGGTGGTCGTTGTGGCCGAAGGCGCTCTTTCGACGGAAGAGAGCAAAATGGACAAAAAGGATCGAAAAATACACCGGGCCGGGACGGTAAACCCTTCAATAGCCTACCGGGTGGCACGGGAGATAGAGGCCGAAACCGGAATGGAAACCAGGGCTACAGTTTTGGGTTATGTGCAGAGGGGCGGCATTCCCAGCGCCACAGATCGCCTGCTTGCCACAAGTCTTGGGGCCGCTGCAGCGGATCTTCTTGCCCGGGGAGAATACGGCCGGATGGTCGCCCTTGCCGGGAACACAATTTGCCCTGTGGATCTTAGTATCCCGGCAGACAAAATTAAAACAGTCCCCCATGACCACTATATGATTGATACTGCCCTGTCAGTGGGTTCCTCTTTTGGGGAAGCTTAAAGCTGTTTTTTATATTCTGTGCAGCCTGTGCCACTCGGCAACGCGGCGTTCCAGGGTCCGGACTTCCGTTCGATCCTGGTGCCGAATCCGATCCCGGATGTACGGAATAATTACCCGTTCTTTGATGAGCATCCAGTTGCGCGGCAGGATATTCGGCGGCGAGAGAAAACTCTCAGGGGGAATGTGCCCCAAAAGGTCGGGGTAAAACTGGGGGAAAACCTGCTCTGTTACGGTTCTCATCGCGGAAAAGCCGCCGGCTATACCAAATGAAGTTTCGTGGAGTCTCTTGTTTTTTTTCGCTTCAAGAAGCAGCCTCTGGGTTTCGTCATTAAAAAACCACTTTGTAAAAGCTTCAGCAGCTCCCCTGGCCCTTGTTCTCCTGTGGATTCCCAAAAACACATCCCACTCGTACAGGGGAATCATTTCGTTAGACGCAATCCACCTGAAATCCAGGTTTGCCCGCCTTTCTTCGGGAAGCGTAAAAAATCTGGAGCTGTTCATATATGTGAAAAGGATACGTCCGGAGTTAACCAGTCTGTCAGGCGGCTCGTGAAAATACCTGAAAATAAAATCTTCTTCCATCTGGATACTGGTATTGGCTTCGCTTATCCATCTTTGGACCCATCTGATGCTGGCATCCAGGGCCTGGTCGTCCCAGGCAATGGGAGCCGCTTCCCGGAAGGAAGCGCCGAAAAGAGTCGTTACAATAAAAAGAAAATCATCATCAAATGAAGGAGAAAAACCCATTCTGGTATAGGCGCCGCGGGCTTCAACATTAAAAGCTTTGCCCCTTTCTTTGATTTCTTCCATTTCCATCGTAAAAAAATCGGAAGGGGGGCGGCTAAAATCCCGGGCAAATACTATGGCAGGAATATTGAAGCTCACCGGAAGCAGATACTGGCGCCTGTCGATATGGCCCAATGAGAGAAGCCGGGGGTAAAATGAGTCACGGGAAAGGCCGTTTCTTCCAAAAGTTCTGTCCAGGGGTCTGAATAAACCACGCACAGTAGCGCTTTTAAGCCAGCTTGCTATTACAATATCCGGGTGATCCCCAGGTTCGGTAAGTCTTAACGCCGGAAATTCAAAATAACGGACTTCTACCTTGTATCTGTTCTGGCTGGCATTGAAAAATTCCGCGTAAAACGCAAACTCCGGGCGATCTGTCCAGATTACGGCTGTATTGGAGCTTCTCAATGCACAGGAGCCAAAGCTGAATATGATTGCCAGCAATAATACCGCTGAGAAGCAAAATGTTTTACATCCTGTAATTCTTGTACTTCCTTTAATTGATGTTTTCATAAGCAAATCTATATCCTCTTCCGCCTGCTTGTTTTTTTCCCGATAGGATAGTATCATGTTAGAGGGTATAAAGGGAATCACCCCGGAGGTTTTTTTGCTTGTAAGAGACGCCCAGGTTATCAGGCTCGTAGAACGCATTGGAGAACACTACAGGACAAATATATCCAACCGCTTTATCCGGCCCACGCTGCTTCAGCTTCCCCTGGATAAACAATCCTGGGATTTAATTGAGGCACTTACGGAAAAAATAGAACAGTACAGATTCCATGGAATTCACCTGGACGAGCTTTACCGCCAGATTGTTGCAGCTTCGCGTTTTGTGTCCCTTACCCGCCGGGAGCTGCTGCCCACCATGCGTAACCGCCTTTCAGGCGGCTCGGGCCCTGACAAAGTACTCCGGGAAATGGCGGTTAACAATTTCGGCAGCAATCTTCAGCTATTCGCTGATTTGCTTAACGAGATCTACGTTTGCCTTGTGGAGATTGACAAGGTCAATGCAAAAGGCAAGCGCCCCTTTTATATGTCAATTCCGGAACTGCAGGACATCGGCCGCTTATTGGTTGGGAACTAAGGAACCAACAGGGTTATCGAACAGGCCCGCTCTCTCCGTCTTATCGCTTTACGTTATTGCTACAGCCCCTCCCCATATATTACAATGCCGTTATGGAAGACAGGGAAAAAGCACTAGATTTGCTCAACACTGCCCGCAAGGAAATGGCTAAACGTATTGTTGGCCAAAGTGAAATGATAGACGGTCTTTTCACGGCACTTATAGCCGGCGGGCATATACTTCTTGAAGGAGTTCCGGGACTCGCAAAGACCAGGGCGGTAAAAGCTCTGGCTGAAATTACCGGCCTTGATTTTAAGCGCATTCAGTTTACTCCGGATCTTCTTCCGGCAGATCTTACCGGAACCCTGGTTTGGGAGCAGGCAACGGGCGCCTTTTCAATGCGCCGGGGGCCGGTGTTTGCCAATGTGATTCTGGCAGATGAAATCAACCGGGCTCCGGCCAAAGTACAATCAGCCCTTCTGGAAGCAATGGAAGAAAAACAGGTAACTATCGGGGAAAAAACCTACCCCTTGCCTTCACCCTTTTTTGTTCTTGCCACCCAGAATCCGATAGAGCATGAGGGAACATACAATCTCCCTGAAGCTGAACTGGATCGCTTTCTTTTGAAACTGCTGGTTCGTTACCCCGACCAGGACGAGGAGCTGCGTATACTAAAGTTTTCCGATCCTTTTCATGCCGGTGAAACTGCTCCCGGTGATGCTCTTAAACCAGTGTTGGGAACTGATGAACTGCTCGTATTGAGAAAAGCTGCAGATGCGATTTTTACCGATGAGCAGATACGCCGTTATATTGTTTCAGTAGTGGCCGCGTCCCGGCCTGCTTTTTCGCGTACAATTCCCGGCACCGAAACGAGGCCCGGCACAAGCCTGGGTTCGTCGAGCCGGCCCAGGGAAGGGCTTTACCGTTACATTGCTTTCGGCGCTTCTCCGCGGGCAACACTGGCCCTGCACCGCTGTTCCAGGATCATGGCGCTTTTTCAGGGACGCTCTTTTGTCAGCCCCGAGGATGTAAAAGCCGCCGCTTACCAGGTTCTCAGGCACAGACTGGTTCTTTCTTACGAGGCTCAGGCTGACGGGCTTGAGGCGGATACGGTTATCTCCCGAATTTTGACCCTTGTGCCGATGCCTTAGGCACTCAGAGGACGTTTGTGGACCGTCAGGAATTACTGAACAGAATAACCACTTTTCCTCTTATGGCACGCTCGCTTGCAAATGAGCTTTTGTCAGGGGACTTCCGTGCAATTTTCAAGGGGCAGGGCATTGAGTTCGACGAGGTTCGCCGCTACGAGTGGGGCGATGATGTTCGTTCCATTGACTGGAACGTGAGCGCCCGCTTCGGAACCCCCTATGTAAAATTGTACCGCGAAGAAAAAGAAATGACCGTCTGCATCATCCTGGACAATTCAGCTTCTATGCATACACCGGGCGGCAGTTTGTCCGACTCGCCGGGCAGCGAAGTTAACCGCTATGAGCAGGCTGTATTGGCCGCAGCGCTTATTGCTTTTTCCGCCGAGCAGGCCGGGCAAAGATTATCCATGATCTTTTTTGACAGCGAGATAAGCAAAATAATTCCTCCCCGGAAAGGGCGCCCCCATACTATGGCGGTAATCAGCGCCGCACTGGAAGCCAGGCCGTATGAAAAAGGGAGCGGCCTGGGAAAAGCTCTTGTTGGAGCTGAGAGGCTTCTAAAACGCCGCAGCCTTGTCATTATCATTTCGGATTTTCTTTGCATTAACTGGGAGCAGGAAATAGGAGATCTTTCGCGAAGTCATGATGTGATCTCAATTAAAATTTCAGGGCCCCTCGACAGGGAAATGCCCAAGAGCGGCTTGTTAACTTTGGAAGATCCTGAAACAGGACTTAAACTCAGGGCATCCGCTTCGTTCCCTTCTTT
>JGI20163J15578_10000840_pt1 | contig 12761 bp, 10 predicted proteins | sample TergutCu122P1_FD_15578 | JGI IMG/M metagenome (IMG submission 15578)
ATACTTGGAACTGTAGAAAGTAACTTTCTACAACCCCTTATTAATTATTTATACTCCCCTAAAGGACTGATGGCTCCCCCATCGGTCCTTTAACCGTCTGGAGATATTTTTTCGTTTCGCATTAGCATTCTGGAAACTTAGATAGCGCTCCTTCATCTCCTATTACAATCACATCTGGATGAAGTTGCAGAACAGATGCTGGAACTTCTGGGGTAATGTCTCCTAGAAGAGCCTTAGCCAAAATATCTGCCTTCCCTTCTCCATAAACCAACATCATCAACTTCTTCCCCTTCATGATGGTTCCAATACCCATGCTGTAAGCCTTTCTTGGTACATCATCCGCAGAATCAAAGAAGCGTTTATTGGCTTCAATGGTGGCCTCTGCCAAATCCAAGCAAATGGTTTTTTTCTCAAAGATTGTAGAAGGTTCGCAAAACGCAATGTGACCATTGTTCCCAATGCCCATCACCTGAAGATCAACTCCTCCGATTTCTTCAATCAACTTCTCGTATCTCTCGCACTCTTTCTCAGGGTCAGCGGCCATCCCATCAGGCAGATGAGTTCTCTTCTTATCTACATTAATTCTATCGAACAAATGCTTGTTCATGAAATAAGAATAGCTTTGTTCATCATCTTTATCTAATCCCTTGTACTCATCTAGATTCACCGTGGTAATCTGTGAGAAGTCTACTTCTCCTCTTTCGTATCGTGCCACCAATTCATCATATGTGCCAATCGGTGTGGAGCCTGTTGCCAACCCTAAAACACTGTCTGGTTTCAGAGTTACTTGCGCCGCCAAAATAGATGCTGCCTTTTTGCTAAAATCTTGATAATCCTTTGCTTTAATAATTTTCATTCTCTAATTCCTTTCTTTTTTTATATATTATGATGTAAGCGTCAAAACCTTTCAGCTTCGTCGCCTAAACCACCTGATTAACACAAGAATAATAATGATCGGAATGAGGGGAACAATGATTGTCATCAACAAATACAATACCCCTACAATTACAGCAATTACAATACCCACCACTAATACAACCGCAGCAATAATTGCCAATTTTAACTTCCAACTATTCAAGCCAAAGTGATGGACTTTCATATAAGGTTGTCTGTTCCTCCTATAATCTTCTCTAGTGGAATCAGAATAATATTCTACATTATTCTCAATATGATCTATCGGCACACCAAAATCCCCACCACTTCCTTGAGTTTGAATAATTGTTTTCCCAATCACCCATGGGTCGCCTAGGGAGTCTAGTACCTCTGCCTCTGTCTTCCCTTTTTTTGTTTCTTCAAGTATGTAATTGTTATAGTAACTTAAGTTCTCATTTATAATGGATGGGTGTACTTCTCCTGCTAAAGCTTCCTCTAGCTGCTTAATAAAGTCTCCACGATTCATAGCGTTCTCCATTCTCAAATCATAGCAAAAAAGAGCAACATTTGTGCCTTCGTAGGCGCTAGAATGTTTTCAACATTTTTACCTTCGTAGGCGCTAGAATCTTTTTCAAAGATTATAGCTTCGTACATTATAACCTATTTGTTTTATAAAATCTATTTTTAATTTATACCTTTTGGTTGTTCACACTTTGTTCACTTATCCTTAAAAAAACATTTACTTGATTCTCTAATTTTCTTCATGTTTATTCACTATACTAAGTCTATCAACAAAAAGGCATTGCCTTTACGTTGAACCCAAGATCGATTTTTTCTTATAACTTTTTCATAATACTTGCCAGACTGCTTAACGAGCAGCCTGGCATCCTCCCTTCTATGGGACTTTTTTTATGTATACGCCTTTATTTCGAGTGAGAAGAATAAACCGACTTATTCTTCTATGTCCAGCAAGAACAATAGAATCTGACTTGTCAGACACTTTAACCCTTCTGTCTCTCAATCTCATTCATCATAGGTAATTTCCTAATCTTAGGTACACCTATCATAAGCATACCGATTATAAAATAGCCAACACCATGAAAAATGAAAATATAATCTACAGTAGGCACTAGATTTCCTATAAATCCCCCTATCAATGCGCCAATGGCCGCAAATATAGCTCTAAATGTAGTTGCAATCGTATCTACACGACCCACCATGTTCTCCGGCGGTATTTTCTGGTTCAGGGACTCAAAGACGATACCCAGTGAAGAAGCCAGTGCTGCTGAAGCGATGGATGTAACAAGTCCCCCTGCATAACTAACAGGTAGAACAAAAGCAAATATAAACCTTACTACACTAAGAAGCATCAGCAATATGAAGATGAACCGTCCCAACTCAAACTTATTTCCCGATGTTCCTACAAAAGTAGAAGCAATAATCCCACCAATGATAGCCATCATCACAAGGGCAACATAACCTTGTGAGCCAATATAGTATTCAACAAACATGGGTCGGTTAACCATTACAATTTCTCCGAAAAAACTCATTGCCACAGCGGCAATTGTAATATAGAGCAAAACATTGTGGCGAATGAACCTTACACCTTCTCTTAAATCTGCAATATACTTGGGAGGAGCAACGTTTTCTACATTTTCTTTTTTGACGGGATTTTTCAAAAATAAAGAAAAGAGAAATGCAACTGCCAAAAAAACAGCGGAAAAGCCGTAGATGAAATTGAAGTTATTGCCATCTCCAAGAGAGATAAACAATACCACACCAACGGCAATTCCACCTACCATGGCTACGATGTTTATAAATGAATTAGCTTGCATGATTTCGTCTTCTTTTACAATTTGAGGTAAGTACGCTGTGGCTGCAGGATTTTCGAATAGTGCCGCTATGTTATACACCAGTATAATGGCAAACATAAACAAAACACCTAAGTTCTCTTGCAAAGGAGTAAAGGCCAGTAGCGCCAGTACCAAAAATTCCAAAAGGGTGGTAATACGCATAATATTTACTTTGTTGCGTCTGTCTACAATTGGACCCACAACAAAGGAAATTATCCGTGGAAACGCGATTAAAAACCCAGCGATACCCGTATATATCGGATTCCCGTAAATAAGGTGTACCGCAAGCATGATAAATATCGAAAATACACCACCACCGATGCCTGAAAAGAACTGGTACATTAAAAGCATCCGATATTTCTTGTTTTGCTTGAATAAAGTTAACATAAGATTACCCTTCTGAATCTTCGGTCCATTTTTTCCCATGACCAACGAAAAGATTGTAACATGCTAGCTTTATTTTTACAAGGACGCTTTTTTCCACACTTTTTTATAAATCAAGAACCCCATTCCCGAAGCCACAAGCAACACTCCCACTCCTATCATCACCTTCATCATGATAGAGCCTTCTTTTACAGCATTCGCAATCGCACTTGCAATTTCATCTGGCAATAAACCTCCCACCTTTTCAATGATTCCACTCACAGGATTTTCAGTTCTTACTCTCAAATTACCGCTCAGTTCATCCAAGTTCTCAACGATAGAGAAACGGATTTCTTCTATATTAATATTCCCTGCCAAATCATCTGCTTCAACGGTGATGATGTAATCGTCAATATGGCTTAATCTTAATTGAACCATTTGACTGTTGCTCTCTATGTTCGCAATCTCTCCGTTCACTTCAACTCTCTTGATTCTTCCCCCTTGTTTCGTTACAGCAACTCCTGCCATTACGGCATCACCATAAGATTCTCCATCATCCACATTATAAAAATAAATCTCAGGAGGGGTATTATCAATGACAAAGTTTGCATATGCACTACTTTCATTCCCCGCTTCGTCCTTAGCATTCACCTGAAACACATATTCCCCTTCAACATCTACAAGTGTCCCTCTTACATATCTGTTCCGGTTGAGCAACATCTCATATTGGAAGTCGAGATGATCGTAAATCATCTCCTCTGATTGGTAGTTCCAATGAAAATGCGGAACATGTTTCCCATTCAATTGCTCCACATATTGAATAATCGGACTAGTCTTATCCAAAAGAACATTCAAAGTTGCTGTAACCTCTCGTCCCGAAATGTCTCTTCCTAATGCTTCAATTACATACCATCCTTCCTTTTCAAGATTCACAGACACCCTTTGAGAAGTACCATCAATCTCTCCTTGCAACGCAGATTCACTTTCTTCTTTCTCGAAAGTAGAATGAAGAATATTTACTTGATAATAGCTCAGTAAGTTTTCATCTTTTAACTCTATTTCAATGGTCCGATCACTCCCTATAATCATCTGATCAAAAACGTCTATGAAATCGAGGGTTGGATCTTTCGTGTCAATAAGCAAGTTTTGACTTGTCATTGTTTCGTTGCCCACATGGTCTCTTGCCTCTACTCTCAGATTCACTCCTAAACCATTAATGGAATTCTTTTCAATATGAAGGGTCTCTCGGAACAAATATCTTTTTTCACTCTGACTAAAATTACGTTCTAAAATCACCTCATTATCCAGATAAACTCTAACGTTTTCAAGTCCAGAGCTCACTCCCCATTCTTCAACTTTCACTTCCACAGGGACTCCATTTTGATTCCAACCTCGTAGATCACCTGCCGATGAAATACTTATCATCGGTCGATTCTTATCTATAATGATCAATGGGCTTACTGCCACCTCACTCTTATTGCCAGCAAGATCAATTGCCGAAACTTCTATGGTTCCCACAAATTCATCCCTAATGACCAGCTCGCCTCTTTCTCCTGCAATAAAGCTCTCTTCTTGGTTTCCATTGTTGTAGAAGTAACCATACACACCGGAGCCTTCATCCAAACTTTCAAAAGAAATGCTTACCTCATCCTTACTATATACGTTCCCATTCACTAACGGCTGGCCAAAAACAAACCTTGGCTCTTTGGGATTTATAGAATCTAATTTAAAACCTCTTCTCTCTATCCAGTTTCTGTCCGGCAATTCCACCCACACTTCTAATGTGTTTACTCCTTGGCAAAAATCAACTCTCGCCATGTAACCTGCTTTGGGCACAATCCCTTCTGTACGCTCCCCTTGTCCGTTGGTAAAACCATAATGTACCGAAAACCCTTCCAATTGATGATGGATTCTTATCTCTGGAGCCCTTCGATAATAGTCATTTGATCCATCTGGCCCTACCACTTCAATCTCAGGCAACTGCCACTCTTCATAAGCAGATCCAGGATTACATTCTTCGCACTTTACACATTCTTCACAGTCCAAACAGCTTTCACAATCTGTACAATCAAGACACTTCCCACACCCTTCACATTTTAGACAATGAACGCATGTCAAACACCTTTCACAACTTGTACACTCCATGCAACACGAACACTCTTCCACGGTTTCACATTGCTCGCAATCCTCTTCTTCATGTGGGGGGCAAGCCAGATGTTGCTCCTGCTTTACCCCGCCTTCTGAATTCAACTCTTGACAATCCTTATCATGTTGCTCCTCACAAATTTCGCAACTTTTACTCGCCCATTCCTCTCTCATTTCATCTGTTACCGCCCCGAACCCTTCACCTGTTGTTTCCTCCACACCTTCATCTGCTACCACTTTATCCGCTTTTTCATTTACTGAGGCTGCTGTCGTGGGGGCCATTGTCTCATCTACTGCTTCATCTACCACTTCATCTCCTATTCCTTTCTCTAAGCCAGCTTCTTCAAAAGCATGAATGGCATTCACTGTAACCAGTAATCCTACCACCAGTAATAACGTAACGATCATCTTATCTCTCATTTTCTCTACGATTTTCCCTACGATCTTCTCCACTTTCATCCCTACTTTCTTATCTTTCATCCCCATATTCCTTTCTGAATCTAAATTCTAGAACCCCTTTTCCTTTGTTTCCATTTTCTACTCCAAACTTTCTATTCTTTCCCGTATCTCATCTTCTTCTAGCTCAGGAATAAACTCTTTTAGCCTTTCGTATTCCAGCCTCACCTCTTCTGGAGAAGCCCTTCCTCCATTGATCAATATTTCAAGATATAACCTTCCAATGTTTAGATTCCCTCCATTAACCTCTAATCCTTCTCTGCCTGTTTCTAAAGCCTGTTCAAGCAATCCTAATTCCTCTTCTAGCTTCATCTTCCGAAGAGTTGCCCGCTCAAGGTGTTCTTCTCTATCTTCTATGCCAATTAAACGTCCATAAGCCAAAATTGCCAATTCATGGTAACCTTCCCTATCGTAGGCCATAGCTAACCCTCTTAGAATGGTCAGTTCCATCTCTTCACCATAAGAGATGATCTTTTGATTGGCCTCTTTGTCATTATGATTAAGGTATCCTAGTAAGCGGTTCAACTCTTCATCCAAACTTCTCAAAATCCCATCCAATGAGTCCTCTCCACTTAGGCTCCCAAGATTCTCTTCTGTAGCCTCTTCACTTTGACTCTCTACTTCTCCCTCCTCATGATTGTTCCTAGGATTCCCTGCGCCAACAGTTGTCTCATCTTCGGTGCTTTCTTCTGACTTCTCCTCTATATTCTCCTCATCGCTGACACCGTCAAACTCCTCTTTTACAACCGCTTCATTTGAAAGTCCCTCACCTGACTTCTCATGATTGTCTTCGGAAAAAACAACATTCAAAACAAACCCTAGTAGAACGTTGGCAACAATCAAAACTAAAGCAATCGTCAAAATTATTTTTAATTTTTTATTTTTGAAATCTATAGAGTCCTCTCCGCTTTTCGCTTTTTCAAAACGCATATCTTTTTTCACTTTTCCAGAGGTCAAATCTTTTTTCATCTTCGCAAAGCCTAGGTCCTTTTTCATTTGAACAAAGCTACCATAGCCTTTTTTGGTATTTTCCTCAAAGCACTTTTCTACCAGTTTTAATAGCTTCAATTCCTCTCTCTTATTCAAAGAAATAAAAGGCTCCAAGCTGGCCAAAACATATTGCATGGTTTTCCCAAAACAATAAATATCATAACGTTCTTTATTCTCTTCAGTGGGTTGGATTGTGGTTTTTAAGAAATGCTCTCGCATAGACGGTGTTTGTAGATGTTTAAGAACAAAAGAGTTGCTTGACGCATCAACATCCAATAAAAAGACTTCATTCTCTTCTGTAATGACAACACTGAAAGGATTCAGGTAGCGATAGCTACGATTGTGATAACACTTGTGATATTGAATCATCTGGCCAAAGAGATGATAAAACCAAGAAAACACCAGATTTTTTGTTATCTCAGGGGTAGATTTCACTCGGTTCACCAACAACTCCCCTTTCACAACATCCATGGTGACACGACAAGAATCATCATGATCAAGAAACTTAATCACTTCGTAATATGATTTTTCGATTGGAATCCCTCCTAACAATTGGGAGCACTCTCACAAATCTGCATTCAAAGAGTTTCCGAGAGTACTTTAAGGTAAAATGAATTTTCAGATGTTCTTTAAACATCCAATAGATTAACAGATTGCATAGTTAATTGGGGAACATTGTGCCAAAATAGAATTGGAGTGTCAGATTAGAGCTTAAAAGACGTGTAAAATAGCAAATTCTCTTGTTGAAATGTATCGTACAATAAGGATTCAAAAAAAGCAAGCCTTTTTTCCAATTATCCATTTACAAAACAGACTTTTTCCACTAGAATGAAAGATGAGAAAATAATGGAGGTTTTTAAATATGAAAAGAAATGTAATCGTAGGACAATCTGGTGGCCCAACTGCCGCGATCAACTCAAGTTTAGCGGGTGTATATCGTACAGCAAAAGAAAAAGGCGCCAAAACAGTATATGGTATGCTTAACGGCATTCAAGGCTTAATAGAAGAAAGGTACGTGGATCTCTCTGAACACATTACAAATGATTTGGACATCGAATTGCTTAAAAGAACACCAGCTGCTTTTTTAGGTTCTTGTCGTTATAAGTTACCGGATATCCATGAGAACTCCGCCCTATACTCCAAAATATTTGAAATACTAGACAAACTAGAAATCGAAACGTTCATTTACATTGGCGGGAATGATTCCATGGATACCATCAAAAAGTTATCCGATTATGCTGTTGTTTTTGGATATTCCATTCGTTTTATTGGTTGTCCTAAAACCATCGACAATGACTTGGCCATTACAGACCACACCCCTGGATATGGAAGTGCTGCCAAATACATTGGAACCTCTGTTAAGGAGATTATTAGAGACAGCCTTTGCTTACAGCAAACTAAAGGAATGGTTACCCTCATAGAGATTATGGGAAGAAATGCAGGTTGGTTAACTGGTGCTGCTGCCCTGGCAAAAAGTGAAGATTGCCCTGGCCCAGATTTGATTTATCTTCCAGAGTTGCCCTTTGACATGGATAATTTCCATGAAACCGTCAAAGGTTTATTAGAAAGGAAATCTTCCGTTGTCATTGCCCTTTCAGAAGGAATTCGTTTGGCAGACGGTCGTTATGTATGTGAATTAGGCGAAAACGTTGATTTTGTTGATGCTTTTGGACACAAGCAACTTACAGGTACTGCTTCCTATCTGGCTAGCTACCTGGCTGGAGAATTTGGTTGCAAAACCCGTGCCATAGAATTTAGCTTGCTACAACGAGCAGCATCTCATTATGCATCTGGAACAGACATCAAAGAAGCCTATGAAGCCGGCGCTGCTGCTGTGAAGGCCGCCGATGAGAGGGATACTGGCAAGATGGTAGTTCTTACTCGCGTTTCTGACGAGCCCTATCAATGCGGCACAGAGGTTCACGACGTTCACAAAATTGCCAATGACGAAAAGCTTGTACCACGAGAGTGGATTACCAGTTGCGGAACCAATGTTACCGACGAATTCATTCGTTACGTGCGTCCTCTCATTCAAGGAGAAGTCACTCCTATTGTGGTCAATGGCATCCCTCGTCATTTATATCGAGAGATACAAGATATACCCGTTCTCAAGTCTGGAGAATAGTGCGAATGTCTTTAGGAAAAGTACAACGTTTTCCTAGATTTTGAAACCACTACATTAACTTAAAGCTTTCATCATCAGCCAAGGCCAATAGACTTTGGCTGATGTTTTTCAAAGCAAGAGAAGCGTAAAATACGTATATAACTGAGTTCGACTTATTCTTCTCACCCTACCGGTAAGGTTGAAAAATGTCTTGACTATAAATAAGGAAAAAACCATGAAAAAAAACGTTGCTAGCTTACTCCAAATTAATCTTTTAATCTTAGCCCTTACCGCAGCATGGTTAGGATTCATTTATATCAACCACGTTTCGGGTGAGTCTTGGAATGCACTTCGAGCCATCATTGTAATCGTATTAGTTGTTGCCTCAATTATCTTTAGCGATGTCATTGGTTCCATCTTTCATGAATTGGGTCATCTGCTCGGAGGATTATTATCGGGATATTCTTTTATCTATTTTGGTTGTTTAGGACAGGTTTGGATAAAGGAAGAGGGTAAGCTTGTTAGAAAAAAGAGCAATACAAAGGGAATGGGAGGGGTGAGTCGACTGTCTCCCCCTGACATGAAAGAGGGTACTTTTCCATTTAGACTTTATTATTTTAGTGGCGCTTTCATGAACCTTTTACTTGCGGGAATCTGTGCCTTGCTTTTCTTTCAAGCAGCAAGCTTTTTTACCTCATGGGCAAAAATATTTCTTATCATTGGATTAAAAGCACTCATCGATTTCATTATGAACCTGGTTCCCATCAACATGGATGGAGTTTGGAATGACGGTTATATTCTATTTAATCTAGGCAAAGAAAAGAACAAAGAAGTTCGCTTGAAGTATTGGCGCAACCTTCGAATACAAGGTTTTATCTCTGGAGGCAACCGTCCAAAAGATATTCCCAAAATGTATTATGAGTGGGCAAACATCCATAAAAAAATAGAGGACCCTTTTACATTTGATGCGGGACTAATACAATACAAACACCTGATGGACAAAGGGGAGTTAACTCAAGCGAAGAAGTGCCTACAAACCCTTTCCAGTCATCTAGATATTTCTCTAAGTCAAAACCAACCTCTTCTTGACTTAGAGCTTTTGTTCCACGAGTTAATCGGGAAATGTAGAGAAGAAAAGATAAAAAAATTCGATACCAAAGAAGTGAACGAATACATAAAAAATGCAGGTTTAAATGAAAGTGTTCAGCGAATCTCCTATGCTTATTCCCGTCTTCTTTCCAAGGATAATGTCCTCGCCCAAAAGCACTTAGAACTTTTTGAAATGGCTTGTGCCAATTCTGTGAATCTGGGCAGTATTCCTGGGGAGAGGGATTTGGTTAAATTAGTCGATCAAATTGCTGATGAGAGCTCTCACCCCGATCAGTAATTTCGAACCATATCCATGACCACTTGTTCCCATTCAAATATGTTTTCAGGTCGATTGTTGCATGTGCTAATATCTTTTAGCACAATTTCAACTGTGCAGTCGTTTTTTTTGCAAGCGTCAAGTATGTTGCTGATTTCAGACTGCAATGCCTCTTTATCAAGCGTTGATGTCCCCACTAATGCGGGGTTAGGTTTTGCTGCAACTACGTAACGCTTGCCGATGATCTGAGCGGCTGTCTGTACATCAGCCCATGGAGTAATCGAAATCTTACGAAGATGAGGTATTTTTTCAACAATATCTATTTTGTGTTCTAAGGGCTCACAACAGCCATAATAAACCAGACCACAACGCCCTATCGTCTCCGCCATATATGTGATATCAAATTCTTCATGCATTTCCCTTGATACGGAACCAAATATTTGTGCCGCCCCGCGACCCCATAATGTACTAAAATCCTTGTGTACTCCTGTGAAATCGTCTGGATAAAGTTCATCACACATAATCGGGGTACAGTGAAGCGACCATGGATCGTTATCAAAAAGCCCCTGCTGTAAGTATTGCTGATTCATATCCATAAATATCTCCGTTAGCCTTTGTACCAAAGCATGACAGAAATCCGGCTTATCAACCAAATCCATCAACAGTGGGGTCACTCCACGAAATGACGATATAGTGTCCCACGTTCCCATCCCAAAGTAATCTAAACCTACTTTTCTTATCGGAAGCATATCGCCTATTGTCTCCCCAATCTTGTTGTAACGACGATCGGTTTCTTCACTATCGTATGTGATAATCGCCGGATGTAACTGTTCTATATCTTCCATGCACAAAATCTGATCCCTGAATTCATGAGATACGATTTCATTATTTACATTGGTAGCAACTGTTTTTTCGTCAACAGTTAATCCAATGCCTGTAGATTTAATCACTTTATGAACAGGGATATAAGGACGTACAATCATATCAGCCCTAAGGTACTTGAATTTATACAATTCTCGTCGCATATATAATTCAACATCTCGTAAATCAGAATCTTCGCACCTTAAAGTCAGCTCCCCATTAAAATCCAACTCCCACCAAGGAAGCTCATCAATCAACACCGTGGGTCGAATCATTCGCAAGCCATTTGAAGCTTTATGTAACTTAATGCATTCTGCATTATGCTCGTTGTGAACAATATTGTAATATTCTCCTGCAAGTTTTCGGAGGTTGCGTATATCATTAGACAACATAAAATATCTCCCATCGTCAATCGTTTATTACTCGTTCATCCTTCTGTATGATATTTGCTCTTGTCATAAAACAATCATCCCCTTTATCTTTTCAGGAACATTAGAGGACATGAATTCAATCCCCTGGGCAGTTTTCTCAAGAGGATAAGTATGAGTAACCAATTCTTTGACTTTCACCTCACCACTTGCTAGGGCAAACATGGCAGTATTCCAAGTGTAAGGAGCCAGCCACGAAAACAGAATATTCTTATCTCCTGTCAAAGCATCGTGTGCAGGTATTTCGATAATATCTTTTTCACCAGGTAATCCAAAAAATACGATGGTTGATGCTTTACCAGAAACAGCAAACGCATCTTTATACGCAGAAGGAGCAGCAACAGGAACAATTACCCGGTTTGCACCAAATCCACTATTTAACTCTTTAACTTTGACTGAAAGATTGGCTGTATAATAAGGTGAAGATTGATTCAGAGTATTGCATATGTAATCTACACCCAGCTTTTTTGCCATTTCCAAGGGGTAATCTATGATACCACTCACAAGAACCGCTCCAGCTCCCCGTTGTTTCGCCAATTGTGCCATCATAATGCCAATAGTTCCACTACCAATAACAACTACAAAATCACCAGGTTGCACGTCCAACTGCTTCATTGCATAACAAGCACAAGCAAGAGGTTCCGCCATTGCTCCTTCAATATAATCTACATTGTCTGGAAGCAATATCACATTGCTATAAGCAACTTTAACATACTGGGCAAACCCTCCATTTACGTTAACCCCTACGGTATGAGTATGTTCGCATAGATTCGGCTTTGCCATGCGACAATATACACAAGCCTCACAAGGCTGTGGTGGATTTACCGCCACTCGGTCTCCCTCTTTGAAGTACCCTTGCTCTTCTACATAGGAACCTACCTGTACAATGTCCCCAGAAAACTCGTGTCCCAATATTATTGAAGCACTACCTTCCAAAGTTTCTACTGGACTGCTACTATTGTAATAAGTGATATCAGAGCCACAGATTCCACTTGCTCTTATTTTAATGAGCACTTCCGTTTCATTAATTTTTGGTATTTCCACTTCCTCAACTTTCATTTTTTTATTTCCATAGAAAACATTTGCCATCATAGTTTTTGCCATTCTACTGTTCACCTCCGCATTATGTTTCTGACACTTTCATATAACATTCTGAAGCACCCGACACCAGCAATGAAAACAAAAGCGGTGCCGGGTGCTGTATATTGCATCCTACTATTTCAATTTACTTTAGTCAAGCCTGAATTATTCATAGTTACATGATTTATCTTCGTTAACCCTTATAAACATAGGGATAATTGATTGTTATTGCTTTCACCCTT
>JGI20163J15578_10000841_pt1 | contig 12733 bp, 11 predicted proteins | sample TergutCu122P1_FD_15578 | JGI IMG/M metagenome (IMG submission 15578)
TGCGTCCACATCAATACAACGGTGGGCTACCACCAAACGTGGCGTTGCGCGTAGCGTAATTAAACTATACAAAGGTGTTACAAAAAGGCTTGACTAGAACACCCGCTTGATACTCTTGACATTCATTGTATTTTAGTACCTCATTTTATGGCATAACCATACCCTTCAATTTTATTTTAATGCTTTTATTAATGCTTTTAAAAATTTACTCCACCATAAATACAAATGTATTCNTTCACACATCACTTTCACCTCATCTCTACTCTCTAAGTTATGTTACATTCATTTACCCATGCACCTTCTCGAANACAGTATTACAAAGATTCGTCAATTGCAACAATTTTCTTAAAAATAAATATCTTTAGTCGATATTGCCAAAATAAAGATTCNTTTTTGTTTATATTTTCGGAATAGACTCNCTTTTCAAAACATTCTGAATCTTCGTCTCGCCAACAAAAAACCATAAAATTAGCACAGTAGTAATCTATAGAGATTAGCCACTGTGCTAATGTTCCTTCGTTTATTTAATTTTCATTGGTTTTGTTAACTCATACCAGTAAAACTGACATCATCAACGCCACATGGTCGTCACTTCAAATCCTGCATCCTGTATTACATTCAACACATTCCCATGGTCGTCTCCTACCATATGGCCAATTCCCATGGTCACAAAAAATGTGGTTGGTTCTTCTGTTTGTTCAAGGAGGCGAATCATCTCTTGGCCAAACAAGACAGAACGTTGAACAAGGATAACATCTATTAAATATTCCTCTAATGGATTGGGAGCTGCTCCTGTAGTGGAACTTTCTCGGATTAAAGTGGTCAGCCATGGAATATCCTGAGTTTCGTAGGCAGTCACTAGCATTTCAACATGGGCAGTAGCTACGTCTATATTTTCAATACCAAGGGCAGCATAGTGTTGCATCTCATCGGTGAGATTAAAAGCCAAATCCATCTCCTGCTCAAGAGAGTTCAGGTAAAGGATAGGCAGATGATAATTCTGGGCAAACTCCAACATATAGAAATCAACCCCATCATCGGATGTGATTCCTGCCCTTTCGTAAGCAATCTCCGCCATAAACACATTCACCACCCAAGGTGTAAACTGCCTGATGGCTTGATAAGAAACTCCATAGGTCTCTACTGCGCTCATCATCTGATGAAATACATCTTCTTCTAAGAATTCTGACAAGGTCATGTTAGGGAGCAACATGTACTCTAATAGTCTTGGCGCAATGGCTTCTTGCCCTGCTGTAGTAATATCTGTTTCAAAAACAAAAGCATCTGACCTTCTCATGGCGCCTTCCACTGCAGGATGAAGAGGAAACCACCCTGGACGCCCATAATGCATAGAGCCGAAAATATACATTGCATTGTCTCCAACTTCTACCCGAGAAATCAACCCATGAATTCCTGCTGCTTCCATAGGAAACCTCTCTTCAGCCTCTTCCTCGTCAAACTCATCTTCCCAGAATTCATCATCGTCCGCCACAGGCTCTGCTTCTGGTTCTTCCTCTGCTTCATCAAATTCCGCCTCTACTTCAACATAATCAAATGCTGGCTCTGGAGCTTGTCCACAGCCAAATAACAAGAACACAAATGAAATCGTAAGGACAAGGTTTAATATTATATATTTTCTCATTGTTTTTTTTATAGTTTGTCTCACGGTTTGTCTCATGACTTATCTCCCTTAATGAGTGATGTGAATTCGATCCTTCTGCATAGGCTAAGGTACAATCATAAACAACCCTCTTGGCAAAGGAATAAACTCTACCTCTTCTGTCCCATCCATTCCCCCATCAACACCCCCTGCATCATTGCCAAGGGATAATTCTGGGAAATCAATAATTGCTCTTGCTACAGCAATTAACTCCTCTACATATGAACCAACTACAGTAAAATAGCTGTCTGTGGCCTGGAAACTCAACTGGTATTCACCATCTGCTAATCGGTTTTGTAGCACCTCCACACCATTTACGTCTAAAATCTCAGCATCCCCATAAACTTCTCTCCCAAAAAGTTCTCCTGGCGTTTCGGTTAACAGAATGGGCAGGCGGGTTGCACTGTATAGATGAAGCTGGGTACTCTCCTGATAGAAGGTTTGGTCAGCAAGTCGAAAGCCCTCAGGCAATGTGGCCACAAAATGCTCTACAACAAATGCGCTTGCGAAAAGTCCCTCAAAATCTCTAGGTTCTGTAGGGTCAAGTGGTAGTTCAGCTTCTCCAACCATAAAGTTATCATCCAAATCGCCACCATCACCATCTGCAATAGTGACCTCTTCCTCCTCCGCTACTGCTGGTGCCTCCTCTGCCACGTCCCAGTCCATTGCATCCTCTACTTCTTCCACTACTGCTTCTGGCGCTGCTGCAGGCCACTCTTGTCGATTCATGGTAGGGATTACAGCTGTGTAAATCAAAAACATTACAAATACTGCCGCCATAGAGCTTAAAGCAATGCTTATGTTCCTTCGCTTTCTTACTTGATCTTCTTTTGAACCGCCCTTCAAAGCCTGTTTCATCTTTCTATCCAGATTGCCTGTAGGATAATCCAGTGTTCTTTGAGCCTCTTTCTTTAATTCTTCTCCCTCTTTATTTACATAAGCAGTGGCAAGTTCTTTGAAAAACATTTCGTTATCATGATTCACAGAACTATTTTTCGTTGTTCTATCTTCTGTATCTATTTTCATGCGATAAGCCCCTCCTTCTGTAAAATAGTAGCGAGCTTTGTTTTCGCTCGATGGATCCGAACGGTCACATTATTCTCTGAAATCCCTAGGGTATTCGCTATTTCCCTATGAGAAAGCCCATGAGCATATTTCAATAGAAATGGTGCTCTAAGCTCTTCTTTTAATTCTTCCACAGACGCCAACATCTCGTTGGTGCTGGATTTTGATACAACATGTTCTTCCAAGTTAAAATCATCTCCCTGATTGGCAAAATTCTCCTCGAAATCCACTGAGATGATGTTTCTCTTCTTCTCTTTGTTCACCATGGTAATGGCAACATTGGTGACAATGGTAACCAAAAAAGAAACCGTTTGGTTAGAGTCCACATCCTCAATCTTGTGCATATTTTTGTACACTCGAATAAAGGCTTCGCTGGTAGCGTCCTCTGCTAATGAATAATCTCTTAGGATATTATTCGCCTTATATAGCAATAGCTTCTTATACTTTTCGTAAAGATACTCGAATCGATGAAGCTCTTGCTCTGTGCTAAAAGTCAATAGGATAATCATCACAACATAACCTTTCGCCTCTTATAATATGTTAACTTCATAAGGAGTCTATATATTACAACTTTTGTTAAAATCGTTATTCTCTTGTTATTCTCTACTTGTTCTCTTTCCGTGCCTTCTCGTCTCGTTCGTACTTCTGATACAACTCTTCTGTAGCCAAGGCAATCTTGGTAACAGAAAAATCTTTTCTTTGAGGGTACATATACAAGGTATCATCACTGGTATTGAGATCCACTAAGTCTCCTCGCCTCTTATAATTATACTCAATGTGGCAGGAATACAGTGCAGGTACTGGCCATTTCAAATCAAATTTGTTCCCTTGCTTGCTAACTCCCACCAGATGAAATCCTTCCATACTATGGGTAAGGTGAGCGGGTTCTGGAAACACCACAAAAGCTTTGGCATTAGGTAGGGATTCTACTCTAACCGCAGACTCAAAGAAATAAGTTCCTTCCTCTACTTCCTTTCGTACGTTGGCACGCTGCCACTCATACCAATCAGGAATATGACTAAATTCTGTTTCACCACTTTTGGCCTTCAATTCTCCTAATTCTGTCATCTCCCATACCTTGCTGCAAGCATAACACTGCAACTTATCCTTGTAACTGTTCATCTGGTATTCTACATGACAAGCAGGACACTGATAGAGAACCTTATGTAAACCTTCTGCTCGTTTTTTCTTCTTAATAAGAATGCCCTTTTCTTTTTGCCAGGCAAAATCATCATAAACAATGGCTTCGGCCAATTCTTTATTGATTTCCTCAACGGTCTTTGACTGCAAATCTTCCTTGCTATAGATTAACTTCATATTCCCTTCTACGGGTTTTACCCCTCTATCTCCAACATTCCAAAATGGTGAGTTCACATGATGTCCATAAGTCATTAACAACACCACAGGAATATCTAATTTCTTAATGATTTTCCCTANGGAATTGGGTAGCACAGCCTGAGTTCCGCAAAGGGAGTACCTTGCTTCAGGATAAAGCACAATAATTCTTCCTTTCTTCGCNGCTCGAAACATATTTTTAACCACATACAGATTTCTGCTAAACTTACGAGTACAGATGCCTCCAACGGCGCGAAGTAACCACTCCATGCCTGGAAAACCGTAGAATCCATCAATGGACACTACATAATTAGCGCCATAAGGGAATATCGCCTTGGTTAGCACTGTATAGTCAAGAAATGCGTTGTGATTTGCTAATACCAAATATGGTGGTTTAAGACTCTGTGGCACCCCCGATTTATCCAGCCGAGAACCATGGAGCCCAGATACAGTATAACTCAATATCCAAATCAGTAATTTCAAGAAAAAAGGTTGCCTCTCCGGGGGTCTGTTCATATCAAATCGTTCATAGTTGTCAATCATATTCAAGTCCTTTCTTTTTCATCAGTAATCTATCTTCTCTAAGCTCAGCCCCTTTGCTGGCACCAGATAGCCTGCTTGACTGCGATCTTTCCTAGCAATAATCAATGGAATAGAATCCACTTCACGAGTTCCTAACCCAATCTCTATCAAGGTTCCTGTTAGGATTCTTGCCATATGGTATAGAAAACCACTTCCCACATAGGTAATTCGCAATATATCCTCTTTTTCCTCAAAGCCAATCTTCTCGATGGTTCGAACAGTGCTCTTTTTCATTTTCTTAGCACAAAACCCTTGGAAGTTGTGTTCTCCTTCCAGAAGCTTTGCTGCCTCTCTCATCTTCTGAACATTCAATTCTGTTGTAAACCCTGTTGCATCTGCCCCTTCCAGAATAGATTCAGGCCAGGTCCGTTCCTGCTTTAAATGATAAATATATCTTCTGTCAAAAACTTCTTTTCTGTTATTCATTGCTATGGTGTAACTGTAGGTTTTATTTCCTGCATTATATCTGGAATGAAATTGATTGGACACCACTTTCACTTGGAGGATTTCAATATCCTCTGGAAGATAGTTGTTCAGGTACCAACACAACTTTTCTGGTGATATCTCCCTATCCAGATGAACATTGGCTACCTGCCCTCTGGCATGAACTCCTGCGTCTGTACGACTTGCTCCAATAATCTCCACAGGCTTTTCCATGAGACGAGTTAATACATTCTCTATCTTCCCTTGAATGGTATTGTCATTATTCTTCAACCGTTGCCAGCCATTGTATCTAGTACCGTCGTATTGAATCAGTAAGCGATAATTCATAGTTCCCTTTCCCTTCTCACCCTAAGATAACATAAACCCCTAGGTTTTTCAGAACGTATCATGCGTAAATCTCTACGTTGACGCTTTTTGCTGTAGCACCAAATCATCCCATGGTAAAGTCAAAGCGAATGGGTTCCATTCTGGGTTCTTTATTCATTCTTAACATCTCTTTCACAAGGCTGACGCTATTTTCAATGGCTTCATTGGAAAAGGTTTGGGAGTCTACAATAGCACTTTCATCTGCTTTGTCAGAGATGGCGCGAACCACCACATAAGGCATTTGATTCAGATAAGCCACCTGACCGATGGCTGCTCCCTCCATCTCAGTACACAAAGCATTAAAATCCTTTACCAGTTGTTCTTTTCTCCTTTGGTTAGAGATGAATTGGTCGCCACTAACAATTCTTCCTTTAAAGGTTCGAATGTGTCGATTTACTTTCTGGCTGGAAGCATAAGCATTCTCCACTAAGCTAGAGTCCGCTTCAAAAGCCAACACATTCATGCCAGGAATCTGCCCTGACAGGTAATCGAACACGGTTACATCCACATCATGTTGCACGGTATCTGTGGAAACCACAATATCTCCAATATTAACATCATTACAAAGAGAACCTGCTACTCCAGTGTTGATAATACCTTCCAAGTCATATAAGTCAATCATCATCTGAGTACATATTCCTGCATTCACCTTCCCAATGCCAGAACGCACCACCACTACAGGCTTGTTAACAAGAGAACCTTCATAGAATTCCAACCCTGCTTTCCTTGTAACGATTACATCTCTCATCTCTTGCTTAAGGTAGGCCACTTCCTTTTCCATTGCCCCGATAATTCCTATTCTTTTCATGTCGGTTTCCTTTCAATAATCGTTCACGATCGAATAAAAAAAGTACATACCTAGGTATTATAACACATGGGCAGTAAAAAAACACGATTAAATCGTACTTTATTAAAGTATAAAATCGTATCTTATTAAGGGTTGACCCCTTTGCATTTGCGCAAGAGTTCTACCGCCCAAGACATGTTTCTTTTAATCTTTATTGACCAGTATTATTGCAGTTCCAATCTCTATCTGCTAGAATATGAACAGGTGTACAGCCTATAATGTAGAGTGAGCTGTTTGTTTTTGATAATCTTGTCAATCCACTTTATTGACGTTTAGATAAGGCTCAATCCTCACCTTATTCCCATCGGTTTTCACCGTGATTGCTCCGACTTCGCTGGTCACATAGATTTCCGTTCCAAATGACTCAATCCGCTGGACCACCTCTGAACTGGGGTGGTTGAATCTATTATTCTGACCTGCTGAAATCAAAGCGACTTTTGGATTCACTTCCTCCAAAAAGAACTGGGCACTAGAGGTTCTGGAACCATGATGTGAAACTTTTAAGATAGTATGATGAGATAAATCTTCGTTGATGAATAATGCTCGCTCTCCTGCCTCCTCTATGTCTCCTGTAAAGAGCATGCTAAAATTTCTATAACGTAACGACAAAACTACAGAATAATCATTCCTATCTCTACTCACTAGATTTGAAGCAGGGCCTAGGCATCGTATTTCTAACTGGCCATTTACGATCTGTTGACCCTTTTCTATTGTCACCACTCGGATATGGTTCTCCAGTGCCACTGTAGCTAGTTCTGCTAGAACATGCTCACCATGTGGCTCACTATTGGGAAGAACCAAAGTGTCTATAGCAATTCCTAATCTTTGATTCTCTATCATCTCAATGATTCCATTAAAATGATCATCGTCTCCGTGGGATAGAAACACGTAATCAATCTTACTTATTCCCTGAGATAACAGAAAAGGTTCCATTCGGTAAAGCCCTACAGCTGATACATTACTGCTTCCTCCATCAATAAGATAAGTACCTCCGTAGGGGTCTCGAATAAAAATCCCGTCCCCTTGACCTACATCAATCATAGTGATGGTCAACTCTTTGTTTAAACTTTTCAATGGAAATAAAGATAAAAACATAAAGATAAGCAAAGCCAAGGATATGACTATTTTTTTTATTTCACTCTTTCTAATTCTGCCTTCCCATAACTTTCCACCTTTGATTCTACTTATCCTTTTACTTGACCCCTTTATCGTAGACCTACTTATGTTCTCAAATATCTCTTCACTGATGATTTTCTCGTTTGTGCTTTTGCTCAATTCTCTAATAGAATCTTGCGTCTCTGCCTTTTCACTTTCATCTTTCTCACTTCCTATGCTTCCTCCTTCTCTACCCTCCACACTTTGTTTAAGATAGAGATACAGTACCAAAAACAACCCATAATACAAAACAACCTGCCACATTTCTGGCTGGCCAGTTATGATTCTGCTACCAGGCAGTCTAATAAACAATTGGCAAAGCCCCTCGTAGAACCATAGAATTATTCTACAAACCAAAAACACCCCTTGCCCCAACATGGGAATCAGCAGGTATAAAAGAGACCCTAAAAGTCCTGCTCCTAAGAGAAAGACCATTAATGGAACTACTAACACATTGATAAAAACCGTATACAGGGGAAACTCAAAGAAAAAATTCAGGATAATAGGAAGAATCATAAGATTAATTGACAGGTTAAGAATAAAAGCTTTCTTAATGTTTTTCACCCATTTCTTCTCCTTTCTTTTTACAAAATACTTTGTCAAAACGGGCATCACCATTACAATACTTAGCACTGCTCCAAAAGACAATAAAAAACCTGGTTCATTAATATGAGTAGGCCTCCACAAAAGAAAAGCCACCAAAGCAATGGCCAGGCTATTAGCACCGTCATATCTTCGACCAAAAATTTCAGCACCAATACGAATGGCAAACATCAGTAAAGCTCTAAAACTAGACACCCCGACGCCTATCATCAGAGTATAAATCATCAAGAACAATAATCCCAAGAGCCCTGCTACCAAAAAGGACAACCCACATCTTCTCAGAATGGTATAAAATCCCACTCCTATAAATGACATGTGCAGTCCAGAGATGACTAAGATATGTCCTATTCCATTCTTCTGAAACATTCTTTTGATGTCCTGGTCAGTGGCGCTTTTCTCTCCCAACAAAATAGACGCCATTAAGCCACCATGCTCTTCTCCTAGGTTGGTAAAGAGCAGGTCTATCCAAGAGTACTTTAGGCGGTTTAATCCAGTTCGCAACTCATTGTGAACTTTCTCCCAATTCCTTACAAGTTCGTCCACAAGCGTTGAAGAAGATCCTTGTATAGAATCAAGGCTAGCACAAAGAATCTCCACATGCTCCACAAACATGCTTCCATGGATCCCTTGTTTGTGAAAATGCCTCCTTTGATCAAAGTTCCCAGGATTTCTTCTTCCCTCAAAAAAATTTAAGGTTCCAGAAACCCTAATTTGATCGCCGATTCCAAGAGCATCAAATCTTACATTTTCTTGATTAACATAGATAACAATTCTGCTTTCTGGGATAACAGTGTCGTCAGAGAGACGAAGATTTTTCAGATAAATCACATGATTGTGATTTCTAATTTCTTGATTGTAGATCTGACCTGTTATGTTGACAACTTCTCTTGGTCTTATCATTCGTTCTATGGGCTTTAACTGTGAGGGACTTAATCCTTGTAGAACTGACCAAGTTGATGCTTCATGAATCCATGTTTCAGGGTCTGGATTCAAGTGTATTTCACTCTTCTCTTCCAAATACGTGGTCACAACGATCAAAAGGAGTACAAACACTATCCCCAAACACGCAAGTATACACAATGGTCTCTTTAACATGGCTATAAAGTAACGAACTCTTTGATTTTATCAAAGGTACTGGTTCCAATCCCCGAAACATTCATCAGCTCTTCGATGGTGTTAAATCCTCCGTGTTGTTCTCGATAATCCATGATGCTTCTAGCTTTAGAAGGGCCTATTCCAGATAATGTCATCAATTCATCTAACCCTGCTTGGTTAATGTTCACCTTTCCCGATGATTCTACAGAAGAGTTATTTTCACCATTACCGACCATCTCTAAAAACAGATGAATGTCTAGTCGCCCATCATTCAACTGGGCAATTTCTTCCAGATTAGGCACATATACTCGCTCCCCATCCTCTACCATCCGAGCCAAATTGATATAACTTACCGCCGCATCATCTCTTAAACCACCAGCTAAGTCTATGGCTTCAAAGACTCGCTTGTTTCCTGTTAGTTCAACCACTCCTGGGTTATTTACTGCACCACATACATGGACAAATACTGGGGTATTGTCTACCTGTTCTTCAAACTCTGAGGCTTCCTTTAGCTGCTCTTTTGCGTTCTCCCCTTCACCACCCTCTTCAAGTACATCCAACTCTACCTCTAGTAACTGGTCAGAAGATCCTCCTTTATTGCAACCTGATAATGCCAATAGAGTACCTAATAGAACCAACAACAAAATTAAACTGTAACTCTTTCTTTTCATGAATAAAAAACTCCCCACTTTCTTTGAAAATCCATTAATAAATTCCCCTCTACTTGACTCCTTAATATGTGTTTTGATATACGTCTTGAGTTGTGCTTTGATATGTACTTTGAGTCGTGCTTTGATATGTACTTTGATGTGTGCTTTGAGCTGCTCCTTGATATGTTCTTTGATGTGTGCTTTGAGCTGCGCCATGATATGTACTTTGATGTGTGTTTTGAGTTGTGCCATGATATGTACTTTGATGTGTGCTTTGAGTTGCGCCATAATATGTTCCTTGATATGTGCATTGAAGTTTGTCTTGAACAGTAACTTGAGATGTGCTTAGAAATGTTATAGGACAAGAGCCAAGCCCGAAGGCTTCATCCTCTTGCCCTATAGTATACTCCTGCTATTTCTTTAAATCAATACCATAGAATGCTAAAGATATTTTAATGTGAACGGTTACGAACATTTCACGAATCACTCTCGTATCTGTCCATCTCCAAAGATAATAAACTTGGTAGTAGTCAACGCCGTGAGGCCCATAGGCCCTCTGGCATGTAACTTCTGAGTGCTTATCCCAATCTCTGCTCCAAATCCAAACTCAAATCCATCGGTAAACCGAGTAGAAGCATTGATAAACACTGCTGCCGCATCCACTTCTCTTTGGAATTTCATGGCATTGTGATAGTTGTTGGTGATGATCGCCTCTGTATGCCCTGAATTATAGGTATTAATATGTGCGATTCCTTCTTCAAGAGAATCTACTGTTTTGATGGAGATGATACTATCCAAATACTCCATTCCCCAATCCTCATCAGAAGCTTCTATGATTTCATGAACCAAAGCTACTACTTCTTCATCTCCACGAATTTCAACTTCATGTTTCTTTAGCATTTCTGCAATAGGAGGTAGAGCATCGATTAATATATCTTTATGAATCACTAGAGATTCGCAGGTATTACACACGCCCAATCGCTGAGTCTTGGCATTTTCAATAATAGAAACCGCCATTCCTACATCAGCATATTCATCTACATAGATATGACAATTCCCTGTTCCTGTTTCGATAACAGGAATGGTACTATTCTCTACTACAGATGCGATAAGGCTAGCTCCACCTCTAGGAATGAGAACGTCGATATACTCATGGAGGCTCATCATCTTAGTAGCCGTTTCTCTACTGGTGTCTTCTACCAATTGAATGATGTCTTCTGGAAGGTTTTCCTTCCTTAATCCCTCTTTTATTGCCTTAGTAATGGCAAGATTAGAGTGAATGGCATCAGAGCCACCACGAAGAATAACGGCATTCCCTGCCTTGAAACAAAGTCCGAAGGCATCTGCTGTAACATTAGGACGTGACTCATAGATAATTCCAATTACTCCTAGGGGTACACGCATCTTGCCTACTCTCAGCCCATTAGGACGCACCTTCATCTCCTCTACTTTGCCAACAGGGTCGTCTAATTTGGCAATTACTCTAAGTCCATGGGCAATGTCAGCGATTCGCTCCTCTGTTAATCTAAGACGGTCAATTAACGCAGTGGTTACTCCTTTTTCCTTTGCCGCCTTCATGTCTTTCTGATTTTCTTCTAAGATAAACTGAGCCTGGCTTACCAGCTCATCGGCAATGGTGAGCAAGCCTCTGTTCTTATCATTTATTCCTAATTTTCCTGCTTCTCTGGACGCGGCCTTTGCGGACATCCCTAAAACTTCCATATAATTACTCATGACTTACCACCTTTCTGCTTAATTACTTGAAATTTCAACTTCACTCTATGCTAACTCTAAGATCCTACAATGCCTTTCCTGCGTTTTTCTTGATGGCTCGCCTTAGGAGGTGCCATTTCATTCTCCCGAAGCCCTTCGTATTTCTTTCCTAAGAAAAGCGTTCCTATCTTCTTCCCAGCCATGATGTCATTGATGCAGTAGATGTTCTCTCCATTAGCTATCACCATGTTGGTATTGTTTCCTGTTGCTATTTTAGCAGCTTGAATCTTGGTCCACATCCCTCCAATGCTATCTTCTGAAGTGGTTCCTTTCGCCATTTTTTCCAGCTTCTCATCAATGGTGTATACGGTATGAATGAATCTGGCTTTAGGGTTTAATCTGGGGTCATCGGTATACAGTCCATTAATGTCAGACATAAGAATCAACAAGTCCGCATCGATTAACTTGGCAACGTAAGCAGACAGGGTGTCGTTATCTCCAAAATTACCATAAGATAATTCTTCTACGGAGATTACATCGTTTTCATTCACAATGGGAATCACCTCCATCTCCAACAGAGCATCAAAAGTTCGACGGGCATTCTCCCGACATTCTTCATTAAACACCGCTTCCTTGGTCAGCAAAACCTGTGCTGTTAGCTGACTATATTCATTAAATAATTTCTCGTAAATCATCATCAAACGACCTTGACCTACTGCTGCACAAGCTTGTTTTTGGGCCACTGTTTCTAGCTTTTCACTTATTCCAAGAGCAGTCTTGCCAACTCCTATGGAGCCAGAAGACACTACAATGACTTCTTTGCCTTGATTGCGCAAATTAATCAAAATCCGAACAAACTTCTCCAGTTTCCCTAGATTTATATTTCCTGTTTCAGGATAAGTAATGGTAGTGGTTCCTACCTTTATTACAATTCTCTTTTTATCACTGATTAATGCTTTCCGGTCAATGGCAGTGGAGCTCACACGTTCTAGATTATCATTCTTTGTCATCTTGCTTCCTCTTGGTTTTCTCTAATTGTACCTTTAACGTTGTTTGATAGAGAATTTCAAAAAACTTTCTATCACAAAAACCCTTCCGATTGATATGGGTTTCACTCCATTATAATCGGAAGGGACATACATTGTAAAGATTTTTGTTCACGAGGTATAACTCCTTGATGCTTGCATCAGAGTTCTACCGCATGAGCATAGCGAGTTA
>JGI20163J15578_10000842_pt1 | contig 12724 bp, 8 predicted proteins | sample TergutCu122P1_FD_15578 | JGI IMG/M metagenome (IMG submission 15578)
GGATTTCTGTCCACTCGTTTGCGTTTGCTAGCGAAGCAAAAAATACTATGGCTATTATGTCTTTCATTATGTGTTTTACTTTCCACGACTGACGTTCATCTGTTGCCAGGTCAAGCCATTGTAAGATATTGTTCATTGCTCATCACCTCGATGATGAGTTTAACATTTTTCTGAAATTTTTTCATGCGTTTGTCGTGCTTAGACTTTTACAAAAAAAAGCGAGAGCCCACCAAAACATTTAAATGCCACTCCCGCTTTTTGCATACTATATTAAGTTTATTGTTGCAGATTTACACCCTGCGGGAACTTTAAATAAAGTGCCAAACGCATCTTTTTCACAAGTTACCCGGTCAGAGACAGCTTCCAAATTACGAAGCAGCAAGCTAAACCCTTTATGGTTATCCGAGGCTGTAACATTGACTTTGTCGCCGTCGCGGATGAGTTCTACTTTTAGACCAACTTCACCGTTGGGGTTGTAGATAACTGCTTCGGTCTTTGATAATTCAAATACATGAAGCGTTGGGTTTTTTGCGTATTCATAATCTACAACGCTGTCGGTTGTTCCAACGGCAATTACACTGTTGGGGCGTACCCACAAGCCTAGGCTGAAATAATCGTGTTTCTCATCAACAAATTTACCACCGCGCGAAACCGCGTTTGTAGTCCAATTTGTCCATTTACCGGGCTGTTCTGGCAAATATGTTTTAGTTGTTCCCTCTTCGTTGAATACGGGTGCAACAAGCAAACTGCCGCCAAACATGTACTGCCTGTCCATGTATGAACAAACAGGGTCGTTTTGAAAGCTAAGCACCATTGGACGCATCATTGGTATACCTTTTTTGTGCGCCGTCATGGCATTTGCAAAAATATACGGCATTAGCTTATTTTTTTGTTTCGAGAAGAAGCTTAGTACTTCCGACGCTTCATCACCAAAATTCCAAGGCACACGGTATGAAACGTTACCGTGTAAGCGCGAGTGAGACGAGAATAGTCCAAACGCTACCCAACGCTTGTAAACATCCGGTGTGGCGGTATTTTCGAACCCGCCAATGTCATGGCTCCAGTATCCAAAACCGCACAGGGAAAGTGATAAACCACCGCGTAAACTTTCTGCCATAGAGATAAAGTTGGAGTCGCAGTCGCCGCCCCAGTGTACGGGAAATTGTTGGCCGCCTGCGGTTGCTGAACGGGCAAACAGAACCACATCATTTTTACCGCGAACGTCTTCTACGACTTCAAATACGGCTTTGTTGAAAAGGAATGAATAGAAGTTGTGCATTTTATGCGGGTCGGAACTGTCGTAATATGTGCATTCTACGGGAATTCTTTCGCCAAAATCAGTTTTGAAGCAGTCTACGCCCATTGCCATAAGACGACGCAAGTGGCTTTGATACCATTCAACCGCGGCAGGGTTTGTGAAATCTACAATCGCAAGGCCCGGCTGCCATAAATCCCACTGCCATACGCCGCCTTTTGTAGATTTAATTAAGTAACCTTTTTCTTTCCCTTCGATAAACAACGGCGATTTTTGGCCAATGTACGGGTTAATCCATACACATATTTTCAGGCCTTTTTCTTTAAGGCGTTTAAGCATCCCTTCCGGGTCCGGGAAAAATCTTTCGTCCCATTGGAAGTCACACCACTGATACTCTTTCATCCAAAAGCAGTCGTAGTGGAATACGCTCATTGGAATATCTCTTTCTGCCATGCCGTCTATGAAGCTTGTAACGGTCTCTTCATTATAACTAGTGGTAAACGATGTAGACAGCCACAAGCCATAGCTCCAGGCAGGCGGCAGCGCAGGGCGTCCCATAAGCGCGGTATAATTTGTAAGAACATCTTCCAGTGTGTCGCCGCCGATAATCATGTAGTTTAAATTTTCGCCTTTTACGGAAAATTGTACTTTGGAAACAACCTCGGAGCAAACTTCGAAGCTTACTTTTTCCGGATGGTTCACAAACACACCGTATCCACGATTTGACACGTAAAAAGGTACGGTTTTATAAGCTTGCTCGGAAGCAGTGCCGCCGTCTTCGTTCCACACATCCACTACCTGTCCGTTTTTTACAAACGGTGTAAAGTATTCGCCAAAGCCATAAAAACTTTCGTCTACGGAAGCTTGCAGACGCTCGCGGCAGAACGGGCCGTCGTTGGTTGTCATGTAGGCAAGCTGTTTTGGTACGGAAGCCGTAAGCAGCTTTCCGTTGTAAAAGTATTCAATTTGAAACAGCTCTTTTTGAATTTTGGCGGTTAACAGGCCTGTAGTAATAATTAGTTCAGTTTCAGTATCGTCAACAGTCAGCGGACATTTAGCGTCCTTATATGGGTAAAATGGGCCGTGACTGTCTTCGCCGGTGTAATGTTCCATAGATAGGTGTAAAATTCCTTCCTGCGGCGCGCTTAAGCTAAGTGTCAAAAGCGGGCCGCCCAAAGTCTGGCCCCGGTTATACATTTTCCATGGGGTTACATACATGGTAACCTCTGTTTCTGTTACATTCACTTCCCTTACATCTGTACAAGGAAATGCTTTTACTCCTTCGCGCATTAACCAATAACCATTAGTAAACTTCATAGTAAACTCTCCTCCTTCTAAATAGGGCTCTGCCCTCTCGCAAGCTTCGCTTGCTGGCCGGGTGGCCTGGCGCATTCGCGCCACTCAGCTTCGCTGAGGGTCATACCCCAAACCCCGCCGCTACGCAGGGAATGAATCCCTACTCCGCTTCCTCGGCTTCGCCTGCGGGGCAATTTAATTTACAATTACAATAGCAAATTTTACATTGTTAGTCTATAATGATGGCAAAGTTTCACAAAATATATCTGACAAGGATGATGGAGTTATGTTACGAACAGAAGGAACAAAAGTGCTGAACGAAAAAGGCGAAGCAATTCGCTTAGTTGGCGTAAACAGAGCCGGGTTGGAATGGGAAGCAAATGACGAGCAGATTGTGGAAAGTGTAAAACAAGCCTGCGATGATTGGCATTGCAATGTAATTCGCGTACCTGTTTCCCAAGACAGGTGGTTTGGCTTTGCACCGGAACAGCGGGCAAATGACATTACAGGCGAAAAATACCGCTGCTTGGTAGACAGCATAGTTGAAGCACTGTACGAACGGAACAAGTACATGATCCTGGACATGCACTGGAACAACATGAACGAGTGGGGCAAAAATATAGGCCAGCATTATATGCCGGATTTAAACTCGGAATTGTTTTGGAAAAACGCCGCCACGCGGTACAGAAACCACCCTGCCGTTTTGTTTAACCCATACAACGAGCCCCACAGCGTAAGTTGGGATGTATGGAAAAACGGCGGCGAAGTAACGGAACGTTTCAAGCCAAACCGTAACACAGACTGGCAGGAAAAAACCTACTACACACCGGGTACCCAAAAAATTGTTGACACTATACGTGCCACCGGCGCGAAAAACGTAATTGTAATCGGCGGGCTGGATTGGGGCTTTACTTTAGATGAACTTTGCAACGGTTACGAAATAGACGACAAAGGCGGAAACGGTATTATTTACGATACGCACATTTATCCATGGAAGCCTTTGGATTGGGATAATCATGTAGCAGCTGCGGCTGCAAAGTACCCTATCCTTGTTGGTGAGTTTGGCCATTACGGCGACCATGCCGCCCCTCGCGAAGGTAAACAGGCCTTGCCGCACGACGAGTGGATGAAACGTATTATAGACTGGATCGAGAAAAATCAATTCCATTTCACTGCATGGTGTTTCCATCCCGGTGCTGGGCCTTGCATGATAAAGAGCTTTAATAACGAACCGACAGAATTTTTTGGTGTGTATGTAAAAGAGTATTTGGAAAAAATCAAATTGTAGCATATCGTACCCCCTGATATCGCATTGACCATGTGATATCAGGGGGTAAATTTGTTTAATTATCGCGTAAATTCTTGGAAAATAGTTGACTTTCGGCTGATTTTGTTTTATGCTATGGTTTGGTGTTTTGAAAGCAGGTTTTTTGTAACTTGCAAAATATTTACCAATAATTTTTAGGAGGTAAAGGAATGGCAAATGTTGTCGAAATTCGCTGGCATGCCAGAGGTGGACAAGGTGCAAAAACTGCATCCGAATTGCTTGCCGAAGCAGCATTTAACACAGGGAAATACGTTCAAGGTTTCCCAGAGTATGGCCCGGAACGTATGGGCGCACCAATTACAGCGTTTAACCGTATTTCCGACACAAAAATTAGGGTTCACAGCAATATTTACGACCCGGATTTTGTTGTAGTGCTTGACGAAACATTGATCGAGTGCGTAGATTTAACTGCGGGGCTTAAAGAAAGCGGCGCAATCATTGTAAACACCCACAAAACTCCCGACGAAATCAAGGCAGAACTGGGCGGTTACAAAGGTAAAGTATGTACAATTGACGCAAGGACCATTTCGGAGGAATGTATCGGCAGATATTTCCCAAACACACCTATGCTTGCTGCTATTGTAAAAGTGTCAGGCGTTATGAGTGATGATGTATTTATCAACGACATGGAATCGTCACTAAGAAGCAAATTTGCAAGCAAGCCGCAAGTTGTTGAAGGTAACATGAACTGCGTTAAACGCGCATTGTCGGAGGTGAACGGTCTATGAACGCAAGCAAAGGTATGAAACTTTATACATGGCAGGAAATTACCTTTGGTAGCTATGTTTTTGAAGCTGGCAGCGCGAAAAACTTCAAAACAGGCGACTGGAGAAGTTTTAAACCAATTTTTAAGTCTGATAAATGTAAACAATGCATGATGTGCTTCCCCGCTTGTCCGGACTCCGCAATTGTTTTAGACGAAAAAGGAAATATGTCAGGTATGGACATGGATTTTTGTAAGGGATGTTTGGTTTGTAAAGCCGTATGTCCGTTTAATGCTATAGAAGGGGAGGATGCGTAATGGCTAAAAGAGAAAAACATAGCGGTAACGAGGCAGTTGCCATAGCTATGAAACAAATTAACCCCGATGTTGTTGCCGCATATCCTATAACACCATCTACAGAAGTACCACAATATTTTTCTGTCTACGCAGCCTTTGGCGAAGTTGATACAGAGTTTATACCTGTAGAGTCCGAGCACAGCGCAATGAGCGCGTGTATCGGTGCCCAAGCAGCAGGCGGACGCTCTATGACAGCTTCCAGCGCGCAAGGTTTGGCACTTATGTGGGAGATGCTATACATAGCTTCCGCATACAGGCTGCCTATTACACTTGCTTGCGTTAACCGCGCCCTATCCGGCCCAATTAATATTCACAACGACCATTCCGATACAATGGGCGCAAGGGACAGCGGCTGGATTCAAATCTACAGTGAAGATGCTCAAGAAGCTTATGATAACTTTATTCAAGCGGTAAAAATTGGCGAGCATCCCGACGTTATGCTTCCTGTAATGGACTGCTACGATGGCTTTATCACTTCCCATAAAGTAGAAAACATCGAACTTTTAGAAGATGATGAAGTAAAAGCTTTTGTTGGCAGTTACAAACCGAAGCACCACCTAATGGACAAAGATTGCCCTATTTCCATGGGTCCTCTTTCCCTTCCTGTTCACTATTTTGAAGCAAAACGCCAACAAGCGGAAGCTATGAAGGCCTGTATTCCTGTAATCCTTAAAGTTGCGGCAGATTTTGAAAAATTGACGGGCCGCAGATACAGCTTGTTTGAAGAATACAGAATGGATGACGCGGAATTTGCTATTGTTATCATAAACTCTACAGCCGGTACAGCAAAAGACGTGGTAGACGAGTTAAGAAGCCAGGGCGTAAAAGCCGGTCTTATTAAAATTCGTGTATACCGTCCTTTCCCTGTAGAACAAATTACAGTGGCGTTATCAAAATGTAAAGCTGTTGCCGTAATGGATAAAGCCGATTCACTAAACGGTGCAGGCGGCCCATTATTTACAGACGTTACGTCTGCCATGTATGGCCGTGTTGAAGGCGTAAAAGTTATCAACTACATTTACGGTCTTGGCGGGCGCGACGTTAAAACAGACGACATTAAAGAAGTTTATACCGAACTTCAAGAAATAGTAAAAACCGGCAAGGTTAAAGAAGTTTATAATTACTTGGGTGTAAGGGAGAGTTAAGGATGGCTTATAATTTAAAAGAATGGTCCAAACGGCCGGAGCGTTTTACCGGCGGGCATAGATTATGTGCCGGATGTGGTGCGTCTCCTGTAATGCGCACATTACTGCGGGCACTCAAACCGGAAGATCATGCGGTGGTTTCCGCAGCTACATGTTGTGTTGAGGTTTCCAGCTTCTTGTATCCTTATACCGCCTGGGAAGATTCCTTTATCCACAGTGCCTTCGAAAACGTAGCTGCAACAATCTCCGGCGCGCAAGCGGCTTATGAAGCCAAAAAGCGCAAAGGTGAAGATGTACCAAATACTAAATTTATTGCGGTTGCAGGCGACGGAGGTACCTACGACATCGGCTTGCAAGCATTATCCGGCGCAATGGAGCGCGGCCATGACATGGTTTACGTTTGTTACGACAACGGTGCTTACATGAACACAGGTATCCAGCGTTCCAGCTCTACACCAACCTATGCAGAAACATCTACAACACCTGTAGGCACAGTTAAACCCGGTAAATTGCAGCCTAAAAAAGATTTGACACTTATCATGATGGGTCACAACGTTCCTTATGTAGCGCAAACAATGCCTTATAGAAACTTTAAAGACCTAAGTGAAAAATGCGAAAAAGCAATTTACACAAAAGGCGCGGCATTCCTAAATGTGCTTGCTCCATGCCCACGCGGTTGGAGATACGAAACCCATAGACTAATGGAAATGTGCGAACTTGCACTTGAAACTTGCGTATGGCCAATTTTCGAAATTATTGACGGCAAAGTAACACTTAACTACAGACCAAAAGAAAAACTTCCTGTAGAAGTTTACTTGAAAGAGCAAGGTCGTTTCCGTCACATGTTCCAACCCGGCAACGAGCATTTGATTGCAGAGTACCAAGGCCAAGTTGACAGAACATGGGATCTGTTGCAAAACTTAAGTGAAATGAAATAATAGGCCCAAAAACGGCATGTATCCTTACGCTCCGAATTGATGATCACGAACCTGCGGTTCGCGCTAATCAATAGTCGCTAAGGATACATGCCGTTTTTTTACTTAACTAGACGCCCTTTTTTATGTTGCTTTTTTGGCAAGCTTTGGTACAATGGGAAATGAAGGAAATGAAGCGGGCATGGAGGAAAGATAAAAGACATAATAAAAAATAAATTTTACGAAGGAGACATACTATGAGACTTGGCGCACCGGTAATGGACGGAATTAGTACCCCCGAGGAATGGGTTAGTTACCATCAAAAGTACGGGTACAGGGCCGCGTATTCGTGGATACACCGCATTGACGAGCTGACCACGAAAAAGGATTTTATTAAGGCGGCAGAAAAGCATGACATAATAATTGCGGAAGTTGGTGCATGGTCTAACCCTATGTCGCCAAACCCGGAGGAAAGAAAAAAGGCACTTGAGTATTGCAAGCAGCAGCTGTTTATCGCCGATGAAAGCAACGCAAAATGCTGTGTCAACATTGCCGGAAATTTGGGGGAGCCATGGGACGGGCATTCGGATAAAAATTTTACAAAAGAAGCCTTTGATTTAGTGGTTGAGACAACAAGAGATATAATCGATGCCGTCAAACCTAAAAGAGCGTTTTATACCCTAGAAATGATGCCGTGGATGTATCCATATGACGAAGACAGTTATCTTGAACTTATTAGAGCAATTGACCGAAAGCAGTTTGCCGTACACCTGGACATTGTAAACATAATTAACAGCCCGGTGAAGTACTACAACATACCGGAAATAATTAAAAGCTGCTTTGCCAAGCTGGGCAGGTACATCAAGAGTATCCATGTGAAAGACATTATTATGTCCCAGAATTTGACCGTACACTTAGATGAAGTTGCCCCGGGGAAAGGCAAGTTTGATCACAGATGCTTGATAAATGAAGTGCGCAAACTTGATGAGAATATCCCGCTTATGTTAGAGCATTTGACTACAAAAGAGGAGTATATCGAAGCCGGGGAATACATCAAAAATTTGAGGAGCTAAGCCATGATAAATTTTTCAAACAGTCAATTTACCTCGCCTGTACATGATGCAATATGGAACGCAGAGCGGCTTGTTTTTCCATTGGAAAAAAGTTTGGATAAAATCGAAAACGAAATAACAAAAGCCGCATGCACTGACTTGTACAACTGTGTCATGGACGGCTACGAAGATATTTCTGCCAACCCGGATGTATACGGTATTAGTTTAATTGATGTGGAACTGCTGCTGCAGGGCAAACAATGGGGCAAGGCCATGATTTTGGCAGACTTAAAAGAAGATAAAGATAAGTTGAAACAGTTCAACAAATTAGGGAGCCGCATAGGCTTTACCCGCTCTTTTTTGGAAAGACTAAAAAACGACAATTACATCACCCTATACGATAAAAGCGCGGCAATTTCCATTGACGGCTATAAAAAATTCTTCAAACAACACTACAGGTCCGTATATGGGTTTAATGAAGAAAAATTTTTAGAGCTGATTAAACGCCTGTCATTTGAAATTACTCTGATTGGTGACAGGTACGAGTTGGTAAACACAAAATACCCAGGTATGTTTAAGGCACTAAGGTTGATGCGTGACGTAACCAGAAAAGAGAAAAGTTCGTACAAAAACCCAATTATAAAAGGTCATGATTTCCTTGATTTCCGCATTCTAAGCGATAGTTACGAATGTTCGCTTGAAGACGCGCTTTATTCCCTTGACGATGAAAACAAAAAAGAAGTGATTCGCCTGGACGAGTTTCTCACTTCCTTGGGAGCCAGACGAAAGTGCCGTTTAAATTCCATTGAATGGACTTTCAAAAGCAAAAAAATAGTAACATATGACGGCACAAAACGGCATTTGGACGCGAGTTATGGGGGAAACGCAAAAGACCTAATCGTTGTTCACTTTCAGGAAACGTGGAGTCATGGCTGGGGTGCCCCGGAGCGCAACCCGGAACACAGGGAAATGTTTGAGCAAATAGTTAACAGTTTGCCAAATGCCTATGACATAAAAAGATTTTGTCTTGTAAATCTTATTAAGTGCAGTATGTGCGGGTGCAGGCAGCATGGGGCACCTCCTTATGGCCACCCCAAATATTTATTTGGTAAAACGTTTTATACATGCGGCGGCAGCGCAAGATTTGGTGCCACGCATTTACAAAACGGTAACTTTGATATAATTGTCAAGTTAACAAAGATCAACATCCAGTTGATGGTAACTCCCCTGCCCTTACCTCACGATTTGAAGCTGCCTTTAAAACGCGACGAAGCCACACTTTGGGACCCAAGTGATAAGCTCCTTAAAGCAGCAAATGAAATGGTAGTGGAGTACGACGGTACACTTACGGGCGCATATTCATTTGTCCGTGTTACTCATCATTCATGGATATGGACAGGATACAGCAGCAGCGATGAAAGCGGTAAGGAAGTAATCGCCGAAGAACCGGGTAAACTTATTTTTGATTTACGCAAAACCAAGGGTGCGCGTCTGGGTTTCTGGTGTGATAATGACGATATTGCTAAGGTTAAACGGGTTTATTTGAGGTAAGCAGCTTGTATATTTTACGCTAAATTTCTATATACTAGAAATATATGAAGGGAGCATTTACATGAGTAAACAAATGAAAGTAATGAAAGGCAACGAGGCGGCGGCGTATGTTTCATACGCCTTTACAGAAGTCGCAGGCATTTACCCAATTACCCCATCTTCCGACATGGCGGAGTTTGTGGATATTTGGGCAGCCCACGGTAAGAAAAACCTGTTTGGTCAGGAAGTATCCGTTGTAGAAATGCAGTCTGAAGGCGGGGCGTCTGCAACAATGCACGGCTCGCTGCAGGCCGGTGCGTTAACCACGTCCTACACAGCAAGCCAGGGGCTTTTGCTGATGATTCCCAGCATGTTTAAAATGGCCGGGGAATTATTACCCGGGGTGCTTCACGTGTCTGCCCGGGCGGTGGCCAGCCAGGCACTGTCTATTTTTGGCGACCATTCCGATGTAATGGGCGTTCGTAACACTGGTTTTGCCCTTCTGGCATCATCTAGTGTGCAAGAAGTTATGGATATTGGCGGCGTTGCCCATTTGGCAGCCATTAAAACCCGCGTTCCTTTCCTGCATTTTTTTGATGGCTTCCGTACTTCCCATGAGGCGCAAAAAATTGAAGTTATCGACTATGATGAATTTGACCGGCTGCTTGACAAGGAAGCCGTTGCCGCCTTCCGTAACCGGGCCCTTAACCCGGAACACCCGGAACTACGCGGCACAGCACAAAACCCGGACATCTTCTTCCAAGCGCGGGAAGCTTCCAACACTTTCTATAATAATGTGCCTGCAATTGTTGAGGAATATCTTTGCGAAATTAACAAAGTCACAGGCCGTAATTATGGGCTGTTTAACTACTACGGCGCGCCCGATGCGCAGCGTGTAATTATCGCAATGGGCTCTGCGGTGGAAGCAATTGCGGAAACTGTTGACTACATTAACGCAAAGGGTGAAAAAGTTGGGCTTGTAAATGTTCATTTGTACAGGCCGTTTTCTATCGGTCACTTTCTAAAAGCACTTCCTGCAACTGTTAAAAGCATTGCCGTACTTGACCGTACAAAGGAACCCGGGTCCCTTGGGGAACCGCTGTACCAGGATGTTTGCGGCGCGTTGTACGAAGCGGGCAAAACAGACATTACGGTGGTTGGCGGCCGCTACGGCCTTGGTTCAAAGGACGTTTTCCCGTCGCAAATTGTGGCAGTATTCGAAAACTTGAACGCACTTGTACCCAAGAACCACTTTACCGTGGGTATCAAGGACGACATTACCAACACATCTTTGCAAGTTGGCGAGTATCTTGACATTGTGCCGGAGGGCACATACAGCGCGAAATTTTGGGGTATCGGCGCGGACGGCACAGTTGGCGCGTGCGAAAACTCTATCAAAATTATTGGGGAACATACAGACATGTACGCCCAATCCTACGCATCTTTCGACTCGAAAAAGTCCGGCGGCGTAACCCGAACACATTTGCGTTTTGGTAAGCAGCCAATCCGCTCTACCTACCTGGTAAAAGCCGCGGACTTTGTGGCCTGCCACAGCCCGTCTTATGTAGATAAATACGACATGGTTAGCGACATTAAACCGGGCGGAACATTCCTGTTAAGCTGCCAATGGACCGACGAGGAATTGGCTCAACAGCTAACGGGCCAAATGAAGCGGGAACTTGCTAAGAAAAATATCAAGTTTTATGTATGCAACGCCGTTGAAATTGCCAGGGAACTTGGCATGGGCCGTCATGTTAACACAATTTTACAGGCGGCGTTTTTCAAAATTACAAACATCATCCCAATTGAGGACGCCGTTAGGTATATGAAAGAAGCCGTTGTGGAAAGTTACGGCCACAGGGGCCAGGATGTAATTGACAGCAACAACGCCGCCATAGATGCCGGGGTGGAAAAAGTACGGGAAGTTAAGGTTCCCGCTGAATGGGCCAACGCCGCCGACACGCCGGACCCGGACTTTACCAACGCACCCGGGTTCATCAAAGATTTCCATTTTGAAGTTAACTCGCTACGCGGCGAAGATTTACCTGTTTCCGCGTTCAAAGGCCGGGAAGACGGAACGTTCCCACAAGGCACAGCCGCATTCGAAAAGCGCGGCGTAGCCGTAGATCTGCCAAAGTGGTGCAGTCAAAATTGTATCCAATGTAACTTCTGCTCTTATGTGTGCCCCCACGCTACAATCCGTCCGTTCCTGCTTACAGAAGACGAAGCAAGCGGCCTGGAAGTGCTTGATGCCGTGGGCAAAGAAGCCGCAGGATACAAGTACAAAATCCAGGTTTCTCCGCTGGATTGTTACGGCTGCGGCGTTTGTTCTCAAGTTTGTCCGGGCAAAAAAGGCGAGAAAGCCATTGTTATGGAACCTGCGGAGAACATTTCCGCCGCAGAAAACAAAAACTGGAACCGCTTAATTGCCCTACCCCACAAGGATAACCCCTTTGATAAATTCGCCACCGTTAAAAACAGCCAGTTCCAGCAGCCACTGCTTGAGTTTAGCGGCGCGTGTGCAGGCTGCGGCGAAACCCCTTATGCTAAGCTTATCACACAGCTTTACGGCGACCGTTTGTATATCGGCAACGCTACGGGCTGCTCGTCCATTTGGGGCGGTTCCGCGCCTTCTACCCCGTATACAAAAAATGCTAAGGGTCAAGGCCCAACCTGGGCAAATTCCCTGTTCGAAGACACAGCGGAGTTTAGTCTCGGTTTCCAATTGGCGGTAAAACAACGGCGCAAAAAGCTGGCGGAAACTTTACGAGAGTTAGCGGAACTGGGTGAAGACACTGTTGGCAAGGACTTTATAGCTGCCGCAAACGAATGGCTTGCAAACTACAACAAGCAGCAGCCACGCCAAGGCACAAGTGAATGCGGCGAAGCTTCCAAAGCGGCAAGTGAAAAAGTTCGCAAGTCGGTTAAAGAATTGCTGGGATGGTTTGCGGACTGTAAATGCGGTTACACCTGCTGCAGCCGCGAAGTTGAAGACAAATTGAAATATGTAGCAGATTCCGACGATATGTTGGTTAAAAAGTCTATCTGGGCATTTGGCGGCGACGGCTGGGCATACGACATCGGCTACGGCGGCTTAGACCACGTAATTGCTTCCGGCGAAGACATTAACCTGCTTATAATGGAC
>JGI20163J15578_10000844_pt1 | contig 12714 bp, 11 predicted proteins | sample TergutCu122P1_FD_15578 | JGI IMG/M metagenome (IMG submission 15578)
GCCCTGGCCATATCCTTTACAGAAAAAGCCGCAAACTCCTCACCATGCCTGTTGGTATCTATTATAACCTCGTGGTAGCCGTTTCCCTCTCCAATAGCCGGATATTTATTAGGCAAAACAATTATACGCCCATCCTCAGATATTTCCGTTATACCGGAAAGCTCATGGCGGTTTTCAATGCAGAAGGGGCAGGCGCTTCTGTCATCTTCAACATACTTCCCTCCGGACTTAAAGAGCAGCGGCCTGTTTGCCCGCTCATCGCTCATTAAAACCTTATGCTCTGTGAGATAATTTTCTCTTATTTCAAACATTATAGTCAAATCCTTTAATTTGCCCACTCAATCCGCCAATGAGCAATATTATTAAAAATATTGTTCATAACAGGCCTGTGTTCCCCTGTTATTCTCCCGTCAGTCAAAAGGGCTCTTTGGGTAAAAACTATAGGCACCATAGGTAATTCATAAGCAACAGCCTCTTTAAGCTCCCTCATTAAAGACCACAGCTCATCTTCTGTCAGCGCCCTGTCAATTTGCTCTAAAAGCTCATCTGCAGCTTCCGAACGGAAGGAAAAATGATTATATGAATAAGCCCCTATATTGCTTGAGTGAAACAACGGCTTAAAGTCAGGCTTCGGGAAAAAGTTAAAAGCCCCTAAAAACATATCAAAATTCCCCGATTCAAGTCTGTTCAAATATGTTTCAAAATCATATATATCAAGATGCACTATCATTCCGAGTTCCTCTAAATTATACCTTAAATTTCTCGCAATTGCTACCCTCTCCGGACTTTCCTCGTTTACTAAAATCCTAAATTCAAATCTTAAATTAGCCCCTGAAATTTCCTTGCTTAAAGCTCCTTCAAAATGTCTTGCCCCTATTCTAAAGAGTATATTTCTGGCCTGCTCCATATTAAATTCATAAGTCAAAGTATTCGGATGATATAGGTATGATACAGGGTTTATAATAGTCCGTGCGACACGGGCGCGGCCTAAATAAATGCTTTCTTGTATATGTACTCTGTCAACGGCATGAGCAATAGCCTCCCTGACATCTCTGTTATCCATAAGATTTCTTCTAAAATTAAAGCCTAAAAAAACAAGATTATTTGTATCGTAAGTTGTTGTTGTTATAGCTCTTTGCCCGCGCAAACGGCCATAAGCCGTGGCTTCTGTATTAAAAACATTTATTATGCCCTGTTCAAAGGCCGTAAAGTCCGTCTGTTCATTATCTGTTATAAACACAGTAACCTGCTCTATATAAGGCCTGTTGCCTATCATACGGTTTTCATTCGGTACAAGATTGAGCCTGTGAGCCGACTCGAAAGTGTCTACTCTGTAAACACCGCTGCCAACAGGCATCATATTTCTCGCAGATGTAAAATTCGTATGATTATAATAATAATGCCTTGGTATTGGGGGAAATTTCAGGGCACAGCTCATACCTCCCTGAGGCCTTGAAAACCTCACGCGAAAATTATTGCTGTCAATAATTTCTATAGCGGATATATCTCTTATAACTTCCTGATAAATCGCGCTGCCTATAGGACTTCTTATAACATTTACGGAAAAGGCTACATCTCCCGAGGTAATTCTGACTCCGTCACTCCAAAAAGCGTCCTCTCTTATAGTGACTACAGCGCTCATACCATCGGCGCTAAAAACAATACGCGAGGCAAGATTAGGGGTAGGGCGCATATTTTCGCGCAATTCAACCAACGGCTCAAAAATAAGCTTTAAAACCCGGTCTACACTGCTGTCTTGATTAATAAGCGGGTTTAAAGTTCTGGGATTACGCATGGCTAAATTAAGGCTTGTACCAAAATGAGCCGAAGGGCTACTCGTAAGGACTATGTTCTCCCTCTCCTCTAAAGCCGCATCATAAACCCTCACAGCCTGGCGAAGGCTTACAAACTCATAGGTACAACCTGTTGTTAAAATAAGTATACTAATAAAAATACACAGTAATTTCTTCATACCCATCTACGCACCCAAAGTAAAATTCTATAAACATCCTGATAGATTCTGACTCTTCTTACATAATTTCTGGTTTCCGGAAAAGGTATAAATTCTAAAGTAAAATCATCACTGCCTTGTTCACGAAGCCAGCTTGAAACATTGCCGCTGCCGGCGTTATATGCGGCCAAAGCCGTATCTAAATTGCCGCCAAACTGTCTTATCAGCCTGTTTATATACCATGAGCCTATTTGTATATTTATTTCGGGCTCAAAAATACGGCTGTAATCNTAGCCTTCAATACCAATTTGCTCCGCCGCCCAGTTGGCTGTCTGCTCCATAATCTGCATAAGNCCGGAAGCTCCCCTGTGGCTTACGGCATTTCGGTTAAAGCTGCTNTCCGCCCTTATTATTGCATATATAAGCTCACGNGGAAGGTCATATTTATCAGCATATATTTCTATTATATCAGAATATCGCATGGGGAAAAACCGTCTGACGCCCCAAACGCCGACAACAGCACAAGCAAGAAAAGAAAAGAGCAAAAAGGCAATTATAATCCGTTTTTTATTTTTTCTCAAATTTATTGAAATAAACATCCTCAAGCTCCTTTAAAACCTTCAAAACCTGTGCTTCAAGTTCATCATAGCCTGTATTGTTTTCAATTATTTTGTCACATTTTTGTCTGAGTTCACTGCTTTTAGTTTGGCTCTTAAGCCTGGCTTTAGCGGCATTAATATCAATTTTATCCCTCTGGGCAACTCTTTTTAGCTTTATCTCATCATGGGCATCAACAACCCAAGTAATATCACATATTGCATCTAATCCCGCTTCAAAAAGCAGCGGCACATCAAGGCAAATAATTTTATGAGATTTTTCTTTGCGCATGTAAGATATTTCTGCATCTATCTGCCTGAGGACATGCTTATGAGTTGTGTTGTTCAAAGCCTTCAGCTTCTGCGGGTCATTAAATACTATATTTCCAAGCTTAGGCCTGTCAATTTCGCCGTTTGCCTGTAATATACCGCGGCCAAAAAGCTCCACAGTCTCCTCATACCCGGCCCCGCCCTTTAAAAGCACATCCCGCGCAATTTTATCTGCATTTATTATATAAACGCCCCGGCCTTCCAATATGCGGGCCACAGTTGTTTTACCGCTGCCTGTATTTCCTGTCAGGCCGATTATCGTCAAATCTTTATTATTTGGTGTCATACCAAGTACTCCCCACGCTTACATCTGCAACCATAGGCACTGAGAGACGGGCGGCATTTTCCATTTCTTCTTTTAAAAGTTTCTTAACCGTCTCAACCTCATCCAAAGCCGCTTCCAGCAAAAGTTCATCATGTACTTGAAGTATTATCCTGCTTTTCAGATTATTCTCCGAAAGCTTGTTGTATACTTTAATCATAGCCAATTTCATAATATCGGCGGCAGAGCCTTGTATGGGCATATTCATAGCCTGCCCGCTCACCGAAGGAGCGTATATTAAAATTAGGATTTTTAAGCTCAATAATCTCCCGGCGCCTGCCAAAAAGGGTTTTGGCGTAACCCGTAGCTTTTGCACTCTCCACAGAGTCCTCCATAAACTGTTTAACGCCCTTGTATTTGGCCAGATAGGCGTTTATATAGTTTTCCGCTTCCTTAACGCTTATTCCCAAATCTTCCGACAGGCTGAATGCTCCTATACCGTATACTATGCCAAAATTTACAGCTTTGGCCTCAGAGCGCATTTTTGGTGTAACTAACGAAATATCTATACCATGAACCTGGGCGGCAGTGCTTGAATGAATATCCGCATTTTCCTTAAAGGCTCTTATCATATTCTCATCATCAGCCATATGAGCCAAAATTCTAAGCTCGATTTGACTGTAATCCGCATCGGCAAATATAAAGCCTTCGCTCGGCACAAAAACCTTCCTAAGCTGCCTTCCCAAATCGGTGCGGATAGGGATGTTTTGCAAATTAGGCTCNGTAGATGAAAGCCTGCCCGTAGCGGTTACAGTTTGGTTAAAGGTAGAGTAAATCTTACCGCTTTTTTCACATAAAGCATTTAAAAGCCCGTCGCAATAGGTGGACTTCAGCTTGGTCAANGCTCTGTATTCNAAGACTTTCTCCACAGCAGGATGCTTGGATTTCAGCTTATTTAGCACATCCACCGCNGTGGAATAACCTGTTTTTGTCTTCTTGCCCCCTTTCAGGGCAAGTTTTTCAAACAAAANCTCTCCCAATTGTTTTGGGGANTTTATATTAAAAACCTCTCCCGTAAGCTCATAAATTTCAGCNTCNAAGCAGTTTATNCGCTCTGAAAGGTCTTTTTCAAAAGCAATAATCGCATTTTTATCAACTTTTATACCGTAATTTTCCATAGATGCAAGGANTTTAGCCGTTGGCAGCTCTATTTGATAGTAAAGCTCATTTTGCTCATTTTCACTAAGCTTAGCCTTCATAATTTCATAGCTTTTAAAAGCCACTTCCGCGTGGCGGCAAGCAAATTTAAGCGCCTCATTTTCATCTATACCGTCCATGCCAAGCTTTGACTTGCCCTTGCCGAAAATATCATCTTCCGCCTTGTAAGTTATCCCTAAATAAGCTTCTGCAATACTGTCATAGCTATAGGGCGACTTGGCAGAGTCAAGGACATAAGCCCCGAGATGTGTATCAAATACTGTGTTAATCTCAAAAACGCCCAATTTTAAAAGGGCGGCTTGTAATATTTTTGAATCAAAGCAAATAAGCTCTGTATTCAGCCCTTTAAAAACCTCGGCAATATCGGGGCCGAAGGAAATATAGTAACCGGCCTCATCTAAATAAAAGCTAATGCCGTCAGGTATATTCTGCGTGGCTATAAGAGCTGCAGCGGCGGTTTTAGCGCCTTCAAGGATTTCTCTAAGCTCTTTCCCATCAACTTTTCTGTAATTTTCAGGCTTGCCGGGCTCCGTATCAGCCTTCACCCCTTTTGAGAGAAAGGATTTAAACCCAAGTTCTTTAAAGCGCTCCATAACCTCAGCGCCAAACATATGCTCTTTCGCAAGCAAAGAGGGAAAATCAATTTCCGCACCTGTTATAATTGTAGCCAAATCTCTGGATAAATAAGCCAAATCTTTATAAGCCACAATATTTTCGGAAGCTTTTTTAGGTTTTATTTCACAAGCCGCTTCTATAGCCGCTTCAAGGCTTTTATACTCTGTTATGATTTTTAGAGCGGTCTTTTCTCCTATACCGGGCACTCCCGGTATATTGTCCGACGAGTCTCCCATAAGAGCCTTAACATCTATATATTCCCTGGGGGTTACGCCGTATTTTTCCAATACATCATTGGCGTAATAATCCTCTACGACAGTTGTATTGCCTTTGGTTTTTGGTATGCGTATCTTAACGGCGGCTGAGGCTATTTGCAAAAGGTCACGATCCCCCGAAATAATAACAGCGCTCTTGCCCGCGGCCTCGGCAATACTCGCAAGGCTTCCCAATATATCATCGGCTTCAAGGCCTTCCCGCTCATAAACAGCTATGCCCATAAGCTTAAGCAAATCCTTAAGCATAGGCAGCTGCGGGCGCAGCAAATCAGGCATTGCAGTGCGCCCTGCCTTATATTCGGCATATTTCACATGTCTTAGCGTAGGCTTTGGCAAATCAAAGGCCACAAGTACATAATCCGGCCGCTCCTCCTCATACATCTTAAAGAAAATGCTTAAAAAGCCGTATACGCCGCCTGTAGGCTCGCCGTTTGGGCCGGAAAGAGCCGGAAGAGCAAAAAAGGCACGGTTTATTATGGAATTGCCGTCTATAAGCATGATTTTTTCAGCCAAAGCAGACCTCCGAGATTTACTTTACTCATTATATACTTATAATTATAATCTCATAAGCGACGAAAATAAAGATATTTAAAAAATATTAATAGAGTGTTAAGAGTCCTCTTTTTAAACACTTGTAAGATTTGTAAGTTTATGTTAGGATTGTTTAGTGCATTATGCAATACCCTTCGGAGGAGTCCCCCTATGCAGCGTAATGAATTTAAAAGAATGTTTAAAGAACTGATGCTTATATCAACCCCTATAATATTGGAGCAGGTTTTTATAAGTATAATGGGCATTGTAAACCAATTAATGGCGGCTAATGTTATCGGAGAATACGCTATTTCCGCTATAGGCATAATAAACAGTATCAGTGAAACCATGTTTGCCTTATTCATGGCTTTGGCCACGGGAGGCACTATAATCGTAGCTCAAATGTATGGACGCAGGGACTTTGAAGGGGCGAAAAAAGCCGGGGCACAGGCTATCACCCTTGCTCTTTTTGTTTCGTTTGTTGTACTTTTTGCCTTCATCTTGTTTAGAGTACCTATTGTAGAGGCTCTTTTAGGAGATGCGGAGGAAGCGGTTTTTAACGCAGGCCTTGAATTTTTCACAGTGCTTATACCTTCCTTCCCGATGCTTGCGGTTATGCAGACCGCCTTTGGCATTACAAGAGGCTCAGGCAACACCAAAACACCGATGCAAATAACTATGATAATGAATATAGTCAATGTAATATTGGGCTTTATACTTATATTCAGCTGGGAAATAAGTATTTTCGGCTTACATATTATAAGCCCAAGCTACGGCATAATAGGGGCAGGGCTTGCTCTTACCCTCTCTCGTATGTGCGGCCTTGTTTTAATAATGTTCTATATTTTCTTTAAATCACCCACTATCCGCTTTAAAGGGATTAAAGACTTTTTGCCTGATGTGAAAAACCAAAAGGCCATACTCAGCATAGGCATCCCTACAGGGATTGAGAACAGTATGTTCCAAATAGGCCGCCTTGTAACACAGATTTTTATAGTCGGCATGGGTACCTCTGCATTATTCGCCAACAATATAGGCGGCACTGTATTTATGTTTATGGGGGTTCCGGGCATGGCCTTCTCCCAAGGCGTTATGATTTTAGTAGGCCAGATGGTAGGCCGGGGTGACTTTGAGAATGTAAAGAAAACAGGAATCTTTACAATGCTGGTAGGCTGTGCCATGTTTGCCGTAATTTGCGCTGTCCTCTTCCCAATGACAGGGCTTATTGCCGCCGCATTTAACGCAAGTGAGGAATCGGCCGCCATACTTATCCCTCTGCTGCAAGCCGCGTTTATAATGACCCCTCTTTTCTGGGCGCCGGGCTTTATTACTCCTGCGGCTCTCAGAGCAACGGGAGATGTGCGTTATACCATGTATGTGGGCATAGCCAGTATGTGGGGCCTTAGGATTGTTACCGGATACATACTCGGCATCGTACTCGGCTGGGGGCTTATAGGCGTATGGTACGGCATGTTTGCCGATTGGATAGTGCGGACAATATTCTTCCAGCACAGGCTTATATCGGGTAAATGGATGAAGAAGGCGCTGCAGCAGAACCCTGAGGAGGCTTAATGGACTCAAAAAAAACCGTTTTAATAACCGGCTCTTCAAGAGGAATAGGAAGGGCAATAGCCGCTAAGTTTGCCGGAGAAGGCTATAATATAGTACTCAACTGCATAAAAAATTTTGACATGATGCATGAGTTTGAGAAGGAACTCAAGGCCGGAGGTACAAACTGCATCTCCTTTGGCTTGGATGTATCCGATTATTATAAATGCGAAAAAATGTTTGAAGAAATAGCAAAAAAATTCGGCGGTGTAGATGTGCTTATAAACAATGCCGGCGTTCTTTCTTATGGGCTTTTTAATACTTCAAAGCCTTCAGAATGGGAGTATCTGATTAAAAATAACTTCTTCTCAGTTCTTAACTGCTCTCATTTGGCAATACCTTATATGCTGCAAAAAGAGGAAGGTGTCATAATAAACCTATCTTCCATATACGGCGTGACGGGGGCTTCCTGCGAGGCCATATATTCCGCCTCTAAAGGGGCCATAAGCCTTTTTACAAAATCCTTGGCAAAGGAGCTTGGCGGGAGCGGCATAAGAGTAAACGCCATTGCCCCGGGAGCAATTGATACGGATATGATTGCCTTTTACACCAAAGAAGAGCGCATGGCAATAGAAAATGAAATACCTCTCTTACGATACGGCCTTCCCGGTGAAGTTGCCGATATGGTTTATTCTATGAGTAAAAATACTTATTTAAACGGGCAGGTTTTGCTTTTGGATGGAGGAGTTTATTAGCTTCGCTGTCGTTTAAATGCAAATTCACAAGCGAATTTGCATTTAAACGATATTACTGTAGGTATAAATCGGCTTCAAGCCTTGCTGCACAAGTCTTGCGGCCGCCGATTTCGCACGACCGGGCAAAAGCCCGGCCTGCGGATTTAAAGCCTGCGGCGCTAAAGGCATTAAGGATATATTTTTAGACAGAGGAGTTTATTAATGTTCTTAAATGAGTATGAATATAAGCTTAAAGAACGCAAGCTAAAACGCATAATCGGTGTATTTTTAATAATATGCGTTGTATCCGTAGGCATGAATATAATAAATGCGCGGCGCTCTGAAAATATTAGGCAAATTTATATGAGCAGTATCTGGCATAACCTTCATAACCTTGAAGTACACCTAAGCAGCTTGCATTTTGCAATAGAAAATGAGTATGAGCTGCTAATCGGCTCTACTTTAGATAGTTTTCGCTCTACTGCCGTTATGCTAAACACAAATATTGTAATGCTTGCTTATCATCAAAACTTTAGTGGGCATATCCCTAATATATTTATGCTTGAAAGGCATGTTTCCGACTCAGTATTTCAGATATCAGAAGGCCGTGCCGCCCCCGAAGATATTGCGGCGTTTTTAAGCCTTCTTAACAGTTGGGCGGAAGAGCTTAGAGAGCTTAATGCCGGCTTAACCACAGAATGGGAAGAAACATGGCGAGGAGAAGCTATTACCGTGCGCGGCCCGGATTTCAGAATGAGTGCCCGCCGGTTCCTTACCCGTATAGATACAGTGACAGCAAATATTAATTAATGAAACATTGGAGTATATTGGATTGCATCTGCTTAACCGCGAAACAAGAGAATACATAAGAGATTAAAGAAGGAGTCACAAATGTTTCAAACCGCATTCGAGAATATAGCAATACTTGTTATATGCATGATTATAGGCTTTGCCGCAAGGCGCGGAGGCATTTTATCCCAAAAAGATACTCCCATCCTGTCTTCCGTATTGGTCAATATCACCCTTCCGGCCCTTATGATAATGTCTATGCAGAGGGAATTTGACTTTTATATTTTTAGAAACAGCATTTTCGTTATGGTAGCGGCGGTTATATTACATATGACAATTTTCGCTTTGGCAATCCTTATAACCAAGGCTTTAAAATCCGATGGCGGGGAGAAAAGCGTTTTTATATTTTCATTGGTTTTTCCCAATATGGGCTTTATGGGTATTCCCGTTATCTACGCTATATACGGCGCAGATGCTATGTTTTATACGGCTATGATAAACGCAGTTTTTAATATTGTCCTTCTCACCTTAGGTATTTTTATTATGATGGGAGGAAGCCGCAAGGGAATAAGCCTGAAATCTATATTTCTTAATAAGCTTATTTTAGCTACATTTACAGGCTTTTTTCTTTTTGCATTCTCCATAAAGCTGCCGGAGGTTTTAGGCCGCAGCTTTAATATGATTGCAGGCATTACCACCCCTTTGGCAATGATAATCATAGGCTCTATATTGGCTGAAAACAATTTAAAAACAGCTTTTAAGGGCTTAAAAATATATATAATTGTACTTTTCAGGCTTATTATTTTCCCCCTGGCGGTCTTTTTTGTCCTGAGGCTTATAATCATAGACCGGGCAGCCCTTGTAGCGCTGACAATGCTTAGTGCCATGCCTGTGGCTGCTATAGCCGCTATTTTCGCCGCCCAATATGAAAAAGAACCCGGGTTGGCTTCAAGGCTTGTATTTATATCAACAACGCTGTCTTTATTTACTATACCGCTGATGGTTACAATAATTGAAAGCTTTTAACCGAAAGGAGTGCTCCATGCTTAATATGATAAAACTTACGGACTTATCTTATAAAGATACTTTTAATACAGGTTTTGAAATATACAGGGCAAATTTTAAAGCCCTGGCAATACTCACTGTCATGGTGCAAATTCCTCTTATTATTTTAGAGCGTATTGCCTTGGCAAGCATTATTGATTTTTTGGCTCTTTTAGGCTTTGATATAGGCAATGGCTATATTCGCTCCATTATAGTTATGGAGGCTTTTATAGCTGCAGATATACCCAATATATCCGGTGCTTATTTGCCTGCTTTAAACCATGTATTTTTTATAGTAATGGGTGTAATTATAGTCTCTATGGCGGTGCTTTCGCCCCTTATACTAAGCGGTGGTACATATATTACTAAAAATACCGCCCACGGAAACAAATCGGAACCTCCCGACATCTTATCTTCAGTGGTTTCTAATATTGGTAAAACAACAATTACTGCGCTTATTGCCTTAGTATGCATAGGTATAGGTTTTTTCTTTTTTGTAATACCCGGCATTTTTATGTTAATAGGCTTTTACTTTGCTGTGCCCGCCGTTATTGTAACAGGCAAATGGGGCATTGGGGCAATTTCCGAAAGCTTAAAAATAGTACAGGGACGCTGGCTTAAAACTACATTTTTTATTATCCTCACTATGCTTTTCCGCTTTCTTGTTATGTATTTAAGCACTATCTTTATCGACATTGTTTATGCAATATTACCGTATAATATTATAAGCGATTCTGTATTTATTATCCTGCGCAGTATACTGCTCTCCTACTTTGTAGTGGTGGAATGCCTTTGGTTTGTGAATAAGCACTTTGTCAAGCAGCCTCAACATTGAAAATTAACACACGCCAAACGCATGAAAAAATATTAACTAAGGGGTTTTGTCTTTAGCGTCGCAGACTTTAATCATTTTGACGGAATTTATTTCCGTCAAAATGCAGAAATATTGAAAATTTCAAGCGTAGTGAAGGAATTTTTAATATTTTCCGCAAGTAAACTCGCCGAAATCCTGATTTCGGCGAAGGACAAACGCTTCTTGCGTTTGTCCTGAAATTAACATATGCATCTTGACTTATTTTTGTAAAAGTTATACAATTATGAAGATGTAGTGACTCAACTATATTACGATGTAAAATTGCTATTACGCATTTTGTATATTTGAATTATTATCGTACAATGAAAATTAAATAGGGAGGAGTTTTTTGAAATGGGTTTATTTTCTGACCCTTTAGTGGTTGGTGTAATTTTTTCTGTAGTTGGCCTTATTAGCGGCGCTATAGTCGGTATGACATACAGAAGGAAAATAGCGGAAGGCAAAATTGGCTCGGCCGAACTTGAGGCAGCAAGAATTATCGAGCGGGCAACCATAGATTCTGAAGCTAAGAAAAAAGAAATGCTACTTGAAGCTAAAGAGGAAAGCATAAGAACTAAGAATGAAAATGACAAAGAAAACAAAGAGCGCCGAAACGAAATAGCCAGAAACGAAAAACGCTTGACACAAAAAGAAGAAAACCTCGATAAGAAAATCGAAGCACTGGAAAAAAAGGAAGAGCTGCTTGCAAAAAAATCTGAATCCATTGATAAGTTAAAGGAAGAACTTGCAGCAAAAATCAATGAACAGATGGGAATATTGGAAGAAATAGCCGGTTTTTCGCAGGAGCAGGCCAAAGAACAGCTTATCGAGTCTGTAAGAGATGATATAAAAATAGAGCTTGCACGCCTTATTAAAGATATGGAAGTAAAAGCTAAGTTAGATGCTGATAAAAAGGCACAGGAGATTTTATCGGGAGCAATACAAAGATGTGCTGTAGATCATGTAACTGAAACTACGGTATCGGTTGTATCACTTCCTAATGATGAAATGAAAGGCCGGATAATAGGCCGTGAAGGCAGAAATATACGAACATTGGAATCTTTAACAGGCATTGACCTTATTATAGATGATACTCCGGAAGCTGTTATTCTGTCAGGTTTTGACGCTATGCGCCGTGAAATTGCGCGCCTTGCTCTTGAAAAACTGATAGTTGACGGACGCATTCATCCAGCGCGAATTGAGGAAATGGTAGAAAAAGCACGCAAAGAAGTAGAAGTTATGATAAGAGAAGAAGGGGAAGCCGCTACCTTTGAAACGGGTATACACGGTGTCCACCATGAACTTATAAGGCTTCTGGGTAAAATGAAATTCAGGACAAGCTATGGACAAAATGTGCTCAGGCATTCAATAGAAGTGGCTCATTTAAGCGGGCTTATTGCCTCAGAACTCGGAGTTGATCCTACTATTGCAAAGCGAGCCGGGCTTTTGCATGATATAGGCAAATCCGTTGACCATGATATTGAAGGCACTCATGTTTCCATAGGCGCTGCCTTATGTAAAAAATATCGTGAATCCGATATTATTATAAATGCTGTTGAAAGCCACCACGGCGACGTGGAAGCCAATAATATAATTTCTGTTATAGTTCAGGTTGCAGACTCTATTTCGGCTGCAAGGCCGGGCGCAAGGCGCGAAACTTTGGAAAGCTATATTAAGCGCCTCGAAAAGCTTGAAGATATTGCCGATAAATACAAAGGGGTTGAAAAATCCTTTGCTATCCAAGCCGGCCGTGAGCTTAGGGTAGTCATTATCCCCGAAGAGGTGGATGATGCGTCTCTTGTACTTTTAGCCAGAGAAATATCTAAAAAAATAGAAGACGAGCTTGAATACCCGGGCCAAATTAAGGTTAATTTAATAAGAGAAACAAGAGCTATAGAATATGCAAAATAGTTTCGCAAAAAGCCAAAGCTGCTTTTAAACTTTGGCTTTTTTACGAGCTTTGTGATA
>JGI20163J15578_10000846_pt1 | contig 12706 bp, 11 predicted proteins | sample TergutCu122P1_FD_15578 | JGI IMG/M metagenome (IMG submission 15578)
GGCGGTGGCGGAGATACCGGTCGGGAATGGGCTTGCTGCTGGGGGGGTGGTGGGGCGGGTGCCCCCGCGTCTACGGATTGCAGCAATCTGGCGGCTTCGTCCGCAGATATTTGTCCGCTTTCCAGCATTTTTAGTATCATTAATTTTTCGTTTTGCATGTGCAAACACTCCTTTACATTCGTTTATACTAAGACATACGTAATCCGCCGTACTTTTTCTTCACTCTTATGTCTTCACCAAAAAATTTTATCATTTGATAGTTGCCAAAAAACCTGGAAACTATCCGTTCAGAATATTGCGCCTCTAGTGCGGTAGGCGTTAGATTGGTAGAAATAACCGTGTGTTTGCGCAGCAGCAGCCGCTGGTTGATAAGATCAAAAAGAGCAGCGGAAGTTATAATTGTGGAAATTTCCGCGCCCAAATCGTCTAAAATTAACAAATCGACTTCGTCTATGGTGGCCAGTAATTCATCGGGCTGGTCTATGGATTCCCGGTTAAAGCGGAAATCTTCCAAAATTCTGCACAGGCGCGGCGCGGTTAAGTACAATACGGTTCGTCCCGCGTCAAGCAGGTCCTTGGCTATGCAGTGACACACAAAAGTTTTGCCAAGCCCCGGTTCGCCGTACAAAAGCAGGTTGTTAAATTCATTGTCAAAATCCGCGACAAATTTTGTGGCCAGCCGGTAAATTGTTTGCATATTTACATGAGGGGACAAGCCTTCGTTTGGGACAATGTTTGTGTCAAACAGCCGCAAATCGTAGGTGTCAAAATTTTCGTCTTCCAGTACTTCCTTCATATTTGACAGGGAATAATACGCATCTATCAAACGCTGTTTAAGGCATTGGCAGCGTTCTGCAGGGTATCCCGGGGATACGGGAAGGTACCCTGTGTCCAGGCAGGTCATGCAGCGGTACACGGTGGTTAGGTAGTCTTCGCCTACGCTGTTTTTTAACAGTAAGCGGCGTTTATCCCTTAACAACTGTGCCTCGTCGGTGGTCTCTTTTATGCTGCGTCGGTCCCCGGCAAGTGCCATTTTTGCCAAGCTTGCGCCAAGCTTTGCCAAAGCTCGGTCAATATCTGCAACTTCCGGCACACGCTGGTAAACTTCAGTTTTGCGTTTTTCTATTAATAAATCCGCGTTGTCCCGCGCGGTTTCGTAATCCTTCATTACTTGGCGAAAAGCCGCTTTGTAGGTCATGGCCGCCTCCTACTTAAGTTTTTGTTCTAAATATGCCCGTTCCAGCTGCTCGTAGCGGGAGTAGTCATTGTCACGTTGGGTAAAATTTACAAAACGGTTTGTTCTTGGTTTTGATGTTTTTTTATCAATAGGTACAATGTCGGAAGATTCTTTGGCTTTGGTAAATTCCGCGTCGGCGGCTTTTACCCCCACAATGTCTGTTATACCTTTTTTGTGCCACTCGGCCAAAATTTTGTCTACATAGTTGAACTTTGGCTTATCAATTTGCGTAACACAACGGTCGCAAGCTTCCATTATTAAGTCCAGGGGCATTTTCCATTCGTCTAGCCATTTGTCCATGTATTTGCGGTGGCTTGGGGTAGGGTACCCGGAGACTTGTCCCATATAATGTAAAATTGTACGATAATTTTTATCAAAATTTTGCACATAGTTTAGTGCCTTTTCCAAGTCGTCAATGCCGTTATCTGCCCAGTCCAGGGCGCATTTTTCGATGTAGCGCAGGTTGCGGTGGCCGTTTTCTGCGCAGTAAACAAGAAGGTACTCTACTACATCCAGCGGCAGCCGCAGCCAATCGTGGAAACTGAAAATAATGTTCATATCGTTGTAGTAAAGGAGTTTGCCCAAAGTTTGCTCTGCCCGTTCAAAAATGCGGGCGATGTCCCGGCTTTCCTGACGGTACGCCACCAACTCGTCTATGGTGTACTGAGGGCGGCTTTCTGCTGCAGGCTTAACAATTGGCAAAGCAGGCATAAAGGTTTCTGTTGCTGCCGGTACGTTAACCGGCAAAAAAGTAATGGATATATCTTTGTTTGTATCATCCAACCTCACTATGCCAACACTTTCCCAGTGTTTCCAGGCATTCAAAACGTCGCCTTCGGTAATGTTAAATTGCCGGGCAATGTCGGTAGTTGAAATAGATTCGCCATGCTGTAGCTTTTTCATGCTAAATATGTAGATTAGCGAGTATACAGGCGGACAGTTTTTCATATAATAATCGATAAATACGCAAGATATTTCTATACTTTGACGCTCGTATCCTAATTTCATGTTCATGCCGTCCACACCTTTTTAATATGTCTTGATATTGCCTTAATATAATACCTTATTTCGACGGATTTTGGTACAATTACTTATCAACAAAAATTGTGGGCAATGTGAATAAGTTTGTGGAAAACTATCCCTGTGCGAAAAAGCAGAGATAATGCGGGGTATAAGCATCTACAAAATTTGTCAAGCTTTATTTATGCACATTTTGTTGGTGATAAAATAAATTTTATCTTAAAAAGCCCGCAAAATTAAGGTTTTTGCGGGAACCCTAAAGTTTTGCGGGCTTTCGGAGGAAAATAATTTGTGACAAATTTATTCACATTTTTGCATTAAATATTCCACAACAACCCTGTGGATACTGTGGATAATTACGTGGAAAGAAGCTGTTCACCAATAAAATATACATCTCCTGCCCCCATAGTTATCAACATGTCCCCGGGCATAAGTTGTTCTTGTAAAAATATTTTTGCTTCATCAAAAGTATCCATATGGATAACATTACCACCGTTTGCCTTTATGCCTTTCATCAAATCCAGGGAAGAGATTGTCGGGTCAAATGGCTCCCGTGCTGCATAAATAGGTAAAAGTATAATCATATCCGCGTCTGTGAAAGATTTTGCAAAATCGCAAAGGTGGTTTCTGGTGCGGGTGTAGGTGTGGGGCTGGAACACGCAGAATAATTTCCCTGTAGTGCCTTTACGGGCCGCCGCCAAGCATTCCTTAATTGCTGTGGGGTGGTGGGCGTAATCATCAATTACATAGGCACCGTTGAAAATACCCTTATGCTCGAACCGTCGTTTTACTCCTTTTGCGTGGGATAACGCTTGCGCTGCCAAACCCGGTGCAATGCCAAGTTCGTGTGCGGCTGCAAAAACCGCTAAAGCATTAAGCATATTGTAGCGGCCAGGCATGGGCAGGTTAATACGGGCCAGGCATATTCCGCCGTCCATAACGTCAAAAGAAGGCCGTCCAAGTTGGTCAAACTCTACATTGCCCGGCCAAAAGCAGGCGGTTTTGTCATTGCCAAAGGTAACCACCTTGCAGGGCAAATCTTTTGTTACCTCTTCGAAGCCCGGCGTGTCCTGCTGTATTACAAGCACGCCGCCGGGGCGGATATTTTCCGCAAAGCGGTGGAAGGATTTAACAACGCCGTCAAAGCTGCCGAAGAAATCCAAATGGTCTGCGTCTATATTTAAAATTATGCCGACATGCGGGTGCCAATGGTGGAAACTGTTGCTGTATTCGCAGGCTTCCAGCACAAAGTATGAAGAACGGCCTACACGGTAATTAGTGCCGTCACGCCCCATATGCCCGCCTATAGAAACGGTAGGGTCCAATCCCGTATCCAATACAACTTCGGACATTAGTGACGTGGTTGTTGTTTTGCCATGGGAACCGGCAATACAAATGGCGTGTTCGTACCCTTCCAGTATGAGCCCTAACAGTTCTGCGCGGTCTATTAATTTTTTGGATTGTTCGATGGCAGCACAATATTCCGGGTTGTCTTTCCTAACCGCGGCTGTGTATACCACTAAATCTATACAGGCATGGATATTTTGTGCGGAGTTTGGAATGGCAATAGGAATCCCTATACTTTGCAAATGATCTGTTATGTGGCTTTGCGCGCTGTCTGACCCTGTAACTTCGTAGCCGTCTTGCATAAGTATTTCCGCAAGGCCACTCATACTTATACCGCCGATGCCTATAAAATGTACTTTTTTAGCGTTTCCCAAGTTTATTTTTTTCATAGTTTGCAGCTCCTTTTTCTATGCCGTAAATTATTTCTGCCGGTGCCGGAATTGAACCAACCGAAAATTTATCGAAATTGTAGTTCCACATACTTAATTATACAACACTTTTGTGAAAATATATGCATAAAATCGTAATATATGTCTTGACTATAAGCAAATATGATGAAATAATTACGATAACTAAATAATGTGGTGGTGATTAGTTTGCGCAAAAAAGAAATGATGGCCATGCTCCTTGCGGGGGGGCAAGGAAGCCGTCTTGGTGTGCTTACGGCACACAAAGCAAAACCTGCAGTAACCTTTGGAGGAAAGTATCGCATAATTGACTTTCCTATGTCAAATTGTATTAATTCCGGCGTGGATACGGTGGGTGTACTAACCCAGTATATGCCGCTGGAACTTAACCAGCATATTGGAATTGGTACTCCATGGGATTTAGACCGCCGTGCCGGCGGCGTAACAGTTCTTGCCCCGTATATGAAAAGTGAACGCGGCGATTGGTATACGGGCACGGCAGACGCGATTTACCAAAACATAGATTATATCGACCGGTATAACCCCGAATATGTGTTAATTCTTTCCGGCGACCATATCTATAAGATGGATTATTCCCAAATGCTGGACTTTCATAAGGAGAACAGGTGCGATGTCAGTATTGCCGCGCTTACGGTGCCTTGGGAAGAGGCAAGCCGTTTTGGCCTTATGAATGTACATGTAGACAACCGCATTTATGAGTTTGAAGAAAAGCCCCCGGAACCAAAAAGTAATTATGCCAACATGGGTATTTACATTTTTAATTGGGACGTTTTGCGGGATGCCCTAGAAAGGGACAACAAAGTTCATTCCGATTCAGATTTTGGTATGCATGTTTTGCCAATGCTGTTGGCGGAAGGTAAGCGTATGTATGCTTATCAATTTAACGGTTATTGGAAAGATGTAGGCACAATAGATTCATATTGGGCGGCAAATATGGATTTGATACAAACCTTGCCAGAGTTTAACTTGTACGAAAATTTTCAAAAAATTTATACAGACGCAGACCATCAGCCGCCTATGTACACAGGCAAAAGGTCTGAAATAAAAGGCAGTATTGTGTCCGAAGGCTGCGAAATTTTAGGCAAAGTCTATTACTCTGTAATAGGCACCGGCGTTATAATTGAAGAGGGCGCAGTAGTAAAAGACTCCATAATTATGGGCGATTGCTACATTGGGAAAGACGCATATATCGACCACTGTATTGTTGATTCGGGTTGTACTATTGGTGACAGTGTAGAAATTGGCCTTGGGGAGAACATACCAAATGTTGACAAACCCAACATTTACAATACCGGTATTACAGTACTTGGGGAGAACAGTATAGTCCCGGATAATGTAAAAATTGGGATGAACTGCGTTATTCTGGGCAAAACCGAGCCAAGAGATTACCTGGACAGCGTGTTGGAAAGCGGACAAAGCATAATGAAGGAAGTTAACGGAAATGGGGTGAGGGAATGAACGCAGTAGGAATAATTTTGGCCGGCGGCAAGAATGAACGTTTGGGCGTACTTACAAAGTATCGCGCCACATCGGCAATGCCAATAGGCAGCTGTTATCGTGCAATAGATTTCCCCCTTAGTAATATGACAAACTCCGGTATAAGCAAAGTGGCGGTTATGACCCAGTATAATTCCCGCAGCTTACACGATCATTTGTCTTCTTCCAAGTGGTGGGATTTGGGGCGTAAACAAGGCGGCTTGTTTGTACTTTCTCCTTTTTTAGCCAACGATAATTCTTTGCACTTTAGGGGTACGGCAGACTCTATTTATCAAAACCTTACATTTCTGCGCCGAAGCAAGGAAAAGTATGTAGTAATTTCTTCCGGTGATTGTGTGTACAAAATGGACTATAACGATATTTTAAAATTCCACCGAAAAGAAGGTGCCGACATAACCATAGCTTACTGCAAAGTTCCGGCACATGAAAATATCCGGTTGTATGGCGTAATGGAACTTGACGAGCAGGGCCGTTTAATAGATATGGAAGAAAAGCCCCTGGACCCGCAGTCGGACATTGCATCAATTGGTGTATATGTAATTGCCCGGGAGCTTCTTATCAGCCTGATAGAAGAACTTGGCAGCCAGGAGCGTCATGATTTGGTACGTGATTTGTTTTCCCGTTATCGTAAGCGGTTAAAAATTTGCGGCTACCATTTCGACGGCTTTTGGCGTAACATTGGCAACATTCGTTCTTACTACAATTGCAATATGGATTTTTTGGATAAAAATGTGCGGGACAGCTTTATTTTAAACGCGCCCCATATTCATACTAAGCCAAAGGACGAACCGCCTGCCAAATTTAACAGCGCGGCAGGTATCACAAACTGTTTGGTTGGCAGCGGGGCAATTCTTGACGGGGATGCCCACAGCAGTATTGTATTCCGTAATGTACGTATTGGTGAGCATTCCGATGTAAGAAATTCTATTTTGATGGAAAGCACCAAAGTTGGACGCAACTGCACCATAGAGTATGCCATTTTGGACAAAGAAGTAATAGTGAAAGACGGAGCAAAAATTGTTGGCACGCCGGAGAGCCCAATGGTAGTGGCAAAGGGGACGGTAGTTAATCCGTCGTGATTGTGCCAAATGTGATGTATTTGTAAAGCTTTAGTTGACAAACAACCCTTCAAGTGATATATTTGTCATGCAAATTGAAAATATATCACATGGAGGGTTTTTATGTTAAATAAATTGTCGTACAATCAATTTAAGTGCATTGAGTTTGCTTTTTATTTGTATTGATGGCTTTTAAGACAGGGTGCTACTTATACCTAGAAAGAAAGGGGATTTCCAATGCCGCAACTGAAGACGAAGATTAGGGAACGCCGCAAGCAGGCAAGATTAAAACAAGGGGAATTGGCAGCATTGGTGAGTGTCAGGCGCGAAACTATTGTTAGGTTGGAAAAAGGCCTGTACAACCCATCCTTGAAGCTGGCCATGGATATTGCAAAAATTTTTGACGCGACTGTGGAAGAGTTGTTTTCTTTTGATGATGAATGATAATTTGAAAAATGGAGGATACGATGGTAATTTATAAAACGCTGGAAAATGGTATCAAAATTGTCGAGTATGAGCCACATATGGCTGCGGCTGTCGCGGATATGTGGAGCCGCTGCGGCGATGATTGGGGCGGTACCGCTCCGCTAAGAACAGAAAATATGGTGCGCTCTAATCAGGCGTCCTCGACGGCGTTGAATACGTACATTGCCATGGATGGGGAAAATGTGGCCGGGTATTGCAGCCTGGGGAAGGATTATTCCGACACAAATTCGCTGTATGTACAATTATTGGGGGTAAGCCCGGATTATCAGGGTAAAAAAATTGGCAAGGCATTGGTGCTTATGTGTGTACAGCGCACAATGGAGTTAGAGTATCCGCGCTTGGCACTTTATACATGGAGCGGTAATACTGCCGCTGTTCCGCTGTATAAGAAATGCGGCTTTTTGTGGGAAGACAGGTCCAACAGTACTCACTTGATTAACTTTATCCCAATGATTTTAAGTTCGCCACTGTTCACCGGCTATTTTACGAAAGCGGACTGGTACAGCGACTCTGCCCGCGCCTTAGACATTACCCCGGACGGCGTTAAAATAAACGAGTTTGACACTTTTACTTATGTATGGGAAAAAGACGGGCAAGCCTTGAAAATTGGGTTTGAGAGGTCCGGCAAGCAAGTTCGTATGATAGAAACCGCGGACTATAAAATAGAATTTATGGCAGAATCTCATAAGTTAGCCTACGGGCTTGATTACGGCTGCACATTTACTGTGGAAAATAAAACAGGCAAAGAGCTGCGTTTAAAAGTAAGCGGTAAAGAAGACAAAAATATCAAATTCGATTACAGCTTAGACACAGTAGTCACCGGAAAACAGGAATACAGCGGTAGCTTTTATGTAGGTGAAATAGACAAGCCCCAAGACAGCTGGCGTATTCACCCATGCGTGTGCGCAGACGTTGAAATTAACGGGGTTGCCATAACATTTGGTATGGGAATAAGTCCGCAGTTTCCTATCTCATTTGGTATAGTAGGCGACGCGGAGTTTCTTCAAGTTGGTATGGAAATTGATACATACCTAAATGTAGCAAGTTCACTGCCTTTAGACGCGCAGGTTACATTTAGCATTCCGGAACAGAAACTTTCGGTAATAGATGGAAATCCTTTTTCGGCCAATATCCCGGCCAGGGGTAAGGTGTGTTTTACAACTAGGTCCAAAATCCTTAGTAACGGCTTTGTGACACTGCAAGTGCCGGGTACTGCTGTGTTAAGCGACGGCAGGGAAATTAACTTTACCGCGCGGTTAGATATGTTATCAAAGGATTTGAGCAGCACTATTTCATGGGAAAATTACTACGGACACTATATTGCATGCGGCCCGTGGAGTATTGCACTGTATAAAAATAGCGGCCGGGCAAATATAAGCCACATAAATCAAGGGTATTGGGGTAATTTACACGCTCCTCAATTTGGTAAACCTTATGAAGATGAATTTGGCCAGATAGACCCCATTGTTAAAACATATCAAGAGGGTACGAAAATGATAATAGAAGCAGAATTTGCTTCAAAAAAATTCCCCGGCATGGTTGTAACACAAGTTTACACCCTTTGCGCGTCCGGTATTGTAACCCGTGCCAACCGTATCGAAAACCGCTCCGGCGAAGTTAGTCACGCGGTATTGTTGGATTCATACGGGCTTGGCGTTGAGCAGTATGCCGTTTTCAGCTACAAAGGTAAAATTGTACAAAACCAGGCAAACCCCACATCTGCCGGTATTGCCTGGGGCGTAGGCCCCAGAGACATGGCGGGCATTGACGAAAACTGGGTTTACCAAGACTCCCCCAATAACCCAATGGGTTTTATATGGCCTTCCGACTACAAACCATTGGAATTGATGTATAGTTATATCAGTTTTGAAATAGACCCGGGAGGACTTGCGCAGGGGCAAATATTTGAAACAAAGCCGGTAATTTATGTGCATGGTATGTTTAGTAACTACAACGACTTCCGCAATTACGCGATGAAAATTAATAAAAAGGAAGCTGAGATTCCCGTAAATATGGTTGAGTTATGCATAAATGGATACAATCCGTTTGTATCAGCCGAAGCAATTAAGCTGGAGGTTACAAACAATACGGCCGAGGATTTTGCAGGCGAATTAATAGTTTCCGCAGGAAATTTAATTGAGCGGCAACAGCAAACAAATGAGCCCGGAGATTCCCCTGCGTCTAATGTTTTTGAATTACCGGTGAAAGACGCAACAGGTTACGCAGAGGTTATAAACCTAAAAATGAATATGCTTGGCTACATGAAATCATTCGACAGGGCGATATTCTTCCCCAAGGGCGATGTGTCGTTTATAAAAGACGGCACGATACACGCGGTATCAAACGGGCGGCTTACTTTCCGCGCAGACCCTGCATATGGAAGTGGCTGTTACTCAATTATTGATGTTAAAGGACAAGAATGGCTGCTGCATCAGCATCCAAACCCACACAGGACCCTTGGCTGGCAAAACCCTAATATGGGCGGCATAGTCTGTTTCCCCCCAGACATGTATCATACGGCTATTTTGAAAGAAAAAATATCTGCCGAATTTACCAATGTAACAGACAACTACGGCAACATATGGCAGGGTATTTGCACAACCATTAGCATAAACGAAGAAGAGGCATTAAAAGGTGCCGCGCTAAAATCTTACTATGTAACCCTTCCGGGCTTACCCATGATGTGTATATTCATTAAATTTGAGAACACAACCGGGGAATATAAAAATATCGGAATGGGAGTGGGGGCAGTATTTAATATAGCCGAAGACCACAAGGACATTACCATAGAGCTGTGTGACAAGCCGGGCAGGGAGTATCAATTCCGCATGGGAAGTGAAGCTAACTCTTCTTTCGAAAATGCAATAACTGTCAAAAGTAAAAGAGCCGAAACACTTTATATGTTCCACGGCAACAAAATACCGGGGAGATATAATTCATTCCACAGTAATAGCAAAATCCAGCTTGGTATGGATTTTTGGGTTAGCGCAAGTGCCAAAGACAAAGAAACGTATACGTCAAGCCCTGTATTTTTGTTTTTGACAGAAAAAGACGTCCCCCGGGACGCGCTGGATGATTTAGGGCGGATTAGATTTTAGTGTTACCCCCTGATATCATATGCCAATGTGATATCAGGGGGTGGGTTGGTTAATAAACGATTAGGAGGAAAACCACATGGCTTTTACAATGACCCATTTAATTATTTCGGAACATGTATTCAAAATATTCCCAAGCCATATAAAGAATTTACCCCAATTTTACTTGGGCAGCATTGCTCCAGATGCCGCGCATCAAAGACCGAACTACACTTCGGAATATAAAAAGACTTCTCATTTAGTTACCGGGGATGAGCAATGGGGATTGATAACTAAAACTGATGAATGGGAAAGTAACCTAATAGAGTTTTTTGCTAAACATAAGAACACCGAAAACCATGACTTTATTGTAGGCTACTGTACTCATGTGTTAGGGGATATATATAACACTATAAATGTGTGGAACCCCTTTAGGTTAAAGTATGCCGATGAATTAAAAGAAATAAGTTATGGAAATATTCATCATCAAGAATGTAACAAATTAGACATCGAGTTAGCTTTGACCTATGAGGGTAGGAATGATTTTTGGTTTTACCTCGCTAAGTCTAAAAGCATTGACTTGCCGGGTATTCTTTATGCGACGGAAATTGACAAGCAAAAGGACTTAATATTAAATTCATGGTATAAAGGCAAAGAACGCCAAGACATTTCATCAAATAAAATAAGGACTTACGAAAGTGAAATGGAATTTATACTAAATGCTACGGACTATGTTGCCCGTATTTTTCATGAAAACCTATAATTTACTCTGTGGAGGTATGAATATGATGACAATAAACAAACAAAGGGGCTGCCAGTATGGAAATCCTGAATGGGATAAGGAATATATGAAACGGGGATTCAAGGACGAGGCAAGCCAAATTGATTTTGCTCATAAACTTTTAAAAATTTTCCCTGGACATGCAAAAAGCATATTGGATGTAGCTTGCGGGATAGGAAAATACCATAAAGTGTGGTTAGAAAAAGGATTTGCTGTTACAGGAACAGATTTATCCGAAGTCTTTATTGAAAATGCCAGAGTAAACAATCCTGACGCTGACTACTTTGTTTGTGACGCGCAGCAATTACCTATTGAAGCGAAATACGACATTGTTACTGCATCAGAACCCGGAATGATGAACGCCTATATAATAAGAAATATTTATAAATGTCTAAAACCTGACGGCATATTTGTATTAGAATCAAGAAATCCGGGACCATCCAAGAAGCAGAGGATTTAGAGAAGAAAAAAAGACATGGGAGTTTGAAAACGGTGTGTTTAAACTCTTTAGGCACGAGTTTAATTTTGAATCTCAAATCTATGAGACTGAAGAAATAACAATTGACCCATCAAAAGATGAAATAAAAATTTATGACTACAGCGGCGGTGGCGATGTTCCAATGTTACGGATACAGGAAACCATGATTGCCGCCGGGTTTAATGAAATAGAAACATATTCGAGAGATTGTGAAAAAATGGATTTTACAGACGAATCAATCTACAAAATATGGGTGGTTGCAAGAAAATAGTGACGATTAAAATTTGAGATTGTAGAACGATACTCCACAGTAGTACCAACGGCACAAGCCCCAGTTCTAATGTGTTGCAGCGTGTAACACAAAGCGTAAGTTATAAGCATTTGTAGTAAGCAAAGCAATGAGTGCGTTAAACGCACCGAGTTTATATACAACGAGAGGATGTTGCAAAATGATTTACCTGGAAACCAACAGGCTGATACTTCGAAATTATCAACTTAAAGATACAAACGATTTTTACGAACTCATGAGCCAAGAATTTGTTGCAAGACACCAAGGATTTGCACCGCTTTCGCGAGAAAGATGCGAACAGTCGGTTACTAAAATGCTTGATAATGATTCGTACTTAGCTTGTGAATTAAAAGAAAGCGGCAAGGTGATTGGCACTTTAGAACAAAGAAAAGGCGACAGCGGTAATTACACAATAGGCTACGAGTTTAGCGAAAAATATGGCAAAAGAGGATATGCAACAGAAAGCGTAAAGGCTTTAATTTCATATCTATTTTTTACGCTTGATGCCAGAAGAATAGAGGCCGATATGGACGAGGGCAATGTTAATTCGTGGCGACTTATGGAAAGGCTTGGCTTTCGCCGAGAAGCACATTTTATTGAGTGCGAAACATCTTTTAATGAAAAAGACGAACATGGCAATCCAATTTTGGTAAACTATTTTGTTTATGCTCTTTTAAAAAAAGAATGGAAACACGTAGAATAAGTAAACTGCCTTGCACCGCGCAAAAGACGTCGAGTCTGAAAATTTATTTCATGCAAAGGAGAGAGGAAAATGGCATACACATACAGCTGCCAATGGAAAGCCCTATGGTTTAGAGACAACATAATTTTTATTCCGGAAAATACAGTAATAAAGAAAGAATGCCTTGGCGGGCTTGACAACGAAACTTTTGTCAGATGTTTCAGGCACCTACAGGAAATGGGGCGTAATGTTTTTGACGACATGATTACCAACTTTGCAGATTACGGTATAAAAGGCGAAACCGGCAAGGACGGCCATTTTAATCTTGT
>JGI20163J15578_10000850_pt1 | contig 12699 bp, 6 predicted proteins | sample TergutCu122P1_FD_15578 | JGI IMG/M metagenome (IMG submission 15578)
CGGAAAAGTAATTGAAGGTGCAGAGTTTACTTTTGGCTGTACTATGGGAGAAGATGTTTTGTTTTCGACATACAATACTGTTGCTGCGGCAAAAAAGGAAAAAGAAATTGGGGCAGCGCTGTTTTTTTCCTGCATTGTCCGGCAGCTTGTAATTGGTACAGATTCTATGCGGGAACTTTCCATGGTGAAAGATTTGTTTGAATCCGGTATCCCGTTTATTGCATCATACGCCGGCGGCGAAATATCACCAACGAGTGTTGATTGTCAAAACAATGCACAAAATCGTTTTCATAATTATTCTTTTGTGGCATGTTTGTTGTAAGAGGAAAAAAGTGAAAAAATATGCCGCAATACTGCTGGTTTTTATATTGGCTGCGGTTCCCGCCGCCGCCCAGAGCTCTCTTTTTGAGCCCTTAACCTCATTGCGGGTAATCAGGACAGATCACTTTGACATTATTTTCCCCCGGGAATCCGAAAGATCTGCACGCCTTCTTGCTTCCTATGCAGACAGGGTTTATGAGCAGCTTAGCTCATTGTTGGGCATTGAAGTGCCCGGCCGCATTCCGGTAGTTTTTACTCCCCACACTGATTTACGCAATGGTTTTTACAGCCCATTAAGCACTCCCCATATTATGCTTTTTGATACCCATGAAGATTTGGTAAACACCAACTCCGATGACAGCTTAAAAAGAATCTTTATCCATGAATTGGCACATGCAATTACCATGAACAGCCGCGGCCCTTTCTTTCGGGGGCTTCACCGGATTTTTGGCAACTGGGTAATTCCCGCCGCTGTTAATGCGCCGCTTTTTATGATAGAAGGTGCTGCGATCAGCCTTGAAAGCCTTTCCGGTTTCGGCAGGTCAAATGATCCGAGGGTCAGACAATTCATCCGGCAGGCAATTCATGAAGGCAAATTCCTTACGCCTTTTCAGGCTTCCGGCGTTTACGATATTCCAATGCGTGAATCGTTTTATGAATACGGAGGGCTTTTTTCCACATGGCTTTTGGATACGTTTGGCATGGAAAAGTATGCAGAACTTTGGCAGGAAATGGGGCGGCGTTTTTACTTTTCTTTTTCTGTGTATCAATCAGGGTTTTACCGGATTTTCAGAAATGTATACGGCATGGATTTTATCGATGCCTGGAATGCCTTTGGTGCTTCACTGGCTCTGGACGGCCTGGAGGAAAACCCCAGCGAACTTCTTCCCCGGACGATGCGGTTTTTTTGCGAAAAAAGAACTTTTATTCAGGGTTTAACAGCCAGGGAAAACAAGCTTTTTTTCTTTAACATAACTGACAGAAAAATAAATATTTTTGATACCGTTACAGGAGATCTTCGCAGTTTTAACGCCGGTCCAGCATATGATTTTGATGTTTCCCCTGACGGCTCGACTTTGCTTTTATCCGGCTATCGTTTGGTTTCTGCCGGGGTAATGTTTCCGGGTTTTGGCCGGCATTCCGCCGTCGTTACGGAAATCCGGGCGGACTCGGGGCAGGTAACAGGCCGCCGTTTTCACGGGCTTTACAGGGCCCGGTATTTTCGAGACGGCGTTATTGGGCTTCGTTCAGATTTGCACAATACCCGCATTGTGTTCGAAGACTTTGAGGGAAACAGTGAAATTCTTTTTCAGGGCAGCGAAAGGCTTTTGTTTTCCGGCCCCCAGGCTTTGGATGATGAGCGTTTCGTATTTATCGCATCATATCAGGGTGAGCGGGAACTTTGGCTTTTTAATTATGTATCAAGGGAGCTTTTTAGAATTGAAACCGGAGACAGCAATTACCGGATGCGCTTTATTCGGGATCTCGGCGTTTCCGGCGACAGGCTGTTTTTCAGCCACAATTCAAATGACCGCATGTACAAACTGGGGTTTATTGATTTTGTAAATATGCAGGCTGTGTTTAACGACAGGGATTTCTCCGGCGGCGTTTTTCATCCTGTTTCAGTTAACGATAATATATATTACCTGGGAGCTTTTACCCACAGGGACAGGCTTTTGCGCTTTCCCGAAACAGCCGCTTCCCTCTCGGGAAAACGAAGCGATGTTACACTGGTTAGGCTTAATCTTGAAGAAATAAATAATCCTGCCGGCCGGGATGTTTTTGTGCCCTATTCCGGAGATTCCCGGGCTTATATTGCTTTGCGGTACATGAATCCCTTTAATTTCTGGTTTCCTTTGCCTTTGCTCCGGACGCAGATTTTCGGTATTGATGATTTCCGTGTCAGTCTGGACGGCGGCGGGATCCTTTCATATATGGCGGATCCTGCCGGCAGGAATTTAATAATACTTGAAGCCTATGCAGATGTCAGATATCAAATGGCAATGATAAACGAGTTTTCCTGGCAGAATACCAGCCTTGGGTTTCCTCTGACTGCAACGTTCACTGACAGGGTGCTGGAATCGGGAGATAATGTGCGCCGCTCCACCAGCGGCAGTATTGACGTCAGTTTGCAGCAAAGTATAGGACTGTGGAGTTACAGGTTCTCATTTGGCGCCGGTTATTTCCGCAATGCAATAGATAACGGCGAAAGAAGCGCATATAATTGGGAAGAAACAAACAGCGGTTTTCTCATGTATTCCGGTTTTTCACTTTGGTACCGCAGAACGTTTCTGCATCTTAGCGCCGTAAACCAGGTAAATTATTTTGAACCGCGTCTTGAAGCAGTTTTCAGAACAAGAACGGATACCAGGTTTCCCATGCGCTTTACTGTTTTTGGCGCCCATGATTCACGGGGAATGGATCTGTTTGGCAGGTCAGCCAGTTACGGCCGCTCTTTAATTCATCCGCATACTTTGACAGAATACCCTCATCCCGCCGGTTTGAGTTTTAACTGGCTTGCAGGCGCTGAACTCGCTCTTGATTTATTTTCTTTTGAAATTCAGCGAAACATCTCTCACCTTTATTTTAACCGCGTTTTTGGCAGTCTGGCTCTGAGAAATCAAATTTTCGATGCTAAAGATCACCCCGCAGCCCCGGGAATAGAAATAAACAATCTGCACCTTGCACAGTCTTTATTGCTGAGACTTGGCTTAAGGACATCTTTTTTCCCTGTTGTAAAATTCCCCGGCACAATTGAACCGTTCATTTTTGGAGCCTGGAGAATCTCAAACACCATTACCGGAAGCGGGTCTCCCTTTTATTTTGGATGGGCAATTAATTGGAATCTCAATATCTGATGAGCCTCTGATATTGAGCTAAAAAATGCCGGGTATGAATTCCGCTGCTTCTTCAAGGCGGCAGCTATGTGTCCGCAGTTCGTGCATTTCAAGAGCAGCAGTAAACTTAAGCCCAGACCCGCTTAGAACGCAGACAACTTTTGCGCCGGCTTTTATCTTGCCTGCATCAACCAGTTTTTTTGCAGCGATAAGGGTAAGGGCCGACTCCGGCTGAACGAAGAGTCCCGCAGAGCCAAGACGGCGCTGTGCCGCCAGCATCTCAGAGTCAGTCGCTGTCACGCTTAGGCCGCCGTGTTGATTCAATAAACGCAGTACGCCGTTTCCGCTTGGCGGGAAGGGGTTGCCTATAGCCTGAGCTATCGTTTTGGGATTCATAAAACGGCTGACCCGGCTTTCTCCGTTTTCAAATGCAGTGGTTATNGGAGCACAGCCTGCTGCCTGCGCCGCAACCATGGCTGGCAGGCGGTCTATGTAACCTGAATGATAAAAATCAAGGAAGCCGTGAAAAACACCGCGCAACTGGCCGCCGGCGCTGGTTGGAATAATAACATAGTCCGGCACATCAAAATCGCACTGTTCGCATATTTCATACGCCATCGTTTTGTAACCGGCTGCCCGCATAGTGGCATCCGAGTTGATAAAAGCGATGCCCAATTTTTCGCCTAACTCAAGGGAGACATCGTACATTTTGCTGTAATCGCCTTCCACCTTTACAACGCAGGGGCCGTAAATCGCAATGGGGCCTATTTTTTCTGCCGCCATGGAGCTGGAGATGAGTACAAGAGTTTTCATGCCGGCGCGGCTGCCGTAAGCTGCCACCGATACTGCCATGTTGCCTGTGGATACGGTGCCGATTTTATCGTAACCAAGATTTTTNGCCTGGATGACACCGGTGAGNGTTCCGCGGTCTTTAAAGCTCCAGGTNGGATTGACCGTTTCGTTTTTTANAAANAGNNNNGCCACACCGGTTTCGGCCGCAAGAGTTTCGTCACGGATCAATGGGGTCATCCCTTCTCCCAGGCTGGGGGCGCCTGNAAGAGACAAAAACGGGAAAAAATCACTGTAACGTTCCATCATACTTTGAGCTGGAATTTCTGNGGNTTTAATTTTTCCTTCTTTTATGACAGGNGTTTCCAGGGCTTCGCCGCATTCAGTACAGCGCAGGCGCAGACTGTCATTCGGGTAAGTTTTATTACATAGCGAACACAAAAGCTCAATTTTATTCACGCGGGATTCTCCTTTTGTTCTGCCCAATATAATTGGTTTTTTAGCAAATGGCAAGTTAAAGCTTGAAAATCGAACGCTTGAATTGCCCGTTGTTTCATGTCATAATTTATCACTATGAAAAAGATTAAAACAAAACCGGTTATCATTTTAGTAGCTTTGATTCTTGTCTTCGCTGTGAGTGCGAGAAGAGTTATGACGCCTGCGGCTCCTGCTCCCGTACATGAAACCCCGCAGTATGTTACAGTGTTAGACCCGGCTGCCGGGCCTGTCTCAATGATTTTTGTTGAGAGCAGCACCGGCATTGATGACGGGGTGGTACGTTTGTTGAATTCGATGCAAAGCCGCGGGCTTTATTTTTACCAAACCCCGGCTGCTCCCCGGGGATTGATTGCTCCAAACGATGTTGTATTGCTGAAAATCAACGCCCAGTGGAATCAGCGCGGCGGAACCAATACCGACCTTATCCGCCTTGTAATTCAGGCAGTATTGGATCATCCCGGCGGCTTTAACGGCGAAATCATTGTGGCGGATAACGGACAGGCGCAGTTCGGGCCTTTTGGGCGGGGCGGCAGTCTGACTTTTGAACTCAATAACGCCGTTGACACTTCGCAGTCTGTCATGCACGTAGTCCGCGATTTTCAGGCCGCCGGTCACCGTGTTACCGGCGTATTGTGGGATGAATTCACTACTGTGCGTGTACAGGAATTCAATGCCGGGGATATGCGAAACGGCTTTGTCGTGGAAGACACCGTGCGCCCCACAGGCCTTCAGATTTCCTACCCCAAATTTACCACCGAGTTTGGCACACACGTCAGCTTTCGTGAAGGTATCTGGAACCCAAATACAAGAACATACGATCGCGAAAGGCTTAAAGTTATTAATATGCCGATACTTAAAGCGCATAACTGGCTGCAGGTAACCGCCGCCGTAAAAAACTGGATGGGCATACCATCCGACAGGCTGACCAATCACGGAGCGGCCAACCGTCCTCACAGCAGTGTCGTGAGGGGCGGCATGGGAACTTTGATGGTCGAAACACGTATGCCTGTCCTTAATATTCTGGATATGATCTGGATTGGCCCTGATACCGGCCCCGCAAACAGCTTTGCCAATGCCGTTCAAATAAATAAAATTGCCGCATCCACCGACCCAGTTGCATTGGATTTTTGGGCAGCCAGAGAAATACTCATGCCGGAAACAGCAAGACGTCCTGGCGGCCGTGCGCCGTTCCAGAATCCTGAAGGGACAGAACCGGGGACTTTCGGACATTGGCTGCGTTTGTCAATGAACGAGCTTAACAGGGCGGGAATATGGGCTACAATGAACGAATCTGAAATGCTTATCATTGATAACAGCCGCAGATAATTTCAGGTGTTCAGTTTATGGAGGATTTTATGAAATTTAAAAAAAACCAAAGCAGGATTTAATGCCATTATTCTTGACGGCGTTGGGAAAATAGAGCCGCTATAGCTGCGGGACAGCCGGCTCTAAATACCGGTTTTTCTTTGGGAACTCAGGGAATTGCGTTCCCAAAAAACGCCGTCTGAATATCCCTGAATGGTTTTGTTGGTTTCTGCGGCTTCCAGTCTTTTTTCTGCCCAATAGCAGTATAACTCATTCATTTCTATGCCTACATAGTTCCTTTGAAGTTTTTTGGCAGTAACAGAAGTTGTGCCGGAGCCAAGAAACGGATCCAAAACAATGCCGTCTTTTGGACAACTGGCCAAAATAAGCTTGGCAATAAGTTTTTCTGGTTTCTGTGTTGGGTGATCCGTATTTTCCGGCATCGACCAATAAGGTATTGAAATATCATCCCAAAAATTGCCCGGACAGCTTAATCTGAATTTTCCCGCCTCCGTTTCTTCCCAGTCTTTTGGGCGGCCATTTTCCCTGTAAGGCGCTATTACTTTGCGTTTTTGTTTTACAGCCTGGACATCAAAATAATAATCATTGCTTTTTGTTCCAAACCAGATATCCTCGGAAACATTTTTCCAGTTTAATTTTGCACCGCGTCCTTTTTCGCGCTGCCAGACAATTCTGCTGCGGATAATTGTATTTTCCTGCATTATTTTATAAAGGCAGAATGTGTTTTTCCAGTCGCCGCAAATATAAACAGAGCCGTTTGGTTTAAGTGTTTTGAGAATTTTTGGAAACCAAAAACGCAGATAATCCAGATATTCGTTATCGTCCATTTTTGAAAATTTGTATTGCTCAAATTTTTTGTTCAGATTGTACGGCGGATCAATTATCAGTAAATCAACAAAAGAGTCCGGGAGCCTGTCCAATACATCAAATAAATCACAGCAGATTGTTTTGTTGAGTATGTCCAGCGGCAATAAATTGCCGCTGCCGGGATAAAAAATCCGGGCCTTGAGTTTTTCCTTTTCTTCTTCCGTAAGAGTCAAGGTTTTATTTCTCAAAGCCCGTATTTTGTCCATCGCTACTTTCTCTTGTGATACTCCTGCAGTGAGTATAAACTCTCGTCAGAATTATCAAGCTTTTCTTTTATGCCTTTCGCTCCGGCCAGCGCCGCCGTCAGGGTTGTCATGTACGGGATACTGTGCCTGATGGCCGACTTTCTTATATAAGAGTCGTCGGCTTCACTGCGCTTGCTGCCGCTTGGTGTATTGATAATTATGTTCAGCTCTTTGTTCTTTATTGCGTCCTCGATATTCGGCCGGCCTTCATGAAGTTTATTGATAACTTCAGAATGTATGCCTTTGTCCGCAAGAAACGAATGTGTCCCTTTGGTTGCAAAAATTTTGAACCCAAGCTTTTCATACAGCTTTGCTGTTTCCGTCAACAGTTCGTTATCCCTTTCAGATGTTGATATCAATACAGAGCCGGAAAGCGGCAGTAAACTTTTGCTGCCTTCCATTGCTTTGTAAAACGCAAGGCCAAAAGAGTCGGATAAACCCAATACTTCCCCGGTAGATCTCATTTCGGGGCCAAGAACCGGGTCTACTTCCGGGAACATGTTAAAGGGGAAAACCGATTCTTTAACGCCGAAATACGGCACTTTCGGTTCCTGCATTTCCTGGAGCTTAACAGGTTTTCCGGTAAACTTTTCCATAATCAGCATGGTTGCTATATTTGCCATGTTGATATTGCAAATCTTTGACACAAGCGGCACAGTTCTGGATGCGCGCGGGTTTGCTTCCAAAACGTATACTTTGCCTTTGTGGATTGCGTACTGGATATTCATCAAACCCACAACCCCAAGTTCCTGTGCGATTTTGCAGGTGTAATTCCGGATGGTTTCAATTTGTTCTTTGCTAATATTNATAGAAGGAATTACACAGGCGGAGTCGCCGGAATGAACGCCGGCATATTCGATATGTTCCATTATGGCCGGAACATAGGCATAGCTGCCGTTTGACAGGGCATCAGCTTCACATTCCAGCGCATTATCCAAGAAGCGGTCGATAAGCACCGGCGCATCATTGCTGATATACTGCGCATTATCCTGAATGTAGTTTTTAAGCTGCTCGGGTGCGAAAATAATTTGCATGGCCCTGCCTCCCAATACATAAGAGGGCCTGACCATGACCGGATAGCCGATTTGGTTTGCAACAGAAACCGCCTCTTCGTAGTTACACGCCATTCCCGATTCCGGCATGGGGATGTTCATTTGGTTCATCATTTTCCTGAACAGATCCCTGTCTTCTGCAAGCGCGATTATTTCCGGCGTTGTTCCAAGGATAGGCACTCCAGCTTTTTTAAGTTCCATTGCAATATTAAGCGGCGTTTGCCCGCCGAACTGAACAATAGCGCCGACCGGCTTCTCGTGTTCACAAATTGATAAAACATCTTCGACTGTCAAAGGTTCAAAATAAAGCTTGTCCGAAGTGTCATAGTCGGTGGAAACCGTTGACGGGTTGCAATTGATCATTATTGTTTCAAAACCCAGCTCGCGCATTGCAAATGCGGCATGGACGCAGCAATAGTCGAATTCAATGCCCTGTCCAATTCTGTTTGGCCCGCCGCCAAGAATGACAATTTTTTTGCGGTTTTCCGCGCCTGCTTTCGCCTTGACGCCGCGTTTTTCTCGTGAAGCTGCCAGCTCAGGGCCAAGTTTGCCAAGGCCATTGTAGCTTGAATAGTAATACTGTGCATCCGCGCCGCTGACCGGAACAACATCCCATTCCTGATGTATGCCGGTAACTCTTTTGTGCAGCCTGATATATTCTTCCGGTACTTCGATGAGCTGCGAAATATATTTATCCGCAAAGCCGTCTTTTTTTGCTTTTATCAATAATTCATCGGGCAGAACCCTTCTTTTGTATGTCAATATTTCTTTTTCCAGAGAAACAAGCTCGTTCATCTCGTCAAGAAAATATTTTTTTATTTTTGAAACATCGTATATTTTTTCTACGCTGACTCCCTTGCGTAATGCTTCATAGACTGCAAAAAACCTTTCGCTGTTTGGCACAGTTATCTTTTGAAGCAGCTCATCAACGCCAAGCTCAGTAAAATTTTTCGCAAAGCCAAGGCCGCTTCTGCCTATTTCCAGTGAGCGGATTGCTTTTTGGAAAGTTTCCTTAAAAGTGCGTCCTATGCTCATTGCCTCGCCGACCGCTTTCATTTGCGTTCCAAGCTTGTCCTCGATACCGGGGAATTTTTCAAAGCCCCACCTTGGAAATTTCAAAACAATGTAATCGCAGTATGGCACATATTTGTCTATGGTGCCGAACTTCCAGTGAGGAATTTCGTCAAGTGTAAACCCTGCGGCCAGATGCGCCGAAACATAGGCAATCGGAAAGCCGGTTGCTTTGGAGGCAAGCGCCGAAGATCGCGATGTTCTGGGGTTGATTTCGATGACAACGATTCTGTCTGAAACAGGATCGTACGCCATCTGCACATTGGTTCCCCCGATAACCCCGATTTCCTCAACAATGTCAAAAGCAGTTTTTTTAAGCCTTTCCTGCACGCTTTCACTAATCGTAATCATCGGTGTGACGCAGAATGAATCGCCTGTATGAACACCCACAGGGTCAATGTTTTCAATCAAACAAACCGCGATCATCTGGTTTTTGGAATCCCTTATGACTTCAACTTCAAGCTCTTCCCAGCCCAAAATACTTTCTTCGATTAGAACCTGCCCGATCATTGATGCCTGTATTCCCCTGCTGGCAATGACCCGCAGCTCCTCTCTGTTATACGCAATACCGCCCCCGGTTCCGCCCATCGTATAGGCCGGCCGGACAACAACCGGATACCCGAGTTTCTCCGCAACCTCCAGCGCCTGATCCGCCGACAGGGCCTCATCGCTTTTGGCCATTCCCACGCCAAGCTTGTCCATCGCTTCCTTGAACTCAATCCGGTCTTCTCCGCGCCTGATTGCCTGAAGGTTAACGCCGATTACTTCAACATTATATTTTTCGAGAATACCGGCTTTTTGAAGCTGGGTACTCAGGTTAAGCCCCGTTTGGCCGCCCAAATTCGGCAGCAGCGCATCGGGTCTTTCCTTGTCAATAATCCAGGTAAGCCGGGCAACATTCAGCGGCTCTATGTAGGTTACATCCGCAACGGCAGGATCCGTCATAATTGTGGCAGGGTTGGAATTAACCAGTATGGTTTTGTAACCCAGCGCTTTAAGTGCTTTACATGCCTGCGTCCCTGAATAATCGAATTCGCAGGCCTGCCCGATGACTATGGGCCCCGACCCGATAATCATAATTGTTTTGATGTCTGTCCGTTTCGGCATAATTTCTCCTCTATCTGCCTTAAAAATGCATGAATATACAGAAAATATCAACTTTTTCAGGTTTTGTCAATAGATTTTGCATAATTATGCAAAAAATAAGGTAAAAATGTATGCTGAATAAATGAGGAGAAGCAGGGTTGCCTCCAGGCGGTTTATTATCCCTTTTGACAGGGGAATCATCGTTAATATCAATACGATAGTAATGCCAAAAAGCCATATCATGTCGGAAATAAAAAGCGACTGACTGCCGATGTTCAGGGGGCGGACGATTGCCGTTACTCCCAGAACTCCGGTAATGTTGAACAGGTTTGAACCAATGATATTTCCTATTGAGAGATCCGCCTCTTTTCTGAAAGCCGCAATTAATGACGCCATTAGCTCCGGCATACTGGTACCGACAGCAACTATGGTTATTGCGATAACGCGCTCGCTGACGCCCCACTGCAATGCTATTTCACGCGCCCCTCTGACAAACCAGTCGGAACTGAAATAAAGTCCAAAAATTGCGGCAAAAATCATAATCGCTGCCAGCCAGGGCTTCATGGTGGCGGGTTCTGTTTTTTCTGCTGCAAGTTTTTTCCGGGATTTGACTACGGAAAATACAGTGTAAGACACGAGTATGATTACGAAAATAATACCTTCAAGGCGTCCAATAACTCCATTAAAAGCAAAAATGAAAAGCAGGCAGCTGGCAAAAAACATTACCAAATAGTCAAAGGCGATTGCTTTGTTCCGGATGGGAATCGGTGTAATCAGTGCAACCAAAGCCAGAATAAATCCTATATTGGCAATATTTGAACCGATAACGTTTCCCAAAGCTATGTCATGCGCATCGTTGAGGGCTGCCCTGACGCTGATAAACATTTCCGGCGCAGAAGTTACGTAGGCAACAATTGTCAGGCCGACAACAAGCGTGCTGATTTTAAAATGGCGGGCGATCTGAACACTGCCCGTAACCAGCAAGTTGCCGCAAATTATCAATACGGCAAGTCCGCTTGCCAGATATATGTATGATGTAATCATGCCTGCCTAATTTCAATCAAAAATGCTGTCATTGTAGTATTATAATGATTTCTGATAAACTTTGAAAGCTTCGCTATTGTATAGCTTTGCAGTTTGTGTACTTTGGAGAAAGTATTGTCTGTGGAAAATCTGCTCCGTGCTTTGGACGATGAGCAAAAAAAAGCCGTTATACTCCGGAGCAATGGTGTAGTCGCCGCAGGAGCGGGCTCGGGCAAAACCAGGGTGCTTGCGAGCCGTTATGCCTGGCTTGTAATGGAAAAGAATCTCAGGCCGGACGAGATCGTTACCCTCACCTTTACCAACAAAGCGGTGAGCGAAATGTACAGCCGCATTTACCGCTGTCTTTTGGATCACTCGGATGGTCAGTCAAGCGAGAGTCTCAGGGCGGCGAGTGCTCTCAGGGATTTTCACAAAGCAAGAATCAGCACCCTTGATTCCTTTTCCGCAAACATAGCCAGAACCGCAGCCGCCCGTTACGGCATCAGCCCGGACTTTAAAAGCGATGATGCAGCCCTGCGTGAACTCGCCCGCGAGGCGGCACTGCGTTTTGTTCTGGATAACCGGGAAGCTCCCGTTATACGCCAGCTTCTTGTGGATCATAAAATCAGAACCATTGCGGAAGAAATTTTCGCCAGGGTTGTTTTGGAATACAGCCCAATTTCAAGCCCCCTGGAATTTGACAAATACCTCGAAGCACAGAAAAAAGAAATAATCAGGCTGTGGCAGGAAAAAGTCCGGACGGCAGAAAAATTAACCGCAGATATGATTGACGCCCTGCGATTTCTGGAGGGAATAAATAAAAGCATCGGTTTTACAAAATCTCTGGCCGGCATTTTGTTCAAGGGGCCGCTGCCGTCCCTGCCGGATATAAAACCCCTGCTTGAAACGTCAAATGCCGGGGCACAAGCCGGCTGGGACGATGATCCGCCGCCTAACGAAATCCGCCAGCAGATAAAAAAGTATTTTGATTTTTATTCAGTAGTGACCGCAGTCCGGCTTCCGCCGAGATGCGGCGAGGAATATGCGCCGTTAATTCAATTTTTCAGGCAGCTCAAGGGAAGAGACGGGGACGGCCTGTATCACGAGCTGGAATCGATAGCCAATTATGCGCTTAATTTCGGCCTTTGCTTTGGAGTTTTCAGGCTTCTGGAAAAATTCCAAAATGAGTTCAACAATAAAAAAAGGCAAACCGCACTTTTAAGCTTTAACGATATAGCTCAGCTTGCGGTGGATACCCTTAAAGATCATCCTGACATACGCAAGGTTCACAAAGAATCACTTAAAATGATAATGATCGATGAGTTCCAGGACAACAATGCCCTTCAGCGGGATTTGATTTATTTGCTTGCAGAAAACTCAGGGCGCAGCGAAAAGGGCATTGCTGCTCCGGAAGAACTTGAAAAAAACCGGATGTTTTTTGTTGGTGACGAAAAGCAGTCTATCTACCGTTTCCGCGGCGCGGATGTGTCGGTATTCCGAAGCCTTGGCCGTGACGGAGCGGGCAGCGTAGACCTGCTTCACAATTACCGCTCACAGCCCGGTCTTATCGAAGCGTTTAATTTT
>JGI20163J15578_10000851_pt1 | contig 12697 bp, 8 predicted proteins | sample TergutCu122P1_FD_15578 | JGI IMG/M metagenome (IMG submission 15578)
AATACATGTTTATGGTGCATAACGAGTTTTTAAACCCCGCGGCGGCATTAACACAGTTCCGCCCATCCTCCCTTTGTCCGGTTGATATGGTATTGAACCCGGTATACACACACTCCTGCCAAGCTTTTAGGCGGTTTATCCCGCTGGTAGACGAGGCAGGGCGGCTGCGCACCAACATTGGCACCACTTTCCCATGGAAAACGGTGGCCATAGCCGATGGAGACAACGCCGATTTAGCATGGGTGTTTGTTTCCCAATATTTGATACCCGCAAGCATTTGTGAAGAAAATAATGACTTTTGGGGCAGATTCAACGTGCTAAACCTTGGGGTGCATACATTTGATTCCCCCATCGAAAGAAGTGTGGCGGCAGTTCATTTTCCAAATTTATTTACAGTGCCTACGCAAATACATGCTGGCGAGCCTACACAGGTGCCGGGTCAATGGATACCTTCACCACATGTACGAATACCTTGGGCGTATGATGTGGAGACAAGCGAATGGTTTATAAACTTCCCCCATAACCAGTCCCTTGAAGCCTCGCCAGCAGAAATAGAGCGTGCCATAGGCCGGGTTGCGGCCCAAATAGAAGAAATGAACGAATGGCAAATGGCACCGGTTCCGCTAATCCCGTTCGAGATTTTTGAACCGGCATTACAAAACATGCTGCGTCGCTTTGCTTCCCCGGAAGCTACAGCGCAAGTTATCCACGATAATGTAGTGGAGTGGATGGGTAGTTAAGAGTTCGGCAATAATCCAGTAAGAACCGATACGGTATCGCCAAAGTCCTTTCAGATTCTCCGTAAGCGGTCTGCCATATCCCCAGCTCTTTTTTTGCTTCTTCAAGAGAATAATACTGTACAAGTCCTTTCGCTTTACGTTCTTCATGTTCTCGTATAATTCTTAAGTCGTAGTCATTTTCCAACTTTTCAAAAAAGGCATTTTTTACTGTATCAGATACACTGATCTATTCATGACTTGGCCAACTCCTTCATATAATTACCGAGGGAGGTGGTAAGTATCAACCGAAAACGTATTTTAACCGGCGCGTTAATCCTTACACTTGCGGGGGTGGCAACCCGTGTTTTAGGCTTTGTGTACCGCATTTATATGTCAAATTTAATGGGCGCAGAAGGCATGGGGCTGTACCAGCTAATCATGCCTGTATATACCCTGGCCTGGAGTATTTCCTGCGCGGGGTTTAACACTACGGTTTCCAAGTTAACGGCCCAAGAGCGGGCTAAGGGCGAATACGGCAATATGTCGCGGATGCTGCGGCAGTCTGTTGCAATAACAACAGCCCTTGGCATAACCCTGTCTGCGGCCCTTTATTTTGGTGCGGAAATTTTGGCAATATATTTCTTTAATGACATGCGGGTATTACTACCGCTGCGCATTTTGTCTTTTGCCTTCCCGTTTATGGCAGCTGGCACATGTATGCGCGGATATTTTATTGGCTTGCAGGAAGCAAAAATACCGGCAATAAACCAGGTGCTGGAACAAATTGTGCGAATGGCGGTAGTTTACCTTTTAGCGGCTCGGTTCGTACCCCGTGGGCTAGAGTATGCCGCTGCTGTGGCCCTATTCGCAATTGTTGTGGAAGAGCTTTTTTCCTGCATATTTGTCTTTGCGGCGTATAAAAGACGTGAATCGAAAAAAATTCATGTGGTGACTCACAGTAACCACTTGAAATTTCCCGCCATGTCTAATCTGCAAATTTTTACGTTAATTATGTCCATGGCATTGCCGCTTACGGGCAATCGCGTTGCGGGGTCTTTGCTTTCCGCCTGGGAAAATGTTCTTATACCAAGCCGCTTACAAATGTTTGGCCTTTCTGCCACGGAAGCCATCAGCGAATTTGGCCGTATATCCGGTATGGCTATGCCGTTGATATTTTTCCCCACGGCGGTTCTTACGGCACTAAGCGTTACGCTGGTACCTGCTGTGTCGGAAGCTGTAACGTCTAAAGACCTGCACGGGGTATCTGTCATAGCTTCCAAATCTCTGCTATTTGCGGCCATAACCGGTATGGGCGCAGCGGCACTGTTTATATTTTTCCCCCACGAGCTGGGGATGGCAATTTACAACCAGCCAATTGGGTTAATGCTGCAGCTTTTGGGCATTATGTGTCCGTTTATTTATATGCAAATTGTCATATCCGGCGTGCTAAATGGCCTTGGCTGCCAGATGTTTATCTTCCGCAACAGTTTGCTGTCGTCGGCTATAAGCATCGGCTTCATATATGTATTTGTGCCCCGGTTTGGGTTGACAGGCTTCATTTTTGGCTGGCTTGTAAGCTTGCTGGTGGTTATCGCGCTGGGGCTGCATAAAGTGCGGCAATACATGCCCCTGGAAATGGAGTATGTAAAGTGGATGCTAAAGCCCCTGCTGGCCGCAGTTGCCGCCGGGCTGGTTGCGCGTTTGGCGGCAACCCGCTGGCTTTTGGAAACGGCAGGGCTTCGCATGGGGCTTGTGTTTAGCATCACTATTTTAATGGTGATATATTTGCTTGGGGTACTGCTTACGGGCTGTATTACCAAGGAAGAACTGCGGCAGCTGCATTCGCGAAAAGTTTAAAAACTCTGGTCTATAAACCGTCTTAAGTATAACGCCAAGTTTTCATAGCCTTTGTCCAGCCACCGGCTTTCGGCAGATAACGGGGCAACTTTACCGGCGTGTTGCAAGTGTTCGTGCCTTCTTCGGATATACTTAACAAAAAACATCACATGAAATACATACAGCCTGTCAATTTTTGCAAAAATATTTTTCAGCTCTTTGTAGCTGCCATATTCTGTCCATTCCCACAGATATGCGTCAACAATTACTTCCTTTGCGGGTACATCTGCGGGCAGCAATTTTCTAACCGACCCTAATAAACGAGACATGGCAAAAAACGGGTGCGACACCCCTCCCCAAACCCAGTCATAAAAAATAAACTCGCCATTTACATGCCTGACATTGTATACCCCTATATCGCTGTTATGAATTGTATCCGGCACACAACTATTCACGGATTTTAACAGCTCTGCTACACCTTGTGCGTTTTGTGCCAGCTTTTCCTTTTCGTCTAAAGAGATTTTATGCCGCGTATCCGACAACATCCCGTAAACATAATTGGGGAAATCATTCAATTCGCTTATAATCGCGTTAATCCTGTAATCGTACCCGCAAAAATATGCGGAATTTACATGTGTAATTGACGCCTTTTGCATACGGGCCAATGCGATAAACAAATTACACAGGCTCTCCATGTCCATACTTGAAATAGAAGACAAATCTTCCCCGCCCATGTCTTTCATCAAAAATACATTCAAATCATCATTGTATCCGACCCATTCCGGCAAATTTGGTACATTTGCCTCTATCAGCTTGCGCATAAATGCCAGCTCGCTTGCGTAACCCTTGCCGCTTATTTTCATGTACAAGTCACCAATATTTGAAGCAGCACGAAAAAGCCACGCGCCTTTTATTTGCGCAACTTCCTCGGCAATTTGTATGTTTTTTTGCGCACATATGCTCCTTAGCCAGGCAATATAGGGCGTAAAACTTGTGGCATTGTTATAATTATTCCGTACGCTGTTTACAATTTGCCGTATTTCACAATTTTGCTCTGTACACAAAAGGTCGTCGTAAGAAATCCAGGTGTATCCGTTTGCCGCAATATTTGTTTCGTTTGCTTGCTCGCAAACGTATGCAATTATGGTTTCCGTGTTAATGACATACCTTCTGTAAACAGAAACCCCCGTAAGGTTTTTGAAGAAACCGTTGTATACATAGGGAGTGTCATGCAATTGCGGCACCGGTATGTCTTCATTGTCGTTGATGAGTTCCGCATAAGCAGGGAGTTGGCAACCATCGTCTGTTTTAGCGGCCAAAATGCTTTGGTTGCTGCTGTCGGGTAAAATAAATAGTAATTTAGAATTCATTACAACACCTCCGGAATTATGTATTCGTATTGACGTAGATAAAGTAAAAACCACTCTGCTATTGACGTAGCTGAGTGGTTAAGTTTTTCTCAAAATTGGGTAAAGCCACGCCATCACACGTGTGATTACCTGCTTTTATTATACCCTATGCGTATACACATATGCAAGGGGTATACTCTAAAAAGTATTTACACTAATCCTTCAGCAGCACACCCCTGGAATTACGGGAAAACCTGCCGATAGACTCATGGTCGTGTATACCTTTTATCGCCTTGCTAAACAGCTCTGCAACAGAAAGCCTTACAATTTTAGGGTGGCGTTTTTCCGGCGGTATTTCAATTGTATCCAGCACAATAACCTGCGAAATTGGGGATTCGGCAATTGTTTCTATTGCGTTGCCGGAAAGCATGGGGTGAATTATACACGCATATACCGAATCTGCACCTTCGCTCATCAGTTTTTTTGCTACCTCGTTAAGGGAGTTACCACTGGCTAATACGTCATCTATCAGTATAACTTTTTTCCCGGTTACGTCCCCAATAAAAGTGGCTACCCTTGGTTTACCGGTTTCGGCATCACGGCGTTTTTCTGTTATTGCAAGGGGAATACCCAAGGCTTCGGCAAAAATATTACTACGGGAAACGCTGCCAAAATCCGGAGATACAACAACGTAATCTTTGCTTAAATCATATCCTTTATCCCGGTAGTAATTAATAAATGTATGGACACCGGACAAATGGTCAAAGGGGATGTTAAAAAAACCTTGAACCTGCGGGGAGTGCAAGTCCATAGAAAGAACCCGGTCTGCACCTGCTTTTGTTAGCATGTCTGCAACAAGCTTCGCACTTATTGGGGCATGGGAGCGGTCCCGCCTGTCTTGTCTTGCATAACCGAAATATGGCATTACTGCCGTAATCCTGCCTGCGGAAGAACGGCGCATGGCATCTATCATAATAAGAAGCTCCATCAGGTGGTCGTTGGCGGTCCCATGTGGTGTTGCCGCAGTAGACTGCACAATAAAAATATCTTTGCCTCGTACAGTTTCGTTTATCCGTATATCCCATTCACTGTCTTCAAACCTTTGGGATACAGACTCTCCCATTCTTAAACCAAGATGGTTTACTATGGATTTTGCCAACTGTTGGTTAGCGTTTGCCGCAAAAATTTTTATCTCACCGATTGCGCTGTGCATTATTAAACCTCCAACTATTCATCAAAGTCCGTATCTAAGATTTCAATTTCCAAGGTGTCGTCAAAATCATCCACTGCAAGTGCTTCCGGGTCTACAGGAATAAAGTTATCCGGTGCTGCCAAGGCTTCCAGCGGCTTCATTCCAAAATGTTCGCGGGCTTTACTTTCTATTTCGTGGGCTACATCCGGGTTATCGCGCAGGTATTGTTTTGCGTTTTCCCGCCCCTGCCCTAAGCGGGTTTCCCCATAAGAAAACCAAGAACCGCTTTTATTAACAAGGTTAAGCTGTGCGCCAAGGTCTAACAAGTCGCCAAGTTTGGAAATGCCTTCCCCGTACATAATGTCAACTTCGCAGTTTTTAAATGGCGGGGCAACTTTATTTTTGGTGATTTTTATTTTTGTGCGGTTGCCAACGGTGTTCTCGCCAATTTTTATGGCTTCTGCCCGGCGAATATCCACACGTACAGATGAATAGAATTTTAAAGCGCGGCCGCCGGTTGTAGTTTCCGGGCTGCCGTAGGTTACGCCAATTTTATCGCGTAATTGGTTGATAAATACAACGATACAGTTGGTTTTGTGGGTAATGCCCGTAAGCTTGCGCAACGCCTGCGACATAAGGCGGGCTTGTACTCCAACAGAGCTTTGTCCCATTTCCCCTTCAATTTCCGAACGGGGGACAAGTGCCGCAACAGAGTCTACCACCACAATATCTATGGCCGCAGAGCGCACCATTGCTTCGCAAATTTCAAGTGCCTGCTCGCCGTCATCCGGCTGAGAAATGTATAGTTCGTCTATATTTACTCCAAGTTTTTTTGCGTAAACCGGGTCTAAGGCATGCTCCGCATCTACATAACCGGCAATGCCGCCAAGTTTTTGCAGTTCCGCAACTACATGAAGGGCAAGTGTAGTTTTACCGGAAGACTCTGGCCCGTAAATTTCTATTATCCGCCCCTTGGGAACGCCCCCTACCCCAAGCGCAAGGTCTATGCTTAAAATGCCTGTTGTAACTACAGGGATAGTGGTGTCACCCATTTTCTCTCCCATTTTCATAACGGCACCCTTGCCAAACTGCTTTTCTATGTTGGACAAAGCGTTATGTAACGCTTCCTCCTTAGCAGCCGCCGAATCTAAAACTACCGACTCTTTTGATTTTTTTTCTGATTTTGCCGATTTTTTTGGCATTTTACTGACTCCCTTCGGGGTTGTTGTGTCGTTTCGGGACATAACCCTAAGACTATGTCCTATTGTAGTATATATTTCTATTTTGGGGAAGGGGGTGACGCATTTTAATTAAAAATCCCACTGCCAAAGACGACAGTGGGACATGATTTTAACTACACCAAGTAATAACAGCGGCTCTGTTTGTGCTGTCCCACCGTACATTTGCGTCTAACGCGTACATTACAAAACGCAACGGTATAAATATACGGTCATCCACTACTGTTGCCGCCCCCATATTATCAGGCAGCATTTCATCTGCCGGAATAACAAGTATGCCTGCCGGAAGATGAACCAGCACAGAGCGTGTTGCTCTGTTCCACTCTACTTCTATGCCCAATGCTTCCGCAAGTGTCTTTAACGGTACCATCATCCGGTTGGTTGCACTGTCAATAAACGGCTCGCCAACACTTATGCCGGTTTGGTTATTTCGCATATATTCAAGATTGCCTGCCGTAAATATTAACGTGTTTACAGATAGAACCGGCGGCGCGATTTCTTGTACTTCTTTTTCGTATACTTCTTCATAGATCTCTTCATACGCCATACAGTAGATGTCGGCAACAGGTACTTCATCGTCTTGCACTGCGGCATAGGCCGGTTGTTGCTGCAACGGTAACCGTGGTGCCCATGGAATATAAAAATGAGCAGGATAAGGTTGTGCCATTACCGGTGTCTGTGGAAGAATCACCGGAATTTGCGGCGGTGGCTGCGGTGGTACGAAAATGTTTTGACCTGTACATTTACAATCCGGGTAATTTACACAGCATGTTTCCGGGGGCAGTGCTTCAACTGTAAGTGTAAATATTTGTGTTACGGTTATTCCGTCACCGGCAGCAATTATAATGAACTGATACTCCCCTGCCGGGATGGTGTCGGGGATTAACAGCTCATTATTTACATTTACCATAACCCCATCCGGCGCGTTTTCTACCAAAAAGACAATAAACGCGGAAGGTGTAGTTGATAAAGTTAGTTGAAGAATGCCTTGCTGGCCTGCAACCGTTGTAAACGTTGCCGGGCTGGTAATGGTTAATGTTTCGTAAGGCAGATTGCACTCTAAAGGTGGATAAACCTGCGGCCCATTTCCATCTGCGGTGTTGCCGCTAATTTCGCCGCCAATCATATTAAACTCACCGGCAATATACACTCCGCCGCCATTGCCCGTTGTATGATTATGCGTAATCACGCCACCGGTCATTGTAAATGTACCGCCCGGCATAACATGTACGCCTGCACCGTGCCAGTACGGCCCAACCCCATGGGCACGGCAATCCCTGACGGTGCTGCCTTGTGCCATATAAAGCTGACCGCCATCACGTACTACTATACCGCCCCATCGGGCATTTGTGTCGTTAGATCCCCCGCCGCCTGCAAGAATAACGTTTTCTAACCGGAGAGAGCCCTCTACAAAAAAGTGACGTTGGTCCCAATTCCCTTGCGTAAATACATGCGGCCCTGCCGTGTTACTTGTAAGAACAATAGATACTTCCTTGGGGATAACAATAGACTGTCCGCTATAGGCTGCGGAAAAACTCTGGGCAAGTGTAACCGTCGTAGACGTTTTTGCCGGTGCAGTTGCAATTGCCGCTTGAAGTTGTGCAAAATTAGTTACATATCCCGTAAAAGGCAGAAATGACAAAGTAGCAAATCCTTGGCGTTCCGCATTATAAGAATCTGCGTCTACATCTACATGCACCGGGTCAAGCGGTTCGGATACTGCGGTTATTGTGCCAACCAACGGCTCATCAATACTTGTCAGCGTCCAAATATTTCCGTTGGGCTCATTTCGTATAATGCTTGGAGTTGGCGTACCATAAAAAGATACATTATGAGCTGCCAACTGGTTATTAACCGTTACCGTTAGTGTATATACCGCAGGAGGTTCCGCCTGCGTAAATGTAAATACTGCAGGTGCAGAGTCCAGCCCCGGCAGTATCCTTGCCTTCGACTCTATTACTGCTGTTGGGCCAAAATCTTCCGGTGCAAGAGAAATTGTTGCGGGGTTGCCCACGGCTTGCTGCCAAGGGGCATCTGCATCCGCAGGGTTTATCCTATAAAGAATAATCGCGTTTGTTGTAGGCGATGCAAGTTCTACGTCGGCGGTTGCATCGTATGCAAACTCATGCCCGGCAGCGGGGCTTGGGGTTATTGGCTGTGGTGGGTGCGCGATGGAAATACGGTTAGCATTATTTATGCCTGTCATCGCGATAATGTCATCTTCGCCAAAAGCCGTAGAATAAATTCGCAGCTCAGTTGCGGTGTCAAAGCCCCAATTATGCACATGTGCTCTATTCACGTTAACCCATGTGCCGCTTTGTATGTCATTAAATACGCCTGCCGGGGTGTTCATATTTATCCGCAAAACTGCCCTGGTCTCCACAAGTGTCTGATTTTGCGGCCCAATACCGCCTGTTCTTGTTCCAATTTGCACCGGCTCTGTTAACGAGATTAACATGCCCTGAAAGCCTGTTAGGGCCTGTTCCAAGGTTATGGGAACTGGGGCAATTGGGGTAACGGCAGGGTTTATGACAGTAAAATTTACACCGCGTACATTGTCATTGTTATTACCGTTGATCCGTAAATGGCCCATAATATTTCTTACGTACCCGGTTACACTAACACGTTGGCCTATAAAATCGGCCGCATTCTGTATTTGCACAAGAATGCCGTCATCCGGCCCACTTGCGTCCGGTGCCTGCATAAACGCAGTACCGGAAGCTTGCGAACCTGTAATATAGCCTTCAACCGTTACCAATGTGCCAATTGGCACAGAACGCGCGGCTGATATAGGAACCTGTGCAGCTTGTACGGCTGCTTCCGCCGCTAATACCGATGTATTCATTACCGTCCCCAACACAAAAAAGACAGTAAGAATAATCGCAATCACTTTCTTACAACGTAGTACTTTCATTAGTACTCCCCCTTATATAATTTTTTTAGTGATTAACCCTTTCTAATTTTCTCCGCAGCATGTCCATTGCCAAGTTTGCGGCGCGGACACGCACTTCATTGCGGCTGCCGGTTATATTAAATTTCTCACTTTCAACTTTGTCATTTATACATAGCCCTATATAGACCAACCCTACGGGCTTTTCTGCCGATCCCCCGTCCGGGCCTGCAATGCCTGTTGTAGACAGGCCTACCGATGTGTCCGCGACTTTTGCCGCACGTTCTGCCATGGCAGCGGCAACTTCCGCACTTACTGCACCGTGGTTTTGTAGTAAATTTGCAGGCACACCAAGCCGCGTTATCTTTGCTTTGTTAGAATAAGCACACAGTCCTTCCATAAATACAGAAGAACAACCGGCAACAGATACCAATTCAGACATTATCAGCCCGCCGGTACAAGACTCCGCAACGGCAAGGGTGTGGTTTTGCGTCTCAAGCAGGCTTACCACTATTTCCGGCAATGTTAAGTCGTTATCACTGTAAATATGCGGGTTCAGCCGTCTGTGAATTTCCGCGGCTATGGGCGCGATTAATTTTTCCGCATCTTTTTCACATTCGGCAGATGCCGTAAGGCGCACATGACAGTCACTAACCTTTGCATACGGCGCAATTGTCGGGTTGGTTTGGGCAGTTATTAAGTCCATTAGCATAGACTCTACTTGGCTTTCACCAATGCCGATTATTTTTAATGTGCGTGATACAAACACTCTGCCGCTTTTCTGCTGTAAAAATGGTGCGACATAATTTGTAAACATGGGTATCATCTCGTGCGGGGGGCCCGGTAAAAGTATTAATGTTTTACCATTGCCTTCTACAACAACACCGGGCGCACTGCCATTGTCGTTTGGCAGGATAAGTGAATTTTCTGGAATAATGGCGTTGCGGTTTGAGTTTGTAGGCATTTCACGACCGCGGGCCGCAAAACGAATCTTAATACGCTCCAGAGATTCTTCATGCAAAATCAGCTTGCGTCCAAAATATTCTGCCGCCACTTCCTTTGTTATATCGTCCAACGTTGGCCCCAACCCGCCGGAAATTATAACTACATCTGCGTTTGAAAAAGCATTTCCCAAGGCATTGAAAAGCCGCTTATGATTATCACCTACAGTGGTTTGGCGAAAAACCGAAACACCAAGACCTGCCAATTCTTGTGATAAAAAAGCGGCGTTTGTGTTAACAATGTTGCCAAGCAGCAACTCTGTTCCCACGCTTAAAATTTCTGCAACCATATTTATCCTCCGTGTTTAATTCTTATTTGTAAAAACGTGAAGATTTTTTGTAGTGTAATCCAGCCCCGACCATAGTGTAAACACAACGGCAATAATTGTCAGCGCAAGTGTCACCGGCGCGAAAATAAAAAAATCGAAAGGCCATGGCAGAAGAATATACACGATTAAGACAATCTGAAAAATCGTCTTCATTTTCCCAAGGCCGCTTGCGGCCACTACCAAATTTTGCTCTAACGCAAGCTGTCTAAACCCGGAAATGTAAAACTCGCGGGCAATTATTAAGATTGTTGCCCAAGCAGGCACCGTGCCAATTGCTGTGAAAGCCACCAGTACGGAACATACTAATAATTTATCTGCTAACGGGTCTATCAGCTTGCCAAAATTCGAAACCAAATTCATACGGCGCGCCAAGTAACCATCCAGGGCGTCTGTACTGGCGGCAACCACAAACAGCACCAGCGCAAGCCAATTATTTGCCAGTTGAGGCAGGGGCTGCGCAAGATACACAACCAAAAACGCGGGAATCAAAAGTATCCGCAGCACAGTAATTTTGTTTGGTAGGTTCATAACGGCTCCTTTATGGTTTACATATTATGCTTTCCAATAAGATCGTACTGATCGCTGTCGGTTATCAGCACTTGATAGACGCTGCCCTGCGTAAGCTGTTCATCAGATGTAAAATTTACAACTGTGTCCACTTCGTAGGCATCCCACTGGGTACGGCCAATGTACCCGCCGGTTTCTGTTTGCGCGTCTACCATTACGGGCAAGATTTTACCAACGCGGGATTTTTGCTTCTCGAAGTGAATCCTCTGCTGCGCCTCCATTATACGTTCCATACGGGCAAGCTTTGTGCTTTCTTTTACATGTCCCGGCATAGTTGCGGCAGGTGTACCTTCTTCGCGGGAGTATGGGAATACACCCAAGCGGTCAAATTTCATTTCATTTACAAAGCCCAGCAAGTAATTAAAATTTCCCGTCATTTCCATCGGAAACCCGACAATAAGCGTTGTGCGGATGGCAATATCCGGCATTTTTTCACGCAGGGCGGATATTTTTGTGATAAGACTCTTTTTAGCCAAGTACCTGCCCCGCCCCATCCTTCTTAATATTGGATTTTCGCTATGCTGGATTGGCATGTCGATATATTTACACACTTGCGGCAATTCTGCCATTGTATCTATTAATTCCTGCGTTACGTGTTCCGGATACGCATACATAAGGCGTATCCATGTTGCGCCGGATGTTTCTGCCAGTTTGCGTAACAACCGGGGCAGCATTTTTGCACCGTAAATATCTGTGCCGTATAATGTGGTGTCCTGGGCCACAAGTACCAATTCCCTTGCACCGGCATCAACAAGCTGGCGGCATTCCTCTAATATTTCCTCCATAGGGCGGCTTTTATACGGCCCGCGAATGGAGGGGATTGTGCAGTAAGTGCAGTTATTGTCGCAGCCTTCGGCTATTTTTACGTATGCAATGTGAGGTGTTACATCGTCGGAGCGGGCGGCAAGGCGTACAAGTTCACTGCCTGTTTGCCCCTCGGCTGCCGGTGCGCCAATTATGCTTTCCACCACAGCGGCGATATTTTCGTACTCGCCAACACCAATTACAACATCTGCTTCGGGTATGGACCCCATAATTTCCGCTTTATAACGCTGGGCCATGCAGCCCACAATTACCAGCCCACGGCATTGGCCGTCTGTTTTATGTTCTGCAAGTTCTAATATCAAGTCGATACTTTCCTGCACCGCATCCCGGATAAAACCGCAAGTGTTTACGATTATAACTTGCGCACTTGCCGGGTCGTGAACTACGGAATACCCTGCCCTGCGCAGCGTACCAATCATTGTTTCGCCGTCTACACGGTTTTTATCGCAGCCAAGTGATACGAGGTATATGTTTGACATATGCGGCGGTTCCTTTCATGAAATTTGGCAGTAATCATCATTCCATAATTGCACTTCAATGTATTTGTATTTTTCAACAATATTATTCATAAACTCATCAATTGTACCGTTGTACTCACTTATAAGGTTTAACAGCTCCTCTTTGGAATACATCGTCAGTTCTCCATGCCTTTCAAGAGTTCTTTCACCGTTCTTGCTAAAAACCCTCATGCTGTCGCCTAATGTGAAACTAATAAACTCGGATGGTATATCTGACAGTTTAATTTTATGAA